>LWDU01032100.1_pt1 | contig 43718 bp, 30 predicted proteins | sample 727161 | NCBI WGS metagenome assembly LWDU01 (sample SAMN04566230, study PRJNA314399) | hydrothermal vent metagenome | isolation source: deep sea hydrothermal plume seawater | place: Mexico: Gulf of California, Guaymas Basin | collected 2004-07-11
CGTTGAGGTGGATAGTCAGGAAACTATTGATAATCCAATTACCTTACCCTCGTTATCTGAATTGGGAAAAATGAAGAAGGCAGAATTGGTTCAACTTTGCGAAAATGCAGGCCTTGAAACAAAAGGAACAAAAGCAGTACTGATTGAGCGTTTGACTCAATAATTGATTCATTTCTGGTAAATCAATGGGTATTATGTACTAACCCTTTGCTTCTATGTGAAACAATATGAACAGGGATTCAAATCCTTGTACCCTTGAAAAAATTAAGTACTATTGAGTAAACCAATTACCATGAACCAAGGTAAGTTGATACTCAACATAGGGGGGGTATGTTTATTCAGCGGACCAATTTTCTTTATCATTCCCTTCTTCATGAGTCATGATGATACCACTTGGGGAATTGCTCTTGCGTTATGGTCAATCGGTTTAGTTTCAGTTTTCTTCGGTATAGTCTTAGTAATTACAGGTTTTCTCATGAAACCAGAAACAGATGATAATACGATAACAGTTGATTAAGTGTAGTCGAACTGATTGAATTTCTGGTCAAGTCATTGTGAGCCTGAACCCCAGGGGTAAAGGCCCCCCTCTAGTTCGTATGCAACAAAAGGATTGCGGATAGACTCATGCGAATGGTCATATTTATTCTTAATATTATTTTTTTATCACGAGCGTCTCGGTGGCCCATTGTGTAATGGATGGTTGAAATACCCCCCTCGGTATTCGCTATCATCAGGGAAGGGTTGCGCATGGGAAACTGGCAAAGGATCACACAAATATCCATAGAATCGGATAGCGGAGTGTTGTATAGGAGTTGTCTCCCAGGATCCTCTCGATATGACCCTGACTCCCTCGTTCTCGATGAATGGACTCTTCGTGGAATTGACGTAGTATTCACTCTGATGCCAGTTGAAGAGATGGTTGCGCGGAGAGGTGATGATATTATCAACGACATCAGCGAGCATGGTTTTGAACAACGCCACCATCCAATCAAAGACTTTGGTGCTTGGGAGGAGGGGGCTTTCAGAACATTGGTCATTGAACTCGACGAAGTTCTAACGAATAATCAGACTGTGGTGGTGCATTGTCATGCTGGTGTTGGTCGAACTGGGACTTTAATTGCGGGTCTGTTGATACACAGAGGCCACGAAATAGAGAGTGCAATCGACATCATCAATATCCACGGTATGTCGGTAGAATCTCATGGGCAACGGGAACTTCTGGAACGCTTTTTTGCTACAAGAAACTTTCATGATAACCCGTAGACGCTCGGATATTCATTCATGAAAAGATAGTGAGCGGACTGCTAGAAATCTTCATAGTTAGACACTCCTCCTGTGTAACTGATGGCGAGAAGTAAGAAATCAATGTTGATTGTCGGCGGAGTGGTTTTGGGAATTGCTCTAGTGGCGATTTTGTTTGGATACATGAAAATGCAAGATGGATTGGATTTCGACCCTCCCACTGATAATTTTTGGAGTGGAGAGGCAAGTGACACTCCAGATTCACTTTCAGACTTCTCAGTGACTGGAAGCCTATTGTACAATGTTTGGACCGAGGATGACGGTGCTTTACCAAATGTAAGTATCGTTGATTCAAATGGAATTGAAATCTTTACCGAATGTGCGGGAGATAGTTGTAGTGTCCAAGAGGGTTTCAGGGAATTGGGCACTTTCGGAATACCCACCAACGATACCCAGACCTACACAATCACTGTGACTGGTGAAGGAAATGCATATGTTATGACCCCCGCCCAAGGGCTGGGTGATAGTTTACTAGGTGTCATTTCCATAGCGGCAGGAGTTTGCTTTTCATTATGTGGATTAGTCATACTCATCATTGGCCTTGGGATGAAGGGTGGAGATGAACAATTGGTGCACATGGTTCAACCCGGAGTGGTTGGCCAACAACCAATGCAACAACAGTATCAACAGCCAGTGCAGCAACAGTATCAACAACCGGTGCAACAACCAGTTCAACAACAGTATCAACCACCTCAGCAATGATAGAATTAACTATTTGCTTCCGGATAGTTTGTAATAATATCATATCCATTCTACACCATAAGCCAATTCTTTAGACTTTCAGTGGGTCTATACAGACGCTAGCATAGCACTGGATTTTGAATGTGTGCCTCAAAAACGCAAGGGCTCACATCATTAATTATTGGCAATACAATAATGTTGACACAACGCAAACAAACAGGCTCAGAAAACCAAACCTAAATGTTTAAATCAAGCCTCAACGTATTCCTCATATTCCCATTCATCTGTTTCCAATCGTAGTTTCAGCTCTCGCAATATACCACACACCTCTCCCTCATCTCCCCTAGAGGAGAAGGGCCCCCACGGCCACGGAAGTAAACTTGACTTGTAACAGTCTACTTATGAACTTTCAGCATAATTAACGGATTATCCGCCCTATGGTCTGCGAAATGATTGCCAACTGAGGAAACATCCAAAGTACCTATTTACTCGATTTTCCTTATTGCTGGTGGGCTGAATACTACAAAAAGTGCGATAAGAACGACTAACCCAAGTATTGTCCCACCCCACATTGCTGTTGGTGAAAGGCTAATTCCTTCGATGACTCCATCGTTACTACCTCCTCCATTATCCTCGGGTGGGAATACATTTACTGCCTTGGTTAAGATATTGTTATCATCATCGGTTTCTGCAATGTCATTGCCCTTGTCAACAGTTGCCTTAAGCAATACTGCAGAATCATCAATTGGCACCATCCAAGCACAAGTTGCTGTCCGAACTTGTCCTGAGTTTATCTCAGCAATCGTTGTTGCTCTAATTAATTGGCCATCCCCTTCACATCTAATTTCGATCAGTGTTGCACTTGCTTGCCCCGTATTGCGTACATGCACCTGAATCTCTACTTCAGTGCCCGCAATTACATCTCCAATTACGTCAATCCCCTCAATAATCAATTCAGCAAATGCAGCCACTTCTATGCTGATGTGACGAACTGCGGTTAAATCTCCATCGTCAATAATAATTTCAAGGTCAAAAGTACCTTGTTGTGTTGGAGTCAATACTAGATGACCTGCAGTTTCATCCCAAACTGCCCAAGAATATGATGTCCGAACATCCAATGAAGAAACAGGTGAATCAATGTCAGAGAATGAAAGGTCAAGGAACGCGTATTCACCATGGCCAATAATCATGCTTGATTGAATTTGATCCAATACTGGAGCATCATTCACCGAAGCAACATTTACCGAGAAAGTGTCAAACCACTTATTGCCTGCCTCATCGGAAACTTCTATTGAAACAAGGGTGCTGCCACTTGTTTCTGAAAGTAATCGTATTCGCAATTGGTCGTCAACCATATCAACTTCAATGCTATCAGTATTGTCTTGAGATACTGAGACTCCCAAGTTTGCAGTTAATGTTCGATCATCACTGCAGGTAAGAAGCATTGGAATCAATCTGCCACCTCCGTCCTCGGTCAATTGCAGGTCCTCATTGGCCGTGCAAACTGGATTATCATCCCATTCAACATGGAATCCTCCGCTGATTGAAACTCCTTCAATTTGAACTAGAGCATCACCTGGTGTGCCATCGCTTTCCCAAGTATATACTGCAGCAAACACTAGGTCAAGGTCATCTCCATCAGCAGGTAGGTATTCGCCGACTTCAAGTGTTTGAGAAAAATTTCCATTGCTGACTAGGAATTCCTTGAAAATCAAATCTCCTTCAAGTGTAAGTTGAACCCAAGATGCACTATTATTCAATCCAACATGATTTCCACTAACCATCCAGTCAACTGTTAATGTGGGGTCGTTGTAGTCAATCTTTAGGGATTCCAAACAACCTCCTGCTAATTCTATCTCAATTTTCAAGAATGCTCCCGTAGGCAGCATTTGAGTGTGCTCCAATACTAGTGTTGGAGATGTCCAGGAATTACCATCCTCGCTTACTGAAGCATAAATATCACCAGTCCAACTTCCAGTAGAGTGTATGCGCCCCCAGTTTTGGCTGGGTGGAAGAGAAAGTGATTCTGAATCCCAAGTGCCAGAAATACTTCCCGCAGATAACTCGAGCCCACAAGAAGATTGAATGATTTCTTCATGGCCTCCGGTTGCCAAATCTAATTCAACAACTGGCCATTCACCATTGACATACGACTCTGCAGTAGCCGATTCAATACCAAACCACATTGACTGAAAGGTAACGCGAAGTCCAACTGCGTCCAATTCTAAACGCGAGTCATCAGTCCCTCCAACTGAAACATAGTCTGCTGTAACCCAAAGGTCTGGTAATTCGGCCCAAGTGAGGTTTAAATCAGAAATATCAATGCTCCAATAAGGTGAATCCAAATAGCTCAAAGCAGACTGTGTGTGACGGAACTCCTTAACCAGATCATTTGTACTGCCATTCCAATTGAGGGAAATCCGCACACTATCTTGCTGCAGGGCATCTGGGACGCTAAAAGAAAGAACTAATTCCATCTGGTATAGTGGATTAGAGGCTAGCCCATTTGTAGCAAAAGAACCAACTGTAATCTCAGGCCCTGCTGACCATGCATAATTGCCGTCGGCAGCACCAGTCGCATATCCATGCCCTTCAGTGGTATTGGTCGTTGCCCACAAGGTGGTTGATTGGGTATTCAAAGGTCTTTGGTGGGTAAAGGATAGATGGTTATCTGTCACCATTGCAGTAGTGTAGTCGGCAGAGGTACCAGGGGAATAAGCAACCTGCGTGGATAGATTCCAATCGTTTTGATCAGCAAATGGCGCAGGTGGTAATAAGTCAAAAGTATCTATGGAATGAACACTTCTCGCTGCAACATTTCCGGTGGAAACAACAAGACTTGAAACGAAAATCAACATGACAAAGGTTGCACGAAAGGAGGCGGTGCTTTGCCGCATTGTTGTGCCCATGTAACCGATGCTGACGAGCCACTCCTTCAATGCGTTGGTGATTTGTTCTAGCAGTAGCCATACGGATGGTTTGAAATACCGTGCCTCTGTGGGTCAAAATACAAGTGGCTGTGGTAGTGTAGGGGTTAGCACGGTAGGTTGTGGTCCTGCCGGCCCGGGTTCAATTCCCGGCCACGGCCCTCCTTAACTTCGAAGTGCGTAATGCGGAGAGCAATTCTCTCCCTTTTGCAAAAAACCCCATATCTTTATTTTAGGTCTTTCTCCGAAATTTCGTGACCCATTCGGTTAGCCTTAGTTTGTAAATATCCACGATTGTCATCAACAACGCCAACTACCCAAGGGGTCCGTTCAACAACTTTTATTCCGTGTTCAGATAGTTGATTTTCCTTATCCGGATTATTTGATAACAGATTTACTGCCTCTACTTTCAAAGCACTCAGCATTTCGGCAGCGATTCTATAGTTACGTGCATCAGCAGGTAGCCCGAGCATCAAATTCGCCTCTAAGGTGTCGGCACCTTCGTCCTGCAAATGATAAGCTTGGATTTTTGCATGCAGGCCAATCCCCCTCCCCTCTTGACGTAAATATAGCAATACACCCCAGCCCTTTTCCTGAATTCTGTCCAATGCTTCATTTAATTGCCGTCCACAATCACAACGCACACTACCCAAAACATCTCCTGTCAAACACTCCGAATGTATTCTAACCAAAACGGGATCAGGTCCAGCCATTTCACCAAGAGTCAATGCGACATGGTCAAGTCCTGTATTTGCTTCATGAAAAATTCGAATCCTAAACTCACCATGTATGGTGGGAAGCCTAGCCTCAGAAGGAATTTCCGCCTTTTCAACTAATTCAACATCAACTTGTTCAATCATCTAGACTCCCCCTTGTTGTACTTGAATTAGCAGGCGATATTCGCCGATACGCTCCTCAACTGATAACAGGCTATCGCCACAACGCTTTAGCAATAATGGCATATCGTGCAATACCTCTGGGTCATCAGCCCAAACTTCAAGTATCTCGCCAATTGACATTTGAAGTAAGATTTTACGCGTTTCAGCAACAGGAACTGGGCAAAAAAACCCCAATACATTGAGTGAATGAGTCGGTTTGAGGGGAGAGCCCTCGCCGAAGGGTACTACTTCTAACACAACATGCGCTTACGCTCGGTACTTTTGAATGCATTTATGCCGCTGAGGAACAGACTCTAGGCGTTAGGGCGCTTTTTCACAGTGAATACCGCACGCTTTGAAGGTGATGACCTACCTCAAGCAATTATGCGGGGGGGGTTGGCTAAGTCGGATAACTTGTCTCGTACAAGCAAACCAAAAGGTGCGAGTGAGCCTGATGACCTTTCTTGGCGCGAGGTTGGGCAATTAGGCTGGACCTACCTCAAAATCCCTGCTACTTTATTACTAATTGAAGCATTATACTGGTTTATTACCCAACCGAGCGATACTCTTGCTCCGATCCAAGTAACAGAAGCATGGATTTGGTCACACCTGACAAACTTAATTTTTGGCGAAGGTACTGCCACCCTTTCATATCATAATGATTGGCTAACGCGGGTTGATTTTAACAATGCTGTTTTCCCACATGGAGTCGTCGCTCTCTACGTTTCTGACGAATGCGCTGGAATCCATGAAATGTTGTTCATTTCCACTCTTGTTCTATTAACCGAAAGAGTCCCTTGGAAATTAAAGATGCGCACCATTGCCGTAATGTGTGGTGTGGTATATGTTCTCAATATTGTTCGACTATTGGTGCTTTATCCACTGGCGTATGATGGCTGTGCTGCCGATCCACGAGGGCTGCATTGTGTCCATGATATGTGGTATTTCCACAAATTTGTCTATGAATGGGGATTTCTTGCTGTGCTACTACTAATGTGGGTTGCATGGTTTTACTGGGTTGGCGGGCCTAAGCGTGTCAGTGCCGCAAGTGCTGAAGCGAAGGGCCCATTACAAATCCGCTGGAATGACACCTGGACTAATTTACAATGGGCAACGGCAATTCTTGGAATTATTTTGGTGCTCATTGCCTTTGAAATAGTTCTCACCGACTCCGATTTCGCAACGGCTCGAGTTGCTATGGACCAATGTGATGCATTCGCAGAAGTCTCACAATCGTGTGCAAATGCTGAGCAGACTTGGAATGACGAATTAGGTTATATTTGGTCAATGCTAATTATTGGAGGAATTGGAATCGGTTATTCAGTTCTTGACATTAGTAGGCGGGACGAGAGTGAGTCCGTGGATATCGGTTCAGCCAATTCTGAAGGCGAAGAATAATCCACACAAGCCCAACCTTTGAAAATATCATTCGGCTTTAGTAAGCCGCTGGTAGTCAATAACGCAACTAATCAAAGTGAAGTGCTTGCGGAAACTTTTTGCCCGCCAATATCCTTGCCGTTAAGCCCATCAATTACATAACTCACCTTGGTTTTGTGAATACAAACAATTGAATCATTCTGGTTAAGGTAGATTTCTCCAACTGCCATTTCATCCATTTTCACAGCACTCAACACTGCTTCAAGAAGTGATAATTTTGACAAACCATGTTCTTTACCTACATTGATTCCAATCTTCACCATGCCGAAAACATCTGATAATTCTCCAAAATCCTCTCGCCATTTTACTGGATCCTTGTCAACACCTTCAGGCAATTCTGGTGTCTCTACTTCTGGGATAACCAAATCGTAAGTCCCTTGAATTTTATTGAGTAAAGGGGCATCGTCTCGTGAGGTAAATGACCAAGCCTCTCCTCTACGACCTGCTCTTCCTGTTCGACCAATTCGGTGAATGAATGAATCAACATCGTTTGGAATATCGTAGTTTACCACCATTGTGACGCCTTCCACATCTAAGCCTCTTGCTGCAACATCAGTCGCTACAACGGTTGCAAATTCACCAGCCTTGAAACTGTTGAGAACCTTTTCCCTCTTGTTTTGCGCTAAGTCTCCGTGTAATCCGGTTGCCTCGATTCTACACTTTCGCAGGCGTTCTACGATAAGGTCAACCATTCTCTTTGTATTGGTAAATACAATTGTTTGTCCATCTCTTTGTTGCTGAATGGTTAAGAGTCGCCCGAGTGCCCACAATTTGTTGCCTCGGCCGATATTAATATTGAAAAGATCAACCGGTGGCAAATCAATTTCCATATCGCCGATTTGCACAAATTCAGCATCACTCATGAATTGGTTTGCCGCATCAAGAATTTCGGGAGGGAAAGTAGCGCTAAACAGGAGAGTGCGTGAACGGCTTGTCATTTTCTCTAATACCCAAAGGATGTCAGGCATAAATCCCATGTCAAGCATGCGGTCTGCTTCATCAAGTGCCAGAATTTGCGGATTTTCTAAATTAATGTGTCCCCGTTTTGTCATATCCATTACTCGGCCAGGTGTTCCAACGATGATGTCAACACCTGAATCCAATTGTTTGGCCTGCTTGTCAATATCAGTGCCTCCGTAAACAGTGGCGATAATAATTCCCTTGGCACCTTGGATTTGTCGCATCTCCTCAGCAACTTGGTTCGCCAATTCACGAGTCGGACAAAGAAGCAATGCTTGTAATTCACCACTTGCATTAACAGATTCTAATATTGGAATTCCAAAAGCGCCGGTTTTTCCAGAACCAGTGCGAGCTTGCCCGATAATGTCGCCGCCTTTACGTGCAACTGGAATCGCTTCAATTTGAATGGGAGTTGGCTCTATCCAACCGAGGGCAGCAACACCCTTTTGAATATCATCATCTAGGTCCCAGTCTGTGAATTTTTTTTGCATTATGGATCACCTTTTTGCCTCATTGGTCTAAGGGGCCACTGAGGCGTTGCGGCCCAGGAATAACTCAAAGTTCGGCGTCACGGAGTTCCTCTTGTAGAGTGCCCATCCAGTACTTTTTTGCGTTCTCACGAGTGAGTGGACGCCGAGTCTGACGGACGTGTTCTAATATGTATTGGCGGAATTTAAGAGACTTAGTTCGGTTGTAACCTTTTGGGGTCACTCCTTCCCATAGTTTCTCGAATTGGTCAGCCTTATCGTTGAATTTGACAGCCATGAAAGTACACCTAGCGAAGCGGCGACCGAGCAAGCCTTCTTAACCCTGCCGAAGTAAATATGCACATTCATATTTCATCATTAGTACAATAATGACATCCGAGCGCTCTTTCTTGAGGGAAAATTTGTGAGTGTAGGGTTGTTTCTCAAAGCACTCGTGAGAAAATCGCGGAGGATAATAGGCGTCGAAGGTGACGGGGGTAAGTAGCATCGGAAATTAAGAGATTGATGCAGAATTTCATTTAAGTAAGTAATTACATACTCGGTTAATACAAGTCGGAATCATCCAATCTATCGCTCTTTTCGGGATCAGTAAAGTCATTGTCAAAATCATCATCATCCAAATAATCATCTTGGCTAATACTCTTGTACCCCTTGAATTTGTTGGCAGATTGTTTAGATTTATTATTACCCTCAGATGCATTATCCTTAGATTCATCTTGAGGGTCCGCCGCTTGTTTTAGATTCTTTCGCTTGTAGAGATTGCGGTGTGCGGTATTTCTCTCGCCACCACCTGTGCTATCCGCGCTATTTGACTCGGGGAATTCAATTATTGGAGCATCATTTTTGGGCTCAGGTGAAATTGATTTGCCATCAAGGACTCCCTCTTCCAAAGCCATAATTGCCTTATCTCTATCAGGGATTGGAATTGCTGGTTGGAGGAAGCGATTCTTTGAACTTTCATCCCCTTCCAACTCTTCATCAAAGATCATAGCTTCAAGTCGCTCAATAATCTCAGGGTTCAATTCCTGACGGATTAATTCGTTCGCTAAATCTCTAGCCTCTATCTCGCTCAAGAACCGCGGCACTAAGCGGATACAAGCCATGCGGACAGAGATCTCGCGATGGCGTACACCCTGCATGACGAGACTGCGGAATCGCATTGAAGTGGTGTCGAGAACATTTAGGCATTTTACAATCCTATCTCGTACTTTATTATCATCGTCAAATATTCCAATTTCAACAACTAATAGAGCAACTTTTGGATAATGATTTGCAAGTGTGGATAATGAATTAGCAGCAGAACGCCGAACTTGTACATCCTCATCTTGCATAGACCATGTGATTAAATCCCAAACTGCTGAACCACCCTTTTCAATTAAGCCACGAAGTAATTTTGCTGACTCCCGTCTCAACTCCACATTATCTTCTTGAAGAATATCGTCTAAATGTCCAACCACAACGTCGGGCCACACTTTTACCATTCCGCGCAATCCTCGCCACGCTTCTTTTCGCCGCCCTTTATCTGAATGGCGCAATTCATCAATCATCATGTAATGAGTTGCAGAAGGAAATACTGAAGCAACATCACCTAAACATTTGCTTGCAGCTTGGCGCACTTCTGCAACAGGGTCATCAAGAAGCACTTCCATCACCTCAAAAAGTTCGCCAGAATGTTGTTCTGCAACCAAGGGTAATGCTTGAAGCGCAGCAATTCGCACCTCATCATCTTGATCAATCAACGCCTCCTCAAGAATTTTGTGAACGATATGAATCTGAATTCCAATTAGCCGTGATAATGCTCTAACGCCAGAGGCCTTGCCCAATTTCATATCGTTCCATTTCCAATTAACTGTGACTGATTCAATCTCGCCACTTGCGAGTGAAATGATGTCTTCAGCCCTAATAATTGACCAAGGTCCTTCATCAATTACTGTCTCAACCTTCTTGCGCTTTGGTGCGTTGCCGACATTCAGCGGCAAACCTGTTCTCGGGTCCCGGGCGATATATTCACGTGACATAGGAGGTCCTGTCCGAGGCCCGCAGAGTGGCCACCCTCCTTGAACCCTTCACTTAATTTACAATATTATTTTTTGCTAATTATTATATTTTTGCGTCAATTATTCGTAGTATTATGCACGCAATGCAGGTTTTGAATCCCTTTTCAAATGAACACCCGTCCGAAATGCACAAAGTCGGCACACGCAGCCAAATGGTTATGCGAGGGTGCCGGATTCAACAGATTCTAGTTTCGGCAATTTTTTTGCTGCTGGCAATTAATCCTTTGTTAATTGACAAAGCAACTCAGAATGATGGTGATTTTTTCGGCCCAGCAGGTATATTTTCTGACGGTGGAAGCGAGTCAAGTGATGATGGCAAAGATAAATCGCCCCGAGGGGGTAATGCGGTTCTTTCAGACGTTTCCACTTCTCAGGTATCATTTTACGAGGATGACTGGAATGACACAGGTGTTATCAAAGTTGGATTATCCGTTGGAGATGACGGAAAGGCAATCCTAAATCGGCCGGGGATAACTTGGAACAATCCGCAATTTTCACTAGCAATAAGCCGAACTGGTGCAGCTGTAGTTGCTATCCCGGGCTCAAATCTCACTTGGATTATGGGTGGAAAACATGACCCTGATCCAATGCAAAGTGGAGATGAGTTTTTTTCTTCAGAAATTGAAATCTATAATATCGAAACTGAAACGACACAGAATATTGCACCGATGCCTAAACCTGCTGCCTATGCAGATGCGGTAATAATGAATGACAATATTGTAGTAATTGGCGATTGGTGGCCGGGTTCGAGCAATCCTTCAATTACAAGTAAAGGCCAAGTGTTGATTTATAATTTCACCAACTCTTCATGGTGGAATGGCTCTTCAATGCCCAATGGTAAGGAGGTGGGACATGCCGGAGTCGCAGCTTTGGGGCAATATATCTATGTGGCGGGGGGTGTGAAAAATTCCCAAGGTACTGATGCCGTAAATCGGACTTTAAGGTATGACTTAGCAAATGATTCATGGGCCGAAGTGGCTCATATGAATCGCTCCAAATTTGCCCTCGCTCTTGTTCCCTTTCACGGCAAATTATATGCGCTTGGAGGGGGAGTAAAAACCATTTCGTGGGGTGCACCCACTCCTTCGAAAGTGATTGAAGTATATGATCCAACTTTGGATAATTGGACTCACCTTAATTCCACAATGCCCTTTACTTCTTCAGGATTGAGTGGTGTTGTAAGGCATGATGAGATTCTCGTTATGGGTGGAACTGGGGTCAAGAAAGTCGCCTCATGGAATCCAGAAACGGATACTTGGCGCAGTTTCCCAGATATGCTGGTCAGTTCAGCAGACAGCGCTGTTCTTGCAATAAATGGCACAGTTCATACATTTGGAGGAGATATGTCAAATAATCCTTACTCTGCATGGGGGGCTCAATTTATGGATGATATTCAACGAATTGAGAAGGTAATAATGATAGATGGCTTCCTTATCAGTAATATGCTTGATTTAAGGCCAGCGACTTCGGCAAATGCACAACTGCGTTCAATAAACATCAGTGCCATCGAGCCGGAAAACACCAGTGTGACTTTCCAAATTAGGTATGGATATGATGCAATTACAGCCGGATTACGCTCGTGGGAAGGTCCGGATGGTACTTCACAATCTTGGTATGAAGCCGGCGAGTATGCCCTGAATGTACCTGGAATTACGAATTCCTTGCAGTACAAGGTCCGCCTGGCGACAACAGCCCTTGATAATTGGATAATTCCTACACTTTCAAACGTAAGCGTTGAGGCTGCTCACGCTGCATTTTATGCGCCACTACCGGCAGTCATTCACCCGTTGGGTCAGAGTTTCTTGGTGAGTACTGAGCACGCTGATGACGCAGGTACTGAATTTTGGCTGACTTTGCAACCTTCTGCTTCAGGAGGAGGGGGTATAGGTGCTGCGACCACCTTGATGCTGAATGGCAGTGTCATTTCAATCGATGATCCGCAAGGCTTGCTTAATTTGCTTCCTTCGGCTACAACTTCAGTTGTTGGCGACACAACCTTTGTAGATTGGAATTTGAGTATCTCTGATACTCAGCCTTCTACTCATATCATGTTTAGGACTGGAAATTTAGTTCCAGGTCAAGATATTGTCAGCGCATTGAATTATCTAGAACTGGTGCCAGTTAGCATTGACCAAAATCTAGTTGTCGGTATTTCAAATTTGACAATAAATAGTACTGCGGTTGAGATTCATGATGGTGCAGTAATGACTGACGGGCAAATTTTGGATATGCAAATAAGTGCTGCATTTGCTGACGGAAGTACAATAGAACATGGTAATTTTGAATGGCGGGTAATCGGAACAACCGAATTAACAAATGGAACCGGGTGGGATAATTGGACTGAAGAATGGGGTATAGAGAATAATTCACTGGTATTTTTGCCTAGCGAGGTATCCGGCTTCATCAACCTGCAACTGGAGGTTAGAACTGGATTAGGTATTGACCTTGTTTGGGATGGAGTTGATATTGATATTACGAGCGATGGTGACAATGCCCTTCTTCTTTCGAGTGTACCTGCAAATGACTCATATGTTAATTCACATCAAATGCAAAATGTCACGGCATTGATTGGTGATAGCGGTGGCCCCGATCCTAATGAAACAGAGGTGTTCGTTTGGATTGAGGGTAATAACGACACCAACTCCGATGGTATAGCTGATTTTGGCGAATATTACTCGAGCCAATGGGGCCTTGAGGGTGGTAATGGACTTTGGTTTGTCAATCTCTCATTGGATGATTCAAATAATCCTGACCATGGCACCGTTAAAGTAAAGATAGAGGGAATGGATAAAGCAGGTCGACCAATTGGTGAAATGGGTAATGGAGTAATTGAATTTGAATGGCAAACACGCGATGCAAGACTTGCTCAAGTCCTCAGTCTGCGTAATCTTACTGAAGAAATCCTCGGGGTGGGGCAGTTAATTGAGCCTAATCAGATAGTTGGTTGGTCTATTGATCTTTCAGACTACAACTCCGTTTCGGATATCACAGAACTGACTCTAACACTTGGTGGGGACGAGGACTTGGGTATACGTTATGTTGTTGAGACGGGAGTTTGTATGAATTTGGATGGCCGATTGATTCCCGACAAGACCTCCTGTCATTCAACAATAATATCTGAAGTACTAACTTTGGATGTGGAGTTTGCAGCTGACTGGTCTTTCGAAAACCAGGGGCTAATTCCTGGACAGATTGATATTTCTGCAGTCGATATTGATGGCGTTAATGATACCTGGAGTAAAAATTCATCATGGTATCTCTCTAAAGAGGTGACCTCAAACACAATATCTTTGACCGAGAACTCCGGCTTAGTACAGGGTTCTATAGTGAATGATTATTATGCAATGCCAAGTGATGAGGTAGCATGGTTAATAGAATTGATTCATAGCGATTCGGGGAAATTGGTAAATGGGCCATTTTCACTGTACTGGCAAGGTACCATTCAAGGTGAAACTTGGATAGGAGTTAGTACAGTATTTGCAGAAAATGGTACAATTACTGCTGTTTTTCAACTGCCACAAAGTGAAGGTCTACTAGATGCAACAATCTCAATAAGAGACACTGCTGATTCAACTGAAATAGCATCTCTATATCTACCAGCAATCCATATTGATGGTACTGCACCAATTCTTCAAGATTCGCAAAAAGTAATCATGGAGAGCCGGTATGCACTTAATGATGTATCAGTAATTGTCAATATATTAGAAGCGGAAAGTTGGACCGGTAATCTTTCAATCTCCTGTCAAGTAAGGGCGATTAGTGGCGATTGGTCTATTGTTACCTTCGCAGCCACCCCAGATACTATTTTTGGCGAATTGGTATTATTCCAATATGACATGGATATCCAAAACATTGGTGATGCTTCGCAATTGTCTGACGTTGCAAATTTCGCTTGTTGGGTGGAGGGATTTGATGACGCAGGTAATGCTCTTGAATTAGTAGAAGATGGAAGTAATCACCAATCATCCCCATGGTTTTCCCTGTTAATGCCATCTAACGGACCCGATCTTGACGTGAAATTGAATTGGAAGCAGTCGATGTCTGAATTGTCAATTGATAAGGAAATACTTGCTGAGGTTGTTGTGACGAATCTCGATGAAACAATAGACCGCCAATTTAATCTTACAATTTGGTTACAAAACGGTGAGGAAGAACCGGTAGTTGCATTCCGCAACACTCGCACAAATGGATTAGTGTCGGGGCGTGAGTGGATAATGGGATTCGGCATTACCCCCAATGCAACGGGCGATTGGACACTCACAGCAATGATTGATAGTGGCGAAAAAATTGCTGAACTCAATGAATCAAATAACGTTGCAAGGGCAAATTTTTCGCTCAATCCAGAATCTCAAGGAATCATTGACATTCTCCTGTCACCTTCTGGGCTAGGCGGCATTTCTCTCTTAGTATTAGTTGCTATTACACTTGTAATTCTTCGCAATAAACGTGAGGCTGATGGCTCATTGACGAAGGCAAAATCTAGCGCAGGCCCAAGTTCAGGTCCGCCGAGCGGCCCTCCTGCCCCGCGTACAAAATCTAGTGAGGGCGACAAAGGTGGAAGGAAAGGACCCCCTCCAAATCTTCCGCACAAATCTACCTCTGCGGCTGTTTCCGAGGAGCTACTTCCCACAATGGACATCGCCAGTGCTGCTGATGCCTTGGCTTCTATATCCCCTTCTATAGAGGATATTATGCCATCTTTTGGCGTGGATAATTCCGCCCAACTAATTTCACGAGCCGAAAATGATGGCGTTGAAGATGCTCAAGATGCAACAGACGTTACGACTGGCGATAATGGCAACGATGCAAATAATGCAAATACAAATTCCGTCGCTTCAAGTCCTTCTGTGCTCACGGTTGGGGCGACGGTTAGCGATTGGGAGCAACTGCCGTGGGGTGGCGAATATGAATATCGTCCCGAAGGCACTTTCTATGTTGGCGAAAATATTGGTATTTGGAAGTCAATTGATGAGGGGAAATTTATTCGCGTTGAGTAATGGAATGGCGAGTAATTATTTCTATTAATTCCAATCTTCAAGGGAATTCATGCGATGGAAATGCGGCTATGTTCATCAGTTTACCATTCGGCAAGGGCAGGATTATTAGATAGATTTTTTTGCACAATCGGGTTGCTAATGTATCTTAGGCGCAACCATTCTTGATACACTGCGTCAATTTCAACATATTCGTGTGAAATTGTGGCTAATCTTGCATTGAATTTTTTCTGAAAAGAATTTGAATAGCGTTGCAATTCATTTTGGATGTCCTTGACACCGATATAATCGCCATGCTCTACCGACCGCACAATGTACCGAAAGCCATCACCTAGACCGGCTCTCGCCATTCTATCGTGGATCTCAAGTGACCGAGATACAATGCCTGGAGCATCATTTTCAACGACCATATTTCTTAACTCTGTGAGCAATGAGACTGCCTGGAGTTCCTCTGAGATATAATCGATTACTCTTTCATCTCCTTTCATCATTTCTACAATACGCGAATTGCTTACTCCTGGGTATTTGCGAATGAGTTGATAGACAGCACGAAGATGAGGAGGAACCCTATTTCTTCGCGGCGGCATATACTCTCCTTATCTTCTTCAAGCGAGAAGTTATCGGAACAGTTTTTTTGTTAAGTCCCTTTCGCAGCACTTAATGGCACTTTTATCCGATGGCGGTATCATTCGCCGATATGTGCTATTTGGCGGCCATCTGCAGCCAGGAAACATACCCATTACTGCAAGAGAAATTGCAGGGCAAAAAATATTCTTGGAAATTCGAAATGGCGCACATAAATTACCTATTGAAAAGATAAGGATACTTTCACAACATTGTGGTTATCTCATTGTTGATTCACACACGACAGACCACCGAATTGCCATGGATTGCATATTGCTTGGAGCCGATGAAGCCTGCATTGACCATTCAACAACTTCGCAAGAGATTCAGATGCTACATGCGGCCACTGATAAATCGCTGATAAAAATCACTTTGGATCATTGGCCTCCGCTGAACTCAAGTTCAGATTCACATCATCAAGACTTGCTTCGTATTGCAGCAATTACTGGCAGAAATGCAGTAGTAATGACGACATCTAATGGCGTGCTACAAAAGTGGTGGGAGGATTTACCAGAGAATATCGCCAATGATTTTGACTGGCATTTTGCACCAAATGAAGGTAGAGTAATATCTTTAGAAAAGGACTTTCTTATTTCTGCTTGGTTGATATGAAAATACTGCCTTCGATGACTTGGCAAATAATTGAGCAAGTTAATGAATATCGCCTATTAGGATAGGGCATGGCGGATGACTCGGTTAGTCTTACCATCCGTCGTGTACTTGCGGCTACTTGGAGGGGTGACAATACACCCATTCCTTCTGCTGATATTTCTCGCACTTGGTGCCTTGACCTACAATGGTTTTCGACTGATGATGCTGAATCAGCAGTTACTGCTCTCGCTGAATCTGGTTGGTTTGTTCAATGTGATGAGGGATATGCTCCGGCAATTTCTACCAAGGGGATTACTGCACCCCTAGGTTTTTGCCCAAGAATTGAGTATCTTATCAATCCTACAACATTTTCTGAAAGCATTGCTACAGGTTCCTCTGCTGCCGCAATCAATCCACCTCCTACTTCCTCAATTGCCATTTCCAACGTAGAACCTAATCCAGGTTCTCCTTTACCCACGACTATTTCGTCTTCCACGACTTCCGAAACAGATACTGATGATTCCCCTGTAGACCCACGTATGAAATTAGTTCCCCGGTTGATAAAATATGTTGGCCGTAAAGCTGGTCTAGAAGTAATGGAGATTGAAAGGCGAATGGAGAGGAAACAACTTGCACTTGGGCCGATTACTCCTTGGATGTGTCTCATCTTAATTGCCAAGGAACAAGGTTTACCAGTCGATGATATTGTTGTAATGTTCCAAGGATGAATCGAAATCACACAGTTTCCAATTTTTTTCATTCTACGACATCATTTCTGCTAATTATTCTTACTTAGGAAGAGAATTGCTGAAAATGTCTAAAGCGGGTAGAATTATTTGCTTGCCAAAACGGCCTCCAATCGGTTTCATCTCGGGTAATAGTTATACCACCGTCAGCGCCGCTGATGGCTGGATGGGATGCAAATGAGTGAGCGTAAGCAGGATGCAATGACTAGAAAATTTCTATTTTCTATTATGGAAGATATGGTTGAAGAAGAAACTAAACACCTTCGTGGGGATACCACTGAAGTTCAAAAGGATAAGACTGCGATGGGACATATGGATGCCTCGTTATCTGTTTTGATGGGTGTGACAAGAGATTCGAGTGCCGTTCCAACGAGGCCAACGAGTACAACTGGTTGGGCCAAATCTGTTCTTGAGAGAGTTGATGCATTACCACCTGAAGCGAAACCACTTGGAGTTCGCCGGGTAAAGCGTCGAAAGGTACGTGCACCACCTAGCCAATCTAGCGATGACACCTCAACTCTCAGGCCTCATTCAAATCCGCCATCTGATTTTTCAGCAATACCTCATGGTCATGTCGAAAAAGCCGCTCAACCGGCAAGACGCGTCCGAAAAGCCCGAGTCAAGGCCACAAGGGCAAAGATGAATGCAAGGCGCTAACCGTCTGCAACATTTCCGAAACTACGGTAGCAGATTTTTTGTTCCGTAGCGATTGAGTGCTGATTCTCATATCAATATTATTTTCTCAGTTTAAGGTTGGTAATATTAGGATAGTGAGTTCACCCTTAGTATCAGATGCGAATTCGTTGGTAAGTATCAAAGCATCAGCACAGTTGCGCAGTAATAGAGGGAACTCTCATGGACATTGCAAACCCAAGTGAAGAACATTTAATGTTGCGCGAAATGGTTAGAGGTTTTGTGACTGAGGAAGTAGAACCTCAGGCACTTGAATTTGACAAGAAGGAAGAATTCAATCGCGAACTTTTCAACAAATTAGGCGACTTAGGTTTACTTGGAATTACAGCTCCAGTTGAGCATGGTGGTTCGGGAATGGATGCAATTTCTGCAGCCATTGTACATGAGGAATTATCCTATAGCGACCCTGGGTTTGCACTTGCTTACTTAGCGCATAGCATGTTATTCGTCAATAATCTGTCTTTCAATGCAAATGAGGAACAAATAGCAAGGATTGTCCCCTTAGTAAGTTCAGGTGAATGGGTTGGAGCGATGGCTTTGTCTGAACCAGATGTTGGGACTGATGTACTTGGTTTGTCCACAACTGCTGAACAAAGAGAGGATGGTTCTTGGGTTATTAACGGCCGTAAAATGTGGATTACAAATGGTTGTGTGGATGAGATCGGAACTCCCGCAGATGTAGTGTGGGTATATGCGCGCACTGGGTATGACGAGAAGGGGAGAGTTGAAATTTCCACTTTCTTAGTCGAGGCAGGAATGCCTGGATATTCAGTCGGGCAGAAGATTGAGGGCAAAACTGGAATGAGGGCATCAAATACCGCTGAACTGGTCTTTGACGATTGTATTGTACCTGAGACTGCTCTCGTAGGCGAGGTTGGGCATTCACTTATTCACATGATGCGAAATTTGGAGTTAGAAAGGCTCACTCTTGCTGCAATGTCGCTTGGAATTGCGAGGCGTAGTTTGGATATGATGAATAATTATGCAACAGAACGTGAGGCATTTGGCAAGAGTATCAGAGACTTTGGGCAAATGCAAAAATATATTGGAGAGTCTTGGGCTAAGTATCGGGCAATGAGAGCCTATATCTACGATACGGCTGCAAACATGTCTTTAGGAAAAGCTGGACATCGTCTTGATTCAGATGGCGTAAAATTGTTCGCTACAACTGCTGCTAAAGAAATTGCAGATGCGGCGATGCAAGTAATGGGCGGTTACGGCTATGTTGCAGAATATGTTGTCGAACGCTTATGGCGCGATGCGAAGTTGCTGGAAATAGGCGGTGGTACACTTGAGAGTCATCAGAAGAATATCACCAAGGACCTTAGTAAGGACCCAGATGCAATTAACCGCTGAAGATGTTGGTTGAGGTGAAAAACCTCATTTATCACACCACTATCGGAGATACATGACTTCGGTTGATGACAATGCAGATTCAGTTTCCACCGACGAAATAGACTCCACTAATATTGAGGACGAAGAGTCAGTAGTCATTGTCATTGAGGATACAAAACTTTCCGAAAAAATAAAGCCTGTTGTTGATAAGACTGTTGAACTTGGTTCTGCCTTTGGTGGAAAGATGAAATCATTTGGAGGTGGCATTTCAAAATCCGCAAAGCGAATGAAGGACAAGTTGAAATCTTCAACTTCTTCTGCAAATGAAGGTACTGCCTCAACTATGTCATCCAGCCCGAAAACTCCGACTTCTTCGACTGAAAATCAAGGTTATGCTACCCCACAACCAATGGAGTTGGAGGAATTGACTGTTGCAATGTTACGGGAAATGTTAAAGATTCAAGGTATGAAAGTTAGTGGTACAAAGAGTGAACTTATTGAACGCCTAAAGTCATCTCAAATTATACCCTCTCCCGAAATCCAAATGGAACCAATACAACCAGAAAATGATCTCCCGGAAATCTCCCAAGAAACTTCCCAAACGAGTCAAAATGAAAGCCAAAGTGATGACCATAGCGATGACCATAGTGAGGACCATAGTGAGGTCCATAGTGAGAGCCATAGTGAGGAATCTGCTGAAAGTGAACCTTCACCTCAAAAACCACTTGAAACATCTACTCCAGAACCTGAAGAGAAAAATCGAATTGCTAAGGACAAAAAGAAAGTTTCTAAGCGAATACGTGAACTCGAGAGAACACTTGGGCCACAATTGAAAAGCGGTCTTTCAACTGCATACAAAAAAGGATTAATTCCAGTATCTATTTCCTTATTATTCATCCTAAGTGGATTAATTGCAATTGGATATGCGGCACTATTATTTGCGGTAGTAAAACCCGAATTATTTTCTGGTTTGGGAATAGATTGGTTAGTAAATTTGAAATTCCTACTTCCTGAGACCTTAGTGGGGAGCGGCACTGCTCCATTAGACCAAATTACTACCACTTCACTCAGTTTGGGCATTTGTGTTTGCCTTCTATTTGGGGGGGTTCTAATATTTTTGCAATCAGAAATAGGAGTGATGCTTTGTTGTGCTATTTTAGTCGGCGTAAATGTCATTATGCGTTTTATTCTCATTAGGTTTTCTTCAGAGTATATTTTGGCTGAAAGTATGATGGTTCTTTTCATCGATTTTATTAAGGGTATTATTTTCTGCTACATCGTATATATTCCATTCTTCATGTTCCCTAAGGGCGCCTTCAATACAAGTAGAAAGATAGGTCCTTTTGAAATAATCTCTGAAAATGAATCCATTGCAGGGGATATTTCAAATAATACGCCATTGGTGGACGAATCGGAAGAGAGTGTGTATAGTATGGATATAAGAAATGAAATTGACAAACCAGATTTGCCACGCCCCCGTGCGAAATTGGAATTTTATGAGAAATTGTTGTTGTTTTTGGGTGTCATGCCCATGTGGCCAATCGCTATTGCAATAACTGGATTTTCGGGCAATAATAAATCTATTCCATGGGTTGATGATTTTGTAGTTTCAGAGCAACTTGTCGCAGTAGTTTGGCTCGCAACATTATTGCTTACTATGATAGTTTACCGCTTGGATAAATCTGCCAGAGATGATGGGATGTATTCCAAAGAAAAAGAGACCTATATGGAATTAATGGATCAATATAAAGCTGCTCATGGTAAGTATTTCGAATATATTCAACTTAAGGCTGAAGCCGGTAAACTGGATATTTTGGATAAATACCCCGGCCTCAAAAATGATGACAGTTCTACCTCAACAAGTAGTTAGTCAGAAACTAGTCCTCTTTCTTTTTCAGTAGATTGCCGGAGGTATTGAATGCAGGCCTCTCTTGGGCTGTTCTGTGTCAGAAGATTTTAGGGGGTTGTTACTCAAGTGCCTATCACTGAAGGATTTACCTCGCGCTGGTTGGGTTAATCGAGGAGTCTCCAATCCCGAGAGCGTCGCCGCACACTCATGGGGTGTCGCGTTCCTTGCCCTGTCCTTATGCCCGCCTTCCTTAGACAGAGGGGTTGTTGCAAGTATTGCCATTATTCATGATTTACCGGAAATTATTGTTGGTGACATTACCCCCACTGATGGCGTTTCAAGTGCGGAAAAGTCGCGGCTTGAAGGTGATGCTTCGGCGAAGATTTTTGCTCAACTTGGCGAATATTCTTTGAATGGCGAAAATGGTGTAAAAAACGCCCAATATTTGCACGAATTATGGCTAGATTATGACCATTCTCGGACTCCTGAAGGCCGCTTTGTAAAGGCCTGTGACAAGTTAGATATGGCTCTGCAAGCCTCACTCTATAGTACTCAGCAAGAACTTGACTTGGATGAATTCATCGAATCTGCACTTTCTCGCCTTGATGACCCTATTCTAATCACACTCATCGGGAAGTAATTAACCAATATCCACAAAAACCCTAAGCACTCCGCCGTGACTACAGTCCCTTAGTGTAGAGGTCCATCATTGTGGGTTTTGGTCCCGCAGACTCCGGTTCGAATCCGGAAGGGACTACCTCAAATTCTTGCATTCCATTTGTGAGCCATTGCATATCGTTCCAGAACTCATCAACCTTCTCGCAATGAATCTATTGAATGATAACACCAATTAGACATCCCTAAAGGCTTCACGGAAGTAGGCGCCCTATGGGCGCAGTTAATGCTGGCAAGGCAATATTGGTTCTCGCCTTGATGCTCCTCACCTCGCAATCGACTTTATTGACATCCTCTAACATCCAAACTCAGGAAAGCATACCTACAAATTTAACTCCTGTTTATGATGGTGAAAGTATTATTGAAACTCCTCAATCAAATGAAAACTCCATCCCTCGAATAACCGTTTTCACCCCTTCTCTTGAGCACTGGACAGATCAAGGTTTTTTTCTTGTCGAAGTTGTAGTAATCACTTCCGATATCCTTGCACTACACCATTGGCAGGGGCGAAATAATCTCCTCCCCACGCAAGCGGAGGGGCAAAACAATGCGGCTGGAACTGATTTTCCAAACGCTGGGACCTCCTCCCGCCTCGTGCCTTCAAATGTTGAGTCTCTGGCTGGTGTATTACAGCATCGCTCTCTCACTCTCCCCGGCTGGCAAGTTGCGAAATTGGCTTCTGTTGCTGGCACTTTAGCAGTATTTCCGGTTCTTGAGGACCCCGCTCCTGCTTCTGGTTTTCCCGAAACATGGGATTCTTCAGTTGATGAAAATGGCTTTGATGATGGTGATGCAGGTTCGGCGGGTGAAGGTTCAGAGGCTGACCCTGAAACTTGGGCCGCTAAGGATTTACATGGCGCAACTAATGCTTGGCAGCGTAATGTCACTGGAAACGGAGTAAATGTGGCTATCGTTGATAGTGGTGTTGATTTCGCTCATCCTGACTTAAATGGCACTCAAGCCCGAGTAAATGATGCCTCCAGTCCTTGGGACGGCTGGCCGATAATGTTTGACCCACGTTCAATCAATGAATGGATTGAAGATGGTGATACATATCCTTCTGATGGTAATTCATGGTACTCAGACACTTCAACCACCGATGTGGATGGCGATGGAGATGGTTTTTTGGATTCATCAGGATTGAATATTTCTGGACTTAATTCCGTTTCGGGTGTATTCCACATAGGCGAGCACCCCGACAATAATTTGCAATCAAGAGTTGGCGGAGATGTTGATATTATTGTCGTTGATGAACAAGTCAACTCATCATATGATACAGTATATGTCGACCTAGATGGAGACGGTCAATTCTCCGATGAAGTACCTATGCGAAAAGGTTCCGAAACCGCAGGACTTGATCTCAACAGTGATGGCCTTTGGGACCGTTCGGCAGGGCTGATATACTTCATTGCCGATGGCAACTTAAGTCTGCCTTACGCACCAACTTTCTCGGCTCGTCAAGGTTTGTCTGACCGCATCCCTAACAACGGTGATTTAGTCGCCTTCATGATAAACGAGAACGGTGGGCCAGCCGGAAGCCACGGCACTTTATGTGCCTCCTCAGTTTCTGCACAAGGAATAATTGCAAGTGGGAAAGTGCAAGGAATGGCACCAAATGCAAGTGTGATTGCAGTTGCAAATTATTACGCAGGCGGCTCAGGTTTTGATGCTTGGAGATTTGTCGCCGAAGGGTATGATGGTCAAACCGATAGTGGAGACGAAGCGCAAATCGGTTCTTTCTCTTTTGGATATTCATCTGTTGTCGATGCAGGTAGCGACCAAAATTCTCTCTACTTAGACTGGCTAACTCGAGTTCATTCTCAAAATACTACCTATCTCGTTGCCTTAGGAAATGGAGGTCACGGTTATGGCACAGTTGCTAGCCCAGGTGGAGCTGCCGGTGTGGTTAGTGTAGGCGCATTTTCCTCGCGTACAAGTGGATGGAATGTGGCCACATATGGCGAGAGTGCATCATGGTCCGACCGCGGACCAAATAGTCAAGGTAGAATGGACCCCGACCTCGTCACTATTGGTTGGTCGGCAACTGGTGATGTAACTTTGAATGAAAAAACCGATGCTAATTCTGCTTACCGCTCTTGGTCTGGTACATCTTTGGCTACACCTGTTGCGGCTGGATTAATGGCTCTGCTTTATGATGCCTGGTTTGTGGAACATGGTTCATTTCCCAATTCCCAACTAATCCGTGATTTGGCTATGTCAACTGCTGAAGACCGTGCCTATGATGGAAATGTGCAGGGCGCCGGTTGGTTTGATGCCGACCGAGCAACTGCTTCAATTTCCGGCGAGAATGGTACTTGGTGGACAGAGCCTGGTGCATGGATGCCTGGGCAAAATAACGGTGCTCACCGTTTATCGAATATTAATTGGCTCTTGCCGGGCGGAAATGATACTTTGCAATATAGTATTCATAACCCGACTCAAGATATTTTGAACCTGCAGATGAATGGAACTACTTGGCAGGCAACCTCTCATTTCAATCAATCGTGGGTCTCGCAGGAAAGTGGTGGTGATTGGGACGGCTATCAGTCCTCAATGCCTGATATTGTCGTGCCGATATTAATTCACGGTGATGCCAATAACACCTCAATTGCCAGCGATGCTACTTTGGTTAGAGCAAGAGCGGTTATTGATGCGGCCGGATTTGATGGAGACAAAAATTATGCCAGCGAAAATAATGTTTATGTTCGCATTTATCGTTGGAATGATACCGATGGCGATGGATCTTGGTGGACAGACTCTGATGGTGATGGATTAGTCGATAGTGGAGAATGGGAATCAAGTGGGGAATATTCAACGATTACTGAACACATGTATACCTCCTCACAGGTTGAAGCAAGGGTTGGAAATCCATGGGATTTGCCCGCTGATGGGATCCTACTCGGAGTATTTAGACGAAATGTAAGAAGCAGCCAAATTGACCCTTTAACTATCAATTATGATATTACTGGATTTAGTAAGCGAATTGATAGTTGGTTGACCGTTCCTATTGCTATCACAGTGCCCCCTATGTCCACAATCACCGTCCCAATAGATATTGATATTCCACTAAATGCAACCCCTGGGCTTCATTTGTCATCCGTAGGAATACTTGATCAGAATAATCACTCGTGGAATTTACAGGTTGTAGCGACGATTGCTGGTTCTGGGCCTACCTCTTGGCAGGCACCATTAATAGACGGTAATTTGAGCAATCAAACTCTCTACCGAGAAACTTGGATGCAGGGTGCACAACGTTGGGGCTGGCGCGCTGAATCGGGAGATTGGAAGGCGTTTGCAGTGGAATGGCCAAGTGGTCTTGTCAATGGAACGATTATTGTCGATGTTGATTGGGACGACAACATATATACGGATATTGATGCATTTTGGCTTTCCCAAACACCTCACCCCTACTATCAAGATGCTCCGGATGCTTATGGGCCATCGGGCATGGCAATTGAGAGTGCTTCGGTGAATAAGCATAGAGGCTCTGGTATTTGGGGGCATCAAACCAGCACTGGCTCATCGCATGAAATGCTTACTGCTAACCCTTCATCGGGGCTCAAACAGTTGATTCTTCATTCAACTACCCATGGAGTTTCAACAAATGACAATCCAATAAATGTTAGTATTGGTTTTGCTGCTGCTATTGCTGGTAATTTGACCTATACTACTGATGACTGGAGGCAAAACAATATTTCTGATAGTCTAGTTTTTGCTAGCACAATAGATATTTCAGCAAGCGATATGGATGCTTGGGGTTGGACTCAACCAATGTATTGGCCGAATGAAACTGCATATCAGGATACTGTGGGGAGCCTAAGTACATCCTCATATATCCGTGAAGTGCAATTACAGGATTTGCGCAAATTCCGCGTGGAAATTGATTCTCACACCCCCATGGATGACCTTGACCTGTATGTCTATCGTGATAATAATGGCAATGGTGCTCTCGACTGGGGTAGCGAACAAGTAGGTTCGTCGGGCAATGGAAATAGCGACGAGGAAGTTAATCTTGAAAATGTGCAAGCAGGTACATTTTGGATCGTAGTTCACGGTTATGAAGTACCTGCCTTAAACACTCAATTTTGGTTGAGGGCAACTTCAATTGGTGGCAGTGGAATTAGTGTTGATGATTGGAATGAACTGAACGAATCACAGATTTTGGCTCTCTGCCCAGTTGGTTGTGCAGCATTAGGTGGAGCAATGCCAAAGGTTGCTTGGCAGGTTAATCACACCATGCAATTGCCTGAATCCGCCGGACAGTGGCAGGGTTACTTTGAGTTAGTATTAGCAAACGGTGGTGGAGTGACAATTCCTTATCAATTTAATTTGCAAGAGGGCGCACCGAGTGTTGAATGGTTTGGGGCCATTGACGGACAACAGAATAATACTGCAGTTAATCTAAGTGCATTCTTCTCAGATAATCAAGCCGGATTCAATATTTCGGGTATTGATTTGTTCAGTATAATCAAGAGTAAATGGGATATGCCAAACATATCTGTTGACTTAGCTGAAATTTTGCAACAGGTAAATGGAACCTTATTGAATGGGACTCAAATTAACTTGAGTGCAGAACTACTCGCTTGGGATGACTATAATCGCGTGATAAGGCCTACGGATTACTTGCCATATGACACTTGGAATCTTCAAAATTGGTGGGCTATGAATGAACAATCGGGATTTGTAGAAGACTATGCGTTACTTGGTGATTATGACTTTGATGCACAATTGATGGGTGGAACTGCTTGGGTTGAAGATGGGTTACGAGGTAATGTGGTAGATTTTGACGGGCTACCTGGTTCGCACCTCACAGTTTCCTCCTCAGCGCGTAATTCGGCAAAAGATTATTCTCAGGGTTTACAGTTGTTTGAAGATACTACGATGGCATTTTGGATAAACACAACGCAAATGGGCAACGATACTCCTTTGGATGCACCGAAAATAGCCGGTTATGACGGACTCATTGGCAATGATTTACACTTTGGATACATTAATTCCTCTGGGCACATCGGAATTGCCCGATATAATGGAATTCCGGCAATTTCTACTACAAATATTTCGGATGGCCAATGGCACCACATCACATTGGTAAGAACTGGTATCTCAGGAACGATGCAGGTATTTGTTGACGGAGTGATGGAAAGTCAATCAAGTGGGTTTGTTGATTGGGCTTCAAGTGGTTGGTCCGAAATGAGTCACATTGGTTGTACGTCATCTGTTCCATCGACCACCTGCTTTGAGGGGATGCTTGATGAAGCACGTATTTATTCAACTTTCTTTAGTGAGGAAGAAGTCGGAATTATTTACAATGCAACAAGGCATGATTTACCTCCTCCAGCAATGGATTACACTTTGCGAAATTTATCAGTAAACATTACTTTGCCTAATGGGCAACTTATTCAGGGATTGTATTCTAGTCGGGCAATAATAGGTGATCTCTCTGGGCAGACTTCTTCAGCAATGATAGGTATTGTATATGATACTGATTTCCCGATTTTCTCCCTTGAAATAGAGTCCCATTTGGTTAATACAACTTCAATTGCCATTTCCCTATTGGCTGAAAACAACTTGGATATTTCTATTAATTCAGTGCCCGTTTATCCGCAAGAGTTTGCAACTTCTGCAGAACAAAATTGGACAACATTGGCAACTATTGGGCGCCCGATGTGGTATAATCAAACTTTCAATCTTCCACTTGAAGGATCAAACGAATTCCTAATTTCTTCCACAGATCTTGCTGGAAATGTCCGCAATAGTTCTTTCTATATTATTCGTGATACAACTCCTCCTCCACTTTCATTAAACCACAGTTATGAGTTTGAAGTAATAAATGAAACTGAATTATCAATTGAGGTAATGACCGAAGTAGGTGTTGATTTATGGGTGCAAGGGCAGAACTTGGCAAGTCCAAATACCGCTGATTGGTTCTCAGTAGATATTTCCCTCGAAGAAGGGCAAAACATTGTGGATGTGTTCGTGCGCGACCCTGCTGGTAATTGGGCAAGCGAACAATTGCAATTTAATATTGATAGTATTATGCCAGTTGTTGAATTATTATCTCCCAATCACAACGAAACATTACGCCATCACATGGTTGCCCTTCGCTGGAATTCCTCAGAGCAAACAATAGCCCATGTAGCCGTTGATGGTGGCGATTGGCTGAGTGTGCCCGGACAGGCAGGATTAGCAGATTGGGTAATCACTCTTGATGTGGTAGGATGGCATGAATATTGTCTGCGATTTGAAGATGAAGGGCGTAATGAATTAATATTATGTCGCAGTTTTGCTATTTCGGCTGAGGATTATTCACCCGTATTTAGTCCAAATTGGCAGGGGAATATGACAAATAATTCCAATTTATTTGGCACTTTATATCTCGGTCCAGAACAAGTTTGGGAATTATATTATTGGCATAATGAGGGCTGGACGAGGGTGCATACTGGTATTTCTCCTATGGGTGGTAATCACACAATTCCATTCTCATTAATTGAAGGGATAAACCAATTCAAATTGATTGCTGGCGGTTTTGGAATTGAGGAAACTTGGCTCAGTAATGTCACTCTAGATTCACTTGACCCACTAATTAATATCACTTCTCCAGTTGCTAATTCTCGTTTTGCTTTCTCTGATGGACGTCCATTTGACTTATGGATACGAGGTGAAACTGAAGCCGGATTGATTGTAAATTGCTCTGAATATCCGAGTGGCCATTCCTCGCAGGCAGTTGCTGATTCCACTGGGTTGTTTTCCGTTGCCCATCCGAGACAGCGCCCTGATGATGTCTATGATGGAATGGAGTCAGTAATTACCTGTTCAGTTGAGGATGCAGCTGGTAATGCAGCAAGTACTGAACTTTCCATGACATTTGATGGCACATCTCCAAATGGGGCTGCAGACTTTATTGTTGAGGGACAAAATCTTTGGCTTTCTTGGGAATTATCAACAACCGATGATTTAGATTCTTGGCGCATTACAATTGTACATGATGGTGTGTTGTATTATAGCGAGAGTGGTACATTTAACGGCTCATGGCCCGATGAGTTCATTGAATTTGGCGAGGTTGAGGCGGGTGATTGGAATGTCACATTGATGGCATGGGATTCAGCCGGAAATATGCTACTAATTGAAAATGGGGCCGTGGTAGAAGAACCAGTAACTGTCCTTGATACTTTTGCAAATGTTCCAGGAGGGACATTCGGGGTTTTTGCTATGGTCTTCATCCTCCTCCTAATATTGGTTTATTTTGACCGCCAAAGAAAGAAACAGGCAAAGGAAGACCTATTGCTTGATTCGCTAGCCCAAGAGCCGATGGAGCATTATTTTCAATAGTTCTCCCCCCATCATCGTTAATAATTATAATATTTTTATTGCATTCTTTGGGTTTTAATCAATGAACGGGAAACCACTATTACTATGTCTAATGGTGTATTCGGATAGTTTAGGTGAGACTAGCATGGCTTTGAAACTAATATTTTCTTGGTTGCGCCACCCCCCCGAATCTAAAGATAGTAATTCACATTCATTCCAAGCACAAAAGAGGGCAATATTCCTCGTAGCCCTAATGATTGCGAGCGTAATGGTTGTCTCTTTTCCCGTAAGTGCAAACGATGCTGATAGTGATAGTATACCTGACATTCTCGACCAATGTCCATATTCTTGGGGCAATGCTACTTCTGTTGATGGCGAAGGTTGTCTTGATAGCGATGGGGATGGGCTGGCCGATTGGGAAACAGGAGTCATTAAGGATTGGCCCTCTGCCTCTTCGGAATACTACAACTCAGTAGGAAGCGTTTCAAGGGCAGTAGCATGGAATCCCAATGGAGCGTCATATGCGAGCGGAGGATCTTCTGGAATATTAGAAATATTTGATGTACCAGGGAATACAATTGCGGTATTGGCTAATTTTAATGATGATATACGTGATTTGGATTACTCCGCCGATGGAAGTATGATATGTGCATCTGGTGGAAATGCTGAAGCATATGTTTTGGATTCAACTAGTGGAAGCATTATTTACAATTTGAGCACTGCACATTTCATCGAAAACACGGCGCATGCTTGCCATTTTAGTCATGACGGTCAATATGTTTTCACAGGAGGGAGCGATTCGGCAATATATCAATATTGGATGTCAAATGGCACCCTGCATAAAAATTATTCTACACCCGGCACCGTTTATGATATTGATACAACTCCTGATGGTTCATTATTTGTTGCTAGTAGTGGCGATAGCGTCTTACTTTATTATGCTCACAATGGTACTGAAATTAATTCATTCGATAATTCAAGTCAATCCATCCTTTCAGTTGAATTCTCTCCCACCGGGCGTGATTTCATTACTGGTTCTGCAGATAATTACTGGCGAGCATACGGTATCTTAAATCAAACATTATTTGCATACGGAAACGGTGGTTCGGATGTATATGACATTCAGTTTTCTTCAGACTCAAGTACGATGATACTCGCTAGAGGTAGTAGAAGTGAATTGTATTATTACGATGTTCAGGACAATTATTCATATATTGGGGATTTTGGCAGCTTCGGCTCAAGCTGGAGTAACCGCGGCACTCGTGATTTAGCAATTCATCCCGATGATGCAATGTTATTAATCGCATCACGTAGAGGGCGAACTTACCTATATGTTGAGCCTTCTGGATATCTACAAATTCACGGAGATTGGACTGTAAATGTAATGGAATCTCATTGGCAAAATAGTTGGCCCAGCGATGGAAGAATTCTCAATTATGTCAATTCAACAACATTTGAATCCACTCAATATCTCTGTGACAATGATGGTAGTATTGCTGCTTTGACTGAAGGCCATAATCCCATTTGGGTTGACCAAGATCCAAACTTTTCCACAAATGGTAGAGTTGATTGTAAGGGTACTGGGGAATCACTAATTGAGTTCCCGATAGGAAATGTGGCTGGCGCATTTGCAGTCAAGGCAGGCGGGGATACACAAGCCTGTATTGAAACATTAGGCGGCCTAAGTATCGGGCAATTGCGTTGGATGATGTCCTCCAAATCAGGCAGTGAGTTACAAAATACTGGCGAATACCCAGGGATTGACATTTCCTCAGTAGTCAAGGATAATGATGGTGACCAGTATCGTGAATGGTCTGATTTAGACAATTCCTGTGCCAACAGCGAAATAATTCTTGTTCATAGATGGGAAAACCGAAGTGAAGTGGGGATGTTGAAGGAGCAATTCCTTTGCAACCATTGTGCGGAAAAGGATTCATTATATCCTAATACAAATGACCGCCCACGCGTAACTTATGGCCTGCAAAATGAGGTTATTGACTCATTGACTGGCCCCTCTAGTGAAACTTTGATTGCTTTTTCTGAACTTGAATATTTGATGGATTATAATAATGGGACTTTCTTGGTTCCAATCGTAAATAATTGGACTCATAGTGCGGCGGATGCTTTGGCTGAAGGAGGTGGAAGCGAATCCTCCTATAGCGTCCTTGGTGCCAACTCGATAGTATTACCTTCAAGTGAAAATGTGACAAATAATTCATGGCCAATAAAGTCATATTTGAGGGCACTTATCCATGAAGATGACCTTGGAGATAAAATGAATGTTGCGAATTGGTTTTTGACCGAAACAGGACAAATGGCCATGGATAATGGGGGATATACTCGCTTATCCGTCCACGACCGGGTATTATCATGGGCGAGAATTGGAATTGACATGATACATCTATTGCCAGATACTGACCTTGATGGTGTATGGGATGGAGATGATGATTGCCCCAATACTATTACTGGGCTATCTGTTGATGCGGTCGGTTGTGCTGATAATCAACTTGATAGTGACAATGATGGGGTCACTAATGATATTGACGATTGCGTTGATGTATATGGCACCGCTACAGAATCTCCATACATTGCTTGCCCTGATTCGGATGGTGATGGTTGGGCTGATATTGATGATGCATTCTCAAGTGACCAAAGCCAATGGCGAGACCAAGATGGCGATGGCTTTGGCGATTCCACATTGAATAATGCAACCACGCCAGACGATTGCCCAACAACTGTTGGCAACTCAACAATAGACCGTTATGGTTGCGTTGATTCCGATAGTGATGGTTACTCCAACGCTGATGAAACTCACCTTGCTCACCCAATGGGCATTGCCGATGCATTCCCTGACGACTCAAGTCAATGGAGGGATGCAGACTCCGATGGTTTTGGAGACAACTACACTTGGAATGGAACAACGGATGCTCGCACTGATGAGAACGGTGACGCATTTCCTTTAGAATCAACTCAATGGCATGACCAAGATGGTGATGGCTTCGGAGATAACTCGTCAGGTTTTGCAGCCGATTCTTGCCCAACTATCCTTGGCACTTCTACTGAGAACGGTACTCGCGGATGTGCTGATTCTGATGGTGATGGTTGGGCCGATTCCGTCGATCATTTACCATCCAATCAATGGCAATGGTTTGACAGTGATGGTGATGGCTATGGAGAAAATCTCGACGGCCAATATGCAGATTGGTGTCCTAGCACACCACTTGATGAAATTGCTGATGTCAATTTCGAAGGTTGTGGGCCTTCCGAAAGAGACTATGATGCCGATGGGATTACAGATAACTTTGATCTTTGTTTAAATACTTCACCATTTGAGGCAACTAAGGTTGATGAGAATGGTTGCGCTCCTTCAGAGCGCGATGCTGACTCCGATGGAGTCTCGGAGGACAACGACTTCGATGATTCCGACCCAACTCAATCTTCAGATACAGATGGAGATGGTTATGGTGATAATATTACTGGTACCAATGGAGACCAGTGCCCATGGCAAAATGGTAACTCATCCAAGGATAGAAGAGGTTGTATTGATTCAGACGGGGACGGATATTCTAACCCTGAATCAGTATGGACGACTGACGATGGTGCCGACCGATTCACTTCTGAAAAGACTCAATGGGCGGATTCCGATGGAGATGGTTATGGTGATAATTGGGGTGACTCTTCATGGAACGAAAGTCGTGTGTCAGGTCTTCCTGGTGAATTTATTTTTGGTGCCAAAAAAGCAGATCGGTGTCCGACTACGAATTACATTTTCGCAGATAGTAATGGTTGCCCCCCTTCAAACAGTGGCTCAGGTGGCAACTTAAATGTTGATGGCGCAGGCAGTGGAAATGATGGTTCTTCAAACACCTTGTTAATTATTGTAGTTATTGCTGGAGTATTATTGTTGGGTGGGCTTGGTTTTGCCATAACAATTTTACTTCGCAAACCAAAATCTTCAGCCTCAAAGGGACGTAGGAAGAAAAAGAAAAGAAGCAAATCTTCTTCACAAGGTAAGAAAACCTCTTCTCCTTCAGGTGAAGATGGAATAAAGACGGAGGAAAAAATCCAACCTGAAATTGTAGATATTGAAACACCATCAGAATCACCTTCCGATGCTGAGGCTTCATCTACTGGTGAGCCTCAGGCCTCCGATACAGTTGCGGGAGATTCCCCACAAACGGTGTCCTCTTGGGAAGAGTTGCCTTCCGGTGGAGAATATACCGACCCTGATGCTGATGGAGCTGTTTGGTACAAAGATGGAACCGGTATTCATTGGTTCCAAAATGCTGATGATTCTTGGAGTCAATGGTCAGATTGACAAAACCATTTTTCCCACAGAAGAATATTTTTGCCTAATTGAAACTAGCAAAGAGTCATGAACCACAAGCCTCGCAGGTCGGTTTGGTGATTGAGTGGAAATCAGCAGCATAGCAGTATTAGGTTCTGGGCAAATGGGAAATGGAATCGCGCAGGTGGCTGCTTGTGCGGGTTATGATGTAGTAATGATTGATATTGCTCAAGAATATGTTGACAAAGGTCTTGCAACCATTGAACGCAGCCTCGGCAAATTGGTTGCTAAGGGACGCCTACCTCAAGAAGATGCAGATGCTGCATTAAGTCGCCTAAGCACTGGTATTGACAGAACACTTTGTGCTAATGTAGATTTAGTTGTTGAAGCAATACCAGAAATACCTGATTTGAAATTCTCAACTTTTGCCGAACTGGACCAAATATGCAAGTCAAGCACTATCCTCGCAAGCAATACCAGCAGCATTAGCATCAACGAAATTGCCGCGGCGACAAATCGTCCCTCTCAAGTAATTGGTATGCACTTTATGAATCCGGTGCCAATCATGAAATTGGTTGAAATTATCAATGGCAGTCAAACTAGCGAGGAAGTCAATTCAGCAGTTGTTGCTGCTGCCGCACAAATGGGTAAAACTGCCCTTTCATGCAATGATTCTCCTGGCTTTATTTCAAATAGAATCCTCTGCCCGATGCTCAATGAGGCTATTATTTGCTTGCAGGATGGAATTGCTGAGCCTGAAGCAATTGACGGAATAATGAAATTGGGAATGAACCATCCAATTGGACCTCTTGCACTAGCCGACCTAATTGGTCTTGACACCTTACTACACATTATCAATGTCCTTCATGATGGCTTAGGTGATGATAAATATGCACCTGCCCCCTTGCTCTTACAAATGGTCGAAGAGGGTAAACTTGGTCGCAAAACCGGTCAAGGATTTTACAAATACTAATTTATGAATTATTCCCTAGGGACTGTTCTGCAGCTGCAATTGATAGTCTTACGGCCATGACGGTATCTGGAGTAACCGAGATGCTTGTTATTCCACATTCAATGAGGAAGGATGGAAATTCTTCAGGGTAGTCCGAAGGTGCTTGCCCACAAATCCCTATTTCAAGCCCTGCCTGCTTAAATTTGCTTACCGCCTCTCTAATCATCGCTTTTACTGCTGGTGAACGGGCATCTACTGGATACTGATATCCCTCAAGATCATCACGTGAAACAGCATAAACTGTTTGAACGAGGTCATTAGAGCCAATCGAACCCCCGTGTAGTTCCATCTTAGTAATGAAATTATCAGCATCTATGATATTTGATGGAAGTTCAACCATGACAAATAGAGGCACATCCGAGGCAGGCCCCACATTGTATTCATCGAGGAGATTCTTTACTGCCTCTCCTTCTTCTGGAGAACGGCAAAAAGGAACCATCAATTGCAAATTGTCAAGGCCAAAATCATGCCTTACAGAGGCCATTGCCTCCAATTCCATTTCAAATGCGGGCTTGAATTTAACATCCAAATACCTCGAGGCACCCCTCCAAGCAATCATCGGATTCTCCTCTTTTGGCTCAAATAGTCTTCCACCAATTAACTCCCGATATTCATTTGACTTGAAATCAGAAAGACGAACTAGAACTGGCCTTGGGTGGAATGCGGCACAAATCAACCCAACCCCCTCGCGCAACTTGTCAATAAACAATCCTCTTTTATCCTCATATGACCAAGCCCTTGTCTCAACTGCCTCAACAGCAAGACGAATAATTTTTTCATTTTCAGCTAATGCAGATGAATAGGTGGCTAAAGCCGAAGAGATTTCCCCCGACTCAAGATATTGTTTCAAGGCTTCATGATGTATGAACGCAAGGGGATGAATTCCGACCTCGGAGGATAGGACGAATTCAATCCTTGCTAACCCAACTCCATCAACAGGGAGTTGGGAATCAACTAGGGATTTTGTTGGGAAGCCAACATTCAATTTGATCTTGGTTTGTAATTCCATGTCGGTATCTATTTCAATTTCTTCAATTTCAAAAGGATGGATACCTGAATAGATAACACCTGTGTCTCCTTCGGCACAACTACCTGTGACCTCAGTAAGATTTTCCAATTGCATTGCTCCGGCACAACCAACGATTGCAGGGATTCCGAATTCACGTGCGATGATGGCAGCATGAGATGTTCGACCACCTTTTCTGGTAATAATCAAGGAAGCCTGTTTCATTAGAGGCTCCCAATCAGGTGTTGTCATCCCAGTAACTAGTACATCTCCCTGTTCAAATACTCGCTTTTCCGAAGGAATCTCCTCAAACCGGAGGCCATCGGCAATCTGCTTTCTAATTCTCCTCTTACCCTCTAATACTTCCTCATAAGAATTGTAAGAACGAACCTTGCCCGAACCGATTCTCTTTCCAACTGCTTGACCGGTTGCAAGAATCAAACCCTTTTGTTTTAGGCTCTTGGTTAGATTAACATCCATCTGATAGCGAATTAATGTTGCCTTATTTGAACGCGAATGAACGGTTTCGGGTCGTGCTTGAACAATGAACAATTGCCCAGTAATTCCATCCTTAGCCCATTCAATATCCATCGGCTGGCCATAATGCTCCTCAATAGCAAGAGCCATTTCGGATAGTTGGCGACACTCTTGATGAGTGAGTGACCAAGATTTTCTCTCGGTGAGAGATACCGGGACAGTAGTGACTTCGTTATCTGTTCCCTCTGCATAGATCATTCTCCTATCCTTGCTTCCTAAAACTCGATGCACCACTGCGAAATTACCTCTCCTCAAACCCTCCTTCCAAACTGTATAGGTGTCAGGAGTAATACTGCCTTGAACTACCAACTCTCCGAGCCCATATGCTGAGGCGATATGAATAACGCCATTATGCCCCGAATCGGGGTCAATGGTAAACATGACACCAGAACATGCGCAGTCCGACCTAACCATCTTCATAACTACAACTGCCAAAGCGCTTTCAAGGGGATTCATATCCTTTTCAAGTTGGTATCCGATAGCCCGCTCAGTGAAAAGGCTAGCAACACACTGTCGCCATTTCTGAATAACTGCTCTTTCTCCACTAATATTTAGAAACGATTCATATTGACCGGCAAATGAAGCCTCTGCGGAATCTTCTGTTGTCGCAGAAGAACGAACTGCGACATCAACGCCTTGACCATATTCTTCACAAAGTTGAGAATAGGCAGCAATAATTGCCTGCCTAATGCTCTCTGGAACCGGTGTATCTCTAACAAGTGCCCTTGCGAGTGAAGCCCTTCCGTGCAAATTGAGATGATCTTCAATGTTTGCTCCTTCAAGACAAATGTTCAATGCTTCAGATAGTGTTGAAGAGCCAATCGCACTTGCTCGTAGTTTTTCAACTCCTTCGGGATTTGCGACATTATCCCAAGTAGCAGAAGGAACTTTAGCATTAACAAATTGATGATATGCATCTACGGTAACAGTAAAACCATTCGGAACGTGGACACCAGCAGTGGTTAGTTTCTGATGCATTTCACCAAGCGATGCACCCTTTCCACCTACAGAGCCGACACTATCTATTTTTGCACTTTCAAACCACTCGATTAGAACATTGTTGGACATACGACCCGACCCCACTAGCACTTGCCAGCGGCAAATGCTACATAGGACGGTAAATAAATACAATGTGATGCAAAAAAGAAACCGCGCATGAATTTTCCATCCATTCTTTTCACACATTTCATCACGGATTGTATCACTTGAATACCCGAAGTGGTTCTTAATTTCACTTTTTTGGATTATTTGATGTGAATCTCAATAGGCTTGCTACATCTCGCACATCTTATGGAAGGCCTATCCGAATCAACATTAAGCCCGTATTTGGTGACTGGTGCAAGTCGCGGCTTGGGGCGTGAAATCGCCCTAAAGTTGGCTGCAAATGGCCTGCCGGTAATTGCCATGGCAAGACCTTCAATGGACTTGAATGCAGTAGGTAAGGAATTACTTGCTTTGAGCCCTACCGCAGAAATTATTGCCTGTGACTTATCTTCTCGTGACTCAATTGCCTCTGCTGCAGAGGACATTCTTGAACGCTATTCCTCTCTTTCAGGAATTGTTCATAATGCAGGAATAATCACTCCAATTTCGCAAATGATTGATTCCGATATAGAAACTTGGTCGCGTAGTATTCAAGTTAATTTGTTAGCAGTACAAGATCTCACCATTCGCTTGATGCCGTTATTATTATCTGCAGTTCGTTCTAGAATTACTGCTATTTCCAGTGGAGCCGCAGTAAATGCAATATCGGGTTGGTCCGCATATTGTACATCTAAAGCGGGACTTGAGATGTGGGTGCGTTGCCTTGCTGAAGAGGTTGCAGATAGCAACTTGTCGGTTGTGGCGGTCGCCCCCGGAATTGTAAATACGGAAATGCAAACTGAAATTAGACAGGCAAGTAAAAAGGATTTTCCTCTTGTGAACAAGTTTGTTAGTTTTCATGAAGAAGGTGAATTGGTTTGCCCAATGATAATTGCGGAGAAATTACTGCCAATTATTCTCGGCGAAAGGGGTAGAAATGGTGAGCGCTTAGATGTACGTGATATGTAAAATACATCAACTAAGCAAGCAAAGCGTCTTAAGCCACTACAATTGCGGAGGGTTGAGGATGGAATATGCCAGGCACTTCAAGAGTAGAAATCCGCACATTAAAAATTGGTAGATATTGTTGCGTAGATAATGAGGCTTACAAAATCTTGAGTATTTCAACATCCAAGCCCGGAAAGCACGGAAGCGCAAAAGCACGTATTGAAATGGCAAATATTTTTTCCGGACAGAAGAAAAGTCACGTCGGTTCAGTTACCGACAATATTCAAGTTCCAATTATTGAGAAAGGCAGTGCTACAGTCACCCATATCGAAGGTAATGATGTCCATGCAATGGATTCAAAGTCCTATGCGATGATGGTTCTTCCAGTTGACTCAGAAATGAATATTGAGGCAGGTCAGGAGATTCAGTGGATGGAAGCTCTTGGTCGTTTCAAGATCACCAGAGATCACTGATACTCTCTATATTATTGTTCACGCCTGCCGTGAAATCTACTTCCACTTTATTCTTGGTTCACTTTATTGCGTTTTCATCACTTTTCCGTGTGTTAGTTTATACCGGATGTTTAGGCATCCCTAATTATGGGGCTCAATATTCGCAACTGGGGTATGATTGCTGAACATTCCGATGAAGAACGCAAAGCACTTCGAGGATGGTACTTTTTTGATTGGGCAAATCAAGCCTACGCTCTCACTTGTATGACTGTGGTAGTGCCGGCATTAATGGCTAACTTGTACAATCAGGCAACTGGTGGTGGAAGTGAATGGGCGGGCCTCAATGTTACTGGTGATTCGTTTTATGCAATCATATTGGCTATTTCTATGGCTATCGTTGCACTAACTGCACCAGCCCTTGGAGTCATTGCAGACAGGGTACCTATTAAGAAGAAAATGTTGTATTGGTACACAGTTGTTGGAATAATATTTACTGCATTAATGGGTATTGCTCCTTTCTTGGGAAATCAAGGTTACATGTTTTTAGCCCTTACTTTCGTTATTGCCACTGTTGGTTTTTCCGGTGGTAACACGATATATTACGCATTTATGCCCTACATGGCAAAGAAGGAGCACATGGATAAAGTTTCAAGTTGGGGTTATGCCTATGGTTTCATTGGCGGGTCTATTCTACTTCTCTTTCATTTGGGAGTAATTTTAGCCTCTCCCCTTGAGACAAATGTAAATCTAGCGATTGTCTTTGTTTCTTCTTCCCTTTGGTGGTGGGGTTTTGGTGCTCTAATGTTTAAGTGGACACCTGAACCAGATATCCCTAGTCCTGCTGAATTCGCAGGAGAAACATCATTCGCCAAGACCCTTAGTGCGGTAAAAATGGCTTATGTACAGGTATGGACTACCTTGCGAGAGATTCGTCGTTTCAAAGTTCTTGCATTTTTCCTCCTCGCATATTTGTTGTTTTATGATGGCGTGAATACAATTAATGGCATGGCAAGCGCATTTGGCGAATCGGTATTGCGAATAAATCCGGTCATGAATATCGCCCTATTGCTCACGGTAAATATTGTAGCGATTCCGATGTCTGTCGCTTTCGGTGCCTTAGCCGAGAAATGGGGTACAAAGCAATCTTTAATGACTGCTCTAGTGATATATTGCCTTGTTGCAGTTACTGCAATTGGTTTTGCGCCTCTAACTCTTGATGGTGATGCTGACCACCAGCGCTATGATTTCCAGTATGACTGGGATGATTCGGATAATTCGTACCACCTTACTACTCTATACGATCGAGGAGTTGAAGGTTGGGTGAGTTCTGAGGGAGATGGTGATACTGTATTTAGGAATGCATTCAATATTTATTTAATGGATGATGATGGAGAAGAACGCACTACTCTTGGCCTTGTTGATGCTACATTGTTGGTTGCGGCATTTGATGACGCTCATGAACATAGATTTTCCTTCCACTTTTCCGGAGGCGCATTAGATGGGTCTGCGACAGTTGGCGATCAACATCCAACAAACTTGGACCAAGGAGGACCTATGGATTGGTGGCCTCAAGCAATGAGAGATAATGTATGGGAGCCCTTAGACATTAGTGTCTCTTTGCAATGGATCATTTTAGGTTTCTTTATCGGGTGTGTAATGGGTGCTGCAGGTGCTCAAGCAAGGTCTATGTTTACGATGCTAATTCCCGAAAGTCGAACAACCGAATTCTTCGGCTTTTTCGGCTTCATTGGCAAAGCGGCTGCTATGGTCGGACCAATTCTCTATGCACTTTCAGTAGGAATGTTTGATAGTCGAGTAGCAATCCTTTCAATCGTTGTCTTGATCATCGTTGGAACATTATTAACTAGCAAGGTTGACCTTGAAGAAGGAATAAAAGTCGCCGCTGCGGAAGATGCTAAGTGGCGTGAATCTCAGAAATCGTAAGCCGCATGAAACCTTACTGCTTTTGAGTGAATAGAGTCGGTGGGAATTGACCAACATTAATGTTGGTATTAGCGCAAGCATCAATTTCGGATGGCAATTTGAGAGATAGTATAGAATATTATTGCCATATGATGCTAGTAATAATCCATATTTTTGCAGGTATTTGATATTTAGTTAGGGGTAATGGTCATGAAGCAAGTGGTCTTGGAGGTGTTGTTGAGGGACTACTATGGGTGTCAAACAAAGTGCTTATCGCCAACCCGTTACTGCCAACGGCATCAAAGCCATTGAGGAGGGCACTCTCACTTGGCTAGATGACGAGATGTACAATAATCTCAACTCCGGTGTGCTTGAGCAGTATCTTGAGGAGAAGAACCTAGAGGAATCCTTTGAAGTATCGCATTGGAATACCAAGAGAGTTCTAATCGGTGTAATGGTCGGTGCAGTATTCTCAGGTGTAACTGCATATATTGCCTTAAAAATCGGCCTCGCAGTTTCAGCGGCTTGGTATTTTGCTTACTTACTTGGAATGGCACTAAAGTGGTCACCTTCTGAAGTTAACATTTCAACATCAGCAACTACTGGAGCAACTCACGCTTCTACTGGCTTCATATTCACCTTCCCTGCCATCTTTTTGCTGGCGACGTCAGCCGATTATACACTGACCGGCGGAACGCATTTGATTAATAACCCAGATACTTTTAGACTAGCATTTATCGGTATCATTGCCAGTATGTTTGCCGGTTTCTTGGGAATTATGTACTTCATTATCTTTAGGCGAGTTTGGTTAGTAGAAGACCCCTTGCCTATGCCTGGGTTTGAGGCGACATTGAAGATGTTAGATATTTCTTGTGATGTTAGCACAGGTGCTGTTGAACACGCAAAAGATTCGTTAAAGACAATTGGTATTTGGACATCATTAACAATGGTTGTCCTTTTCCTTGTCGAATATCCACTAATCAAATTCCATGGTGCCTACATCGCCGTCTTTGACTGGTTCGCCGAACTGGCCCATTTCGGAGAATTTGGGCTAGCATCTATCTATGGCCATGGAATTCTTCACCAACCGGCTGGAATAAATCCAGATACTGGTGCTGGAAATGGAGTCTCATTATATGATCCAAATTCCGGTTTCATTGACAAAGCATTGGCTCACACTTATGTTGGTGTTGCACTTACTCCTACGATGTTTGCAATAGGTTGGTTCATGCGCACAAGAGTTGCTTTCTTGGTCAATTTGGGTACCTTTGTTGGTTGGCTCTACTTGGTCCCAATGGCTGTATTTTTCAACTATCCTGTATTCGATGCAGCAGCAGGAGACAAAATTGCGATTCACGATTATTCCGCTGACGCTCCCGCACCATTGCAAATCATTGCATTTAAGTCAGTAGTTCGGCAAATCGCGATTGGTTCAATCGTTGGTGGTGGAATATTCGGATTGCTGAAGATGTGGCGAACCTTCCTCGATATTGGCAAGGATATCAAGGCGGCATTTGCTGGCGAGACCGGTCAAGAATATATGCCGGGTAAGGGCTGGTATGAGTGGCCTCTTATGCACATTCCAATCTTCATGGTGATTACATTTGCAGTGATGTTCCTGGTGTTTTGGTTGGGCGGATTTGGTATGTTGCCAGCACTTATTTTCGCAACAATATTACTTCTTACAACCTTCCTCCTCGGAGCGATTGCTGTTCGCGTCATGGGTGAGACCGGCATTGAGCCAGTTAGTGGAACATCATTCATCGTATTGCTGATGCTGATGGGAATATTCCTTTCCTTTGACGAAGCATTATCATTGTCAAAAGAGGAGGCAGTATTACTCGGACTAGTTGGAACTACTGTGTTTGGTTCTGCTATTTCACTTTCCGGCACTGTAGTCGGCGATTACAAGAACTCGCTTTACATTGGTAATCGACCCTATCACATTTCTAAGGGGAATATTTTGGGGGTTGTTCCAGGGGCGATTTTGGGTGCAGGCGTTGCAATTTTCCTTTCAATTCAGTTGGCCAACGGCACTATTGATCTCAAGGCCCCACAGGCAAATGCATTTGCGACATTTTCCATTATTTTGGCTGAAGGCCAAGGTGATATGTGGTTACTAGCGCTTGGAGCAGCAGTAGGAATCTTTGTTGAGATGGCTACTGGAATGGGTACTTCTTTCGGCTTAGGAATGTATCTTGACCTGCCTCATACCCTGCCAATGCTAATTGGCGGCGTGGCTCGCGATAAGTGGGAGGAAAAGAAACTGAATCCAAAAATTGAGGAAATTAAACTCGAGAAGGGTGCATCTGAGGCAGAAAGGCGCCGTGCACTTATTCTGCTCGGAACATATATGGTGGCAGCAGGTCTGTTAACAGGTGAGGCTTTCTTTGGCACTGAGTCAGCCGTATTTGCATTTATTGACACCCTCTCTTTTGCAACTGCAATGGACCCATCAATATGGTATGGTGTTCGTTTGATAGGATTCATAGGCTTCAACCTCATTCTCGGCGGTGCCCTATACCTTGTCTTCAAGAAGGCCGGAATTATCGGTGGTGTAGAAGAAGAAAAGACTATTGATGCAGAACTCGCATAAGCAGTATGAGTCGCAACTGAGGTGATTGAATGAAAAAGGGTCAAAGTGGCCCACTACCAATCTCCACAGGCTCTAGCGTGGGTGGGAATACAATGTCGAAAAAGGAATCCTTGACAAAGTACCCATGGTATGCTTGGCTATTATTGGCAACCGGTTTACTCGCAGTAAGTACTGCAGGAGCCACATTTCGTACCATTGAGGGCGTCGGCCCACTTCTCAAAGCTTCTTGGAGATTGCAAGCCACAACTCTTGTGTTGATTCCAGGATTTCTGTATCAATGGTTTAATGCTGATGAGCAAACCAAATTACATTGGAAGAGCGAAGAATC
>LWDU01033276.1_pt1 | contig 43688 bp, 36 predicted proteins | sample 727161 | NCBI WGS metagenome assembly LWDU01 (sample SAMN04566230, study PRJNA314399) | hydrothermal vent metagenome | isolation source: deep sea hydrothermal plume seawater | place: Mexico: Gulf of California, Guaymas Basin | collected 2004-07-11
GTTGCTGATGCCATTAATGATAAGACCGCCATGCTGTTTTTTCTGCTCAATCGTCCTGACCAGGCTAATATTGATATCCAGGCTTATATCAGGATCGCGAAACAGCATGACATCCCGATCATGTGCGATGCGGCCACCACGGTGCCGCCGATACATAAGATAGCGGACACCGTAAATCTAGGATTTGACCTGATCTGTTACTCCGGCGGTAAGGGCCTGCGAGGCCCCTATAGCGCAGGGCTTCTACTGGGCAGAAAGGATTTAATTCATTACGCCAGACAACACGGTTCCCCGAACCATCGGGCGTATGGAAGGAGCATGAAAGTCGCCCCGGAAGAATATCTCGGCATGATGGTTGCGGTTGAAACCAGCCTTAAATTTGATGAAGAAAAAGAGTACCAGAGGCAGCTCGGCATGGTGAATTCCATGGGCAGAGACCTTGCCGGGCTGGCTGGGGTTTCAGCATCGACTCATGTCCCTGATGCTGAGGCCCGCGAACCGTATATTGAAATAGACTGGGATAGGCACTATGAGATATCACCCGCATCAGTAAAAGAACAATTAAGAAATGGGAGTCCTTCGATAGAAGTCAGGGCGCTATTCCTTTCCGGTGGCAAGCTTCATCTGACGGCCACCATGCTACAGGAAGGCCAGGCGGCAATTGTGGTCAAACGACTAAAACAGATTTTACTTAAGTATAAATCAACAAATCTACAGCAAGTGACTGAAAAATAATGACATTCAGACGAACTATTTTAAAAAGTATAGCCGGTGTTGTGCCGTTTACCTTGCTGGGTAGTGCCACAGGATGCAGTCAGCAAGAATCCCAGTCGATACCAGCACCCTCGAACCGGGATTACTTCAAGGAACTGGGTGTCACACCGTTTATTAATGCTGCCGGCGCCTATTCGGCCTACGGCGGCGCCAGAATGCGCCCGGAAGTAATTGATGCAATGCGTTACGCGGCCATTCGTAAAGTCAAAATGGCTGACCTGCATACCGCTGTCGGCAAGAAAATCGCTAAGCTGACTGGATCTGAAGCCGCGATGGTTACCTCTGGGGCCACAGCTTCTCTGGTTCTGGGAACGGCTGCCTGCATGACCCTGGGTGATGAACATAAAATGCAGCAACTACCGGATACCACCCATACAAAAAACGAAATTGTTATTCAGAAAAAACACCGGTATACCTACGACAGGGCCTTGACCGTCGCGGGTGGAAAACTGATTGAGGTTGAATCCGAGCAGGATGTTCGGAACTCGGTCAATGAGCGAACGGCTATGATGTTCTTCTTAAAACCAACCCAGCAGGGTGACAATATTGCAGCTCAGAACTATATATCACTGGCAAAGGAACTGGGCGTGCCTTGCTTGTGTGATGCAGCAACGACGACGCCGCCAGCAACTAATATTCTTAAGGGCGTCAAAGAAGGTTTTGATCTCATTTGTTACTCAGGCGGGAAGGGGCTGCGAGGGCCCTACAGTGCCGGTCTGTTACTTGGCAAGTCGGATTTAATCAGATACGCGCGAAGACATAGCGCGCCAAATCATCTCTCTATTGGCCGTGGCATGAAAGTGTCGTCTGAGGAATACCTTGGCATGTTGATTGCCCTGGAAGCAAGCCTTAATGTTTCAGAAGCGCAGGACTATTTGTATAAGCAGCAGCGATTCGAAAATATTATCGCGCAGATATCAGATATACCGGGCGTCATCACGCGTATTTTCGAATCTGAAAGCATCACCAATGAGCTGTATCTGGATATTGATTGGGACACTAATTTAATTCAGTTGAGTCGTGAGGAATTTATTGCTGCATTACGCAACCACAGCCCTTCGGTTGAAATTCGATTGCTGCAGTTTTCAGGTGGAAGAATTCAGTTATCGGCCACTGTTATGGCTGAAGGGCAAGATGCCATTGTTGGGTGGATAATCAGAGAAGTATTATTAAATCCCTCTTACCAGGTCAATGTGGTTCAAGACCAATAGGTAGATACAGCATATTCGAACAAACACGGCAAAATAGACCTACAGTAGTTGCCCGTCGGTAAGGCTAACCAGGATATATTCCGCATCTAGCCAAAGCAGCATGGCTATTATGACAATAGCGCAGGTATTCACTATCTGAGCATACAATTGCAGCCTCACTGGAAATAAATAGAAAGCAACAAAGGCTACTAATAAAGCTATACGGGCAAGGACTACCTGCAAGAGCAGGTCGCCTTCATTGAAAGCGTTGCGCAGATCGGCTATTAAAAAAGAATCGGGTGAGGTTAATAGCAGAATACGCCTTGAGGCGTCCGCTGCTGCAAAAAGACAAAACCGAGCGTAAATATTTCATTTTCTCTTTCTTTGCCTGTTTTCTGTTCCACGAGTAACGCCTTCTTCTAGTTCTCTAAAGTACGCAATTTCCTCTTCTTTCAAGACCATAACACACTCCGTTATTAGGCCAAGAAAATACAAAGATTAGGCTTTCAGAAACGCTTATGATCACGCTCCTAATAACCAAACCATATCGATTGGTTATCCGTACAATTGCTGCACACATAATCGACAATTGATGTACTAATTAAGTGCTGATTAAATACTGATTATATGGATCAAGGTCACACAGAGAAGCTGATTGCGGCAGGCACATTTACCTGGGGCGCTTTACTCGTCTCATTGAAGGAAACAATCCCACGGCAATAACCAGGAAGACTTATAACTACGCTACAGCCCGAAAGGTTAACGGCAGAGGTTAACCATCAGGGTTAAGTGCCTGCAGGGAAACTGCTTCTGAACACACGATAAGCCAATTCAGCTGTTGTTTTGGCTTTACTCTGTTAGTTTTGACCTGGAAGCCATTAATAATCGAGACAGCAATGAAAAAAGAAGCGTTCTTTGAGGAAGTTCGAACGGACCTAACGGGGCCACTCAGCGGTGTTTTAGTCATTGAAGCAACGACCACCTGGGCAGGGCCTATGGCTGGTTGTATTCTTGCAGACTTTGGCGCGAGAGTCATAAAAATCGAGCATCCAACTGGAGATGTAACCAGAAATATTCCGCCTATGGTGCCAGGCTCACAGCTGTCGATATTTAATGAGACCGTCAACCGCAATAAGGAATCCCTCACTGTTGATCTACGTTCGGCGCAGGGTAAAGCTATCGTGCTCAAGCTGGTAGAGAAAGCGGACCTGTTTATCGAGAATTTTCGTCCTGGCACACTGCCTGAATGGGGCCTGGGTTATCACAACCTTCGTAAGCTTAAGCCTGATTTAGTGTATGTCAGTGTCAGTGGCTTCGGCCAGTTCGGTCCTTTGAGCGAAAGGGTAGGGTACGACCCTCTTGCCCAGAACTACACAGGCTGGGCGGCTTTAAATGGTGAACCCGATGGTGGGCCCATTAAAGCACCGACATTTCTTGCCGATGACCTGGGTGGCTTACATGGTGCCATGGCAGCCATGGCAGCGCTTCGCCATCGCGACCAGACAGGCGAAGGACAGCATGTAGACGTATCGTTGGTCGACAGCATCATGTTCCAGAGTAATGGGCTCGCCAGTCTGGGCGCGATGGGCCTGCCCACACCCAGGATGGGGAATCAGTTTTCAATCGCCGCACCGGTGAACAATTATACCTGCACAGACGGTAAAGTCTTTGCAGGTGTTTTACTGGACAGTCACTGGCAACAACTTGCAGGAGAAATAGGTCAGGATCAGTTGAAGGATCTTTCCGGCAGTGAGCGGCTAGCCAGGCGGGATGAGTTAGATAGCATGCTCGCTGAATATTGTTCATTGCGCAGTGTGGACGATATTGTGCTACGGTTTGCGGAACTCGGCTTACCTGCTACCCGCGTCAATACCCCTGCTGAAATAGCAAAGGAGCCTCATATTCATGCCAGAGATATGTTGATCCCTACACAACTGAGCGATGGATCAAACGTACCTCTGGTCGGCCCTGCAGCAAAATTTTCCAGGACGCCGATCACCGTACGGCGTCCCGCACCCAGTCTTGGCCAGGATAATGATCTTATTTTATCGGAGCTTGGTTATAGTGATGCTGAGCAGGCTAGCTTACGTGAAGATGGCGCAATTGGTTAATGCAGCCATCCCTGCATAAGACCAATGAAAACGATTTGTCGCATTTATGGAGGAAGCATCGATGAGTGACCTTATACTACCAGGGAAATTGACCGACCCGGCGCTTCAATTCGAAGACGATCCGCGCGCTGATCCGCGATTGCGCGAAGCCATTGCTTTAGTGGGGTGGTCGACCGATGTGGCGCCCTTGAGCGATACTGCGTCCTATGAGGAATGCCTGGACTACTGTCAAGCTTTTGAGGCAGCAGCAGCACAGGCCTATCCTTTGATGCATGCTGCCATGCCGGATTATCCAGCGGTGCAGACCCGAGTCCAGGTTATTAAGGGATCCGCTGGTCACGACATCACGCTCTATATTTACAGGCCGGATACCAAGGGCTTGGTTCCAGGCATGGTTCATCTTCATGGCGGGGGTATGGTGCTGATGACGGCGCAGGATCCCAGCAATATTCGCTGGTGCAAGAGTCTGGCTGCAAGGGGTATGCTGGTGATTGCCGTTGAATTCAGAAATGGTGGCGGCAGCCTGGGTAATCATCCGTTTCCGGCAGGTCTTAACGACTGTGCTGATGCCATTCAGTGGGCGGATCGTAACAGGGCGGCACTTGGTTTATCGTGTCTGATCGTATCGGGAGAGTCAGGTGGCGGCAATCTGTCGCTGGCAGTCACATTAAAGGCAAAGACTGAAGACTGGTGCGAGCGGATTGATGGCGTCTTCGCGATGTGCCCGTATATATACGGTGGCTATGCAGAGCCCGCTGGCGAGCTAGTATCGATCAGGGAAAATAATGGCTATCTGCTCGACTGCGAGATGATGGCTGCTCTTGTGAAAGTGTATGATCCTTCAGGCGATAACCAGACTAATCCTCTGGCATGGCCTTTTCATGCCAGTGTCAATGACCTAAGGGGCCTGCCTCCCCATATTATCTCGGTCAACGAGTTGGATCCCCTGCGGGATGAAGGGTTGGCCTATTACCGAAAATTACGGCATGCAGAGGTTACCTGTGCGGCCCGCACCGTACACGGCACACCTCATGCTGGAGATATGGGCTTTCCCGATATAACGCCAGATTTATATCAGGAGACCCAGGATGCGCTGTACCGGTTTGCACTTAAGGTGGCAGAATAAACACACCTTAACAAGACTGAAGCTCAGCCGCAGACAGCGAGCCCTTACTAAAAAAGCTTGTCTCCAGAGAATGACAGCAAACTCGTATTGAAAACAGGATTGTATTGTTGATGAGATACGACTAAATTAGTGTCAAATTGAAAGACTTAGCCAGTATGAGGGTACTTTGGGAACGACTGTTTTTTATGAAAAGATCAGGGCCTTAAGACTTGCCAAAGGGCTATCGTTACGGTCGATGTCTGAGGAACTAGCGCCTCTGAGCCTTAACATCAGCCATGCTGGTATTGCTCGATGGGAACGAGCACAGCGCGGAGATGGCCTACATCTACCCAAAAGGCAGACGATTTCAGCACTGGCCAGATTATTTGAAGTGTCTGCTGCCTGGCTTCTGGAAGATGTTTATCCTTCAGTCGGCACGACGGCTAACGGTAAACAGCGACAGATGGATAACCTGGAACTCCTGACAGATTCTGAGTTTGAAATCATATTGAATCTCAAGAATCAATTCCTGGCTAGCAACAATAACCAGATCAATGCGAAAAACATTAAGCCTCTCGATTACGAGTAGACAGGCTGCTTTATCCTATCGTCAGGAAAACACTGCTTTGGATTGATGCCTTTCCCGGAAGCATACCCATCACGTAAGACCCGCCTATTACACTGCTACAGCGCGTTAAAATTGAGCCCAGCTACTCTGCTAGGGATAATTCGGTTTGTGAATGTCTTGCCTGAGGTGAATTAATCGTAGCCAGCGTCTCAAGTCAGCAACAGATGCTGATTTCACAGTGCGTTAGCTTGCAAGTCGCTTCTGCTTTACGTCCCTTAATATACGCTGAGCCGCATTTCGGCCCGGAGCACCGGTCACACCGCCGCCAGGATGAGCGCCGGATCCGCACAGATAAAGCCCTTTAACCGGGGTCGCATATTGAGCGGCGTCCGGATGTGGGCGGGCACTGAACAATTGGTCTGGTTCCAGGCGGCCATGGCATATATCACCCCGGGTCATACCAAACATACGTTCAATGTCCAGTGGCGACAGGCATTGGTGAGCGACCAGAATATCAGGCAGATTGGGAATAAACCGGGTCAAATACTCAAGGATGTTGGTTACCACGGTTTCTTTTTCAGTGTCCCAGTGTTTCCCGTCCTTGAGGTCATAAGGCATATACTTGCATAACAGGCTCATCACATGCGTGCCAGGCGCATCGGTCAGCGTGTCATCCAAGGTGCTGGGGATAATAGCTTCGACAATAGGGGGATCTGCCGGAATTCCAGCTCGCGAAGACAGGTAGGCCTCCTCTAAATGCGCCTTGCTCTGGATAAAGACTATCGTGCTCTGGTGTTGTGGACCGATGCTGTTACCGGGCATACAGTGAAATTGGGGCAGTCCGCTCAAGGCGAGATTTATGCGCAGTGAAGCAGACTCCTGCCTGAAGGCGCTGATGTCTCTGGCAAATTTTTCGGGTAGAAACTCCTTACCCAGCAATGTCAAAAATGTCCGTTTGGGATCGGTATTGGCAGCGATGATTCTCGCATGCAGTGAGCTTCCATCACTCAGGCGAACACCATTTGCTATACCGTCCCGCAATAATATTTTTTCAACCGGCGCTTCTGTCTTAATTTCGACACCCTTTGCCAGCGCTGATCTGGCCATGGCCTGGGTAATCGTGCCCATACCGCCGCGTACCAGGCCCCAGGCACCTTTTTTGCCATCCAGAGAGCCCACGGCATGATGTAACATGGCAAGGCCGGCACCCGGTTGAGACAAGGACGCATAGTTACCCGGCATGCAGTGGCTGGCGATCATCGCCTTGACTTTATGACTATCAAACCAGCTTTCAATAATCGATTCAGGGGCGCCGACGAAGAACTGCAGAAGGCTATGCCGAGTGGCATTGTCAAGGTGATACAGATCAAGACCCAGCTTTGAGGCCGCAATCAGATCACTGATCCCGCCCTGGTAAAGCCGCGGCGGTTCTTTAAGCCATTGACTGCCGATGATTGCGCCGACTTTTTCTACGACCTCATCAAATGCCGTTACAGCGTCATAGTCGCTATCGGAAAACTTGGCATACTGTGCTTTATTATGGCTTTCATCTTCAGTGAGCAGCAGGTACTCCCCATTCAGGTCTGGGTAGAAAGCGTTGGGTAAGGGCATGGTCTGGTACCCGAATTTTCTTAATTCAAGTTCTTCGACTACTTCTTCCCTCAGCAGACTAACCACGTAGGAAGCGACCGAATTTCGATAGCCAGGATGAAACTCTTCACTGACGGCAGCGCCGCCAACGACAGGGCGCTGCTCAAGCACACAGACTTTTAATCCGCCCATCGCCAGATAATTTGCCGTGGTCAGGCCGTTATGACCGGCACCGATGACAATAGCGTCATATTGGTATTGCATCATTTTCCGTATTCCTATGGGTGGAAGACTTCGGCATTTCTTGGCTGGGCCGGTAACGTCGCCAGACTGACCTGGCTGTAAACAGGCCAAGGGGTATGTAAAGCAGCGCTGAACAAAGCGCAAGAATCGCTTCTCCACTGGTCCAGTCGATACCACCGTCACTGGCCAGCAGGCCAGCGCCGGTCTGATAGGGAAATACATAATAAACTATGAGTAGCACTGGCATTAAGCAACCATAAACCACCAGCAAGGCGGGTGCCAGCAAGGTGAGTCTGGTCTTTTTAAGATCTCGATCGATTTCAGGCGTCTTATGCAGGTTCTGACGATAGCGCTTTTCTTCCTGGGTTACCTGACCGCGCGAGGAGATGACCCCAATCGTAGCCAGACTGGCAATGGCGCCAATGATAACAGGGTTAGCATAGCTGGGTAGGACAATTGCGTCGATGTACTCAAGCCAGGCGGGTACGACATTAAAAACTGTGCCGGCAATAATCCCCCAGAAAGCCGCATCGGCGGTGATATTCTTACTCCAGATGCTCAGGAAACCAACTGGGCCCCATGAGGACGCGAAAACGGTACCGATAAATAACATCAGCCAGAATACATTGGGTGGCGTGTACAAGCTGATAGCAAGGACCACAAAGCCTGTTAATAGCATGATGCTTCGGGTATAGCGTAAGGTCAGGGCATTCTTCTGCTTGATAACGTCATTGCTGATACTGAATCCAACTAACGATAAAAAAGTCGAAGCAGAGGACAACGCCGCAGCCATAATTCCGGCCAGCAGCACCGCCCCCAGGAGGTCGGGGACCAGATTCAGTGCGGCCCATATTATCACTGTTTCAGAGGGCGCGATATCAGGTCTGGCAAGGTTAATGAAACCACCCAGCGCGTAGATCATCATCTGCATGAAAATGACGGCAAAACACGCATAAATTGACGAGCGAATGACGACATGCTCATCCCTTGCCATCAAGTGTCGACCTGCTTGCCAGGGGCCTACCGCATAAACCATTGCCCAGGACATATCCATAGCCAGCGACCAGATGACATAGTCAGTGGCGGTTGGCCATTCTGTACCCGGGCCAATGATGCCATGCCAGGATGCAATGCCGGGTTTACTTTCCAGTTGCGCCATCTGCTCAATTGCCTGGGCTATCCCGCCGAAGTGATTGCTGATGGTAAAAGCGAAAACGATGGTTGCAATAGCAAACAGCGTAAACATCATCGTGTCGGTAATAATGACACCCTGGGAGCCGGAGTACAGCGTAAAAGCAGTGTAACAAAACCAGGCCAGGAGAATGCCCTGGATGTAGCTTAAATCCGTCAATTGGGACAGTAAAATGGCGGCTCCCTGAGTGACTATGATCAGATACCCGCCCAGACCTAGGATAATAGTGATCCCTGCTGCCTGCTGAACTCTAAAGCTATTGAACCTCTGCCCCAGAAAATCAGCAACTGTGGGAGCCTTACTGCGTCTCAGGAAAGTGCCAAAGAAAATGGCGCCGTAAACATAACCTATTACAGCTATTCCCGGACCCAGAATATAAGGCCCCATCTGACCGTCGTAGGTGAATCCAGCCTCACCAAGGAAGATAGATGTACTTAACACACTGGCGACCAGAGTCGAGGCGATCAGAAAGGTTGGAGCGCGGCGTCCTGCCACAAAATAATCATTGGTGTTTTTGACCCTTTTCCCCGCATAAGTGCCTGCTATAATACAAAGGAGCAGGGTTATGGCGATGGTGACAGTATAAATATCGACGCTGCTTCTCCTCTTAGCATCTTCGCAATCAGGTATAACAATGCAGTTACGCGATTGATATAGCAGTGGCGAATCGTGGTATCAGCCGGATTATAAAGAATAAAACACCTTCCAGGGATACCATCAATCCATAACACCATATGCTTATGAAATAGTTTTAGTCCATTGACAGGGCAAAAAAGTGTACCGTTCTGCTATATCAAGGAACAAGCAAGTGATAACGAACGCGTGGAATCACTAACCCATGGAATCATGCAGTTGACTGATGTGCACTTGCCTACTGTCGGGTTTTTTATCTTCAAGCGCCATCAACCATCTGAATTTCTGATTGCTCCGTAGGCAGAGGTCAGTTCATCTTCATCCAGATGTTTGATGGTTATCCCGGTATAGCCATAGTAGATGGCCACCAGTGGGTTAATCAGGTTGAAAAATGCGAACGGCAGATAGGCGAAAGTTGCCACGCCAAGCGTGGCGGCCATATAAGCGCCGCAGGTGTTCCAGGGTACCAGCGGTGATGTCAGTGTGCCGGCATCTTCTATGGTCCTTGAGAGGTTACGCGAGTCCAGCTTGCGCCGTGTAAATTCGGCTTTAAACATTTTACCGGGGAGAACCACAGCCATGTACTGTTCTCCAGCAATGATGTTAACGCCGATGCAGGAGCCAACAACGGTTGCAACCAGCGCGCCCGTTGATTTCGCAGCGTTCAGGGCCGACTTGATCAATCGGCTGAGCATGCCGGCGTATTCAAGTACTGCACCAAAAGCCAGGGCCGAGATGATTAACCAGATCGTTGTCAGCATGCTACTCATGCCACCTCGGCTCAACAGGTTGTCCACCTCCGCGTTACCGGTAGATGACACAAAACCATCCGCCAGGGCCAGCCATACCCCCTTGGTATAACCCAGTATGGCGCCCGTTTCCGGCGATTCAGCAAATTCAAGGACCACCGCTGGTTGCAGGGCGATGGCTGTCAACCCTCCCAGCAAAGCACCGAACAGGATCGTTGGCAGCGGTGGTACTCTGCGCATAGCCAGAAACAGAACAACGCCCAATGGAATCAGGGTAAGCAGGGTGATGTTGAAGGACTCATTCAACGCATTCATGGTGATAGCCAGTGTTTCACCATCTCCACTTACTTCACCGCCAATGCCGATCAGGGTGAATATAAGTAACGCTATTATGAAGGAAGGCCCTGTGGTCCAGGCCATATGCCTTATGTGGTCGAAAAGATCGGTTTCAACCACTGCTGCAGCCAGGTTTGTGGTGTCCGATAAAGGCGACATCTTGTCACCAAAATAAGCACCGGACACAATCGCGCCTGCCGTAATGGCCGGAGATATGCCAAGGCCCATCGAAACACCGATAAGACCGACACCCAGCGTGCCCGCCACCGTCCACGAACTACCGATACTGACCGAAGTGATCGCACAGATCAGGCAGGTGGCGGCAAAGAAATACTGCGGATTCATCAACTTGAGTCCGTAATAAATCATGGATGGTACTGTCCCGGCCATCATCCAGGTGCCGATCAGCGCTCCCACAGCTAACAGGATCATAATGGCGCCCATAGCCGTGCCAATACCATCGACCATAGCTGTCTGCAGGTCATCCCAACGATGACCATTGCGAACAGCAATACCACAAGCAATGGCTGCACAGGTAATCAATACAATCTGATTAGGCCCGGCCGAAGCGCCATCACCGAACAAGCTGACCGAAAGGGCGAGCAATACAATCAAGGAAACGATAGGTATCAGGGCATCGCTCAACGATGCGTCTTTCACAGTAGTCATGGTGCAGGTTACCTTGTTGTTATAGGAAAGATTTTCATAATGAAAAAATGTTGTTATTGCAAGTTACCATAATGATAAATTGTTATCTAAATAAATTGTCACAAAGAAAATAACCTAATCAAAATGTCAAGAATTGCTTGGTTAGCATCCTATATCTTTACTGTGATTACCAATTGAATTCACTGCAACGGCGCAACGATGTTTTTGTCAGCAGCACCATTGGAGGGCCTTAATCACTTTGTTGCGCTGCTCTTTCAGAGACAATAAAAGGACGGGACCTATAGCTACCCGGTATGCCACAATGGTTGGCTATTGCTGCGAGATTGTGATGATAAGACCCTGGATTCTGATACTGAAAGTACTGCTGCTGATGGGTCCGATTTCTGCATTTAATGCTGGGGCAGCAAAGTTTAACGTTTTGGAAACATCCATTGCAGATGTGCATCGAGCATTAACCGATGAATCATTGACTTGCCTTGAACTGACCCAAATCTATCTGCGCAGAATTGAATTCTACGACCAGTCCACGGGTCTCAACAGCATCATATTGGTTAATCCCGATGCCACCATCCGCGCCACAGCCCTCGACGCCGAATTTGCTGCCACCGGTACACTAAGGCCATTGCACTGTGTGCCCATGATCATCAAGGATAATTACAATGTCCGAGGCCTGCAGACCACAGCCGGATCCAAGGCGATGTTGGGTTTCATGCCCGAAAAAGACGCCTGGCAAATTGCCAGGATTAAAAAAGCTGGTGCGCTTGTCCTGGGTAAGTCCAATATGGCCGAGTGGGCTTTCAGCCCCCGCGTCACCATCAGTTCGGTTGCCGGTGAGACCCGGAATCCTTACAACCTGCACCATGTTCCAGCAGGATCAAGTGGCGGTACAGCGGCGGCAGTTGCAGCTAATCTCGGTTTGGCCGGGCTGGGAACAGACACAGGAAATTCAATTCGTGGACCCTCATCGCATACTGCGCTGGTGGGCATACGATCTACCATTGGCCTCACCAGCCGCAGTGGCATTGTACCGCTGTTTCTGCGTAATGATGTCGGTGGACCTATGACCAGGTCGGTAGCCGATGCGGTGCGCATTCTACAGATCATTGCCGGACCTGATTCAGCAGATCCAATCACCGAATACGCCAGGGGCCAGTATCCAGATAACTTCCTGGAATTGCTCTATAAAGGCGCACTATCAGGCGTACGAATTGGTGTTATGAGGCACCTCAGCGAACGTGATCATGACCCACGGATAAAGCAGTTGTTTGAAAGTGCGCTCAAAGACCTGGCCAGACTCGGTGCAATTATCGTCGACCCCATAGCGGTTGCTGATTTCGACACCATCAGCGCAAATCACTGGTGCCGCATGTTCAAACATGACCTGAACGTGTTTCTCGAGGATAATGCCAGTCGTTCACCGAGGAAAAACCTTCAGGAAATTGTAGATACGGGCCTGTATTCTGATTACATTGCTGAAGACCTGAAAGGCAATGCGGCCGTGGTTGACCCGGTGAGCCTAAGTCCGCCGTGCCAGGATCTTTATCATGATGAACGCCGTGTGGCCTTTCGTAAGGCGATAGTAGGGGCCATGGATAAAGCCAGTGTTGCTGCGGTTGTATACCCGAGCTGGAACTTCCCGCCGGCGCGTATAGGCTATCCTGATGACTATAAGGGAGACAATAATCAAGTGATTGCACCGCATACCGGATTACCCGCAGTGACGGTGCCTATGGGGTTTATAGGCGATCTCCCGGCGGGTCTACAGTTTGTGGGGAGATTATTCTCGGAGGCTGCAATACTGCCCCTGATCTATGCCTTTGAGCAGGGTACCCAGCACAGAGTTGCGCCGAAAGGGTTTGCAGCGCTTGCACCGACGTTAGCGCCCGTCAAACCCCAGCAGGCCAGGATTTCTGGCCCCTGAAATTGGATCTGCTTACAGCGGCAGAGCAGTTTACGTCTGAGCCGTCTAACAGACTCGGATTCACTTCGGGAAAAATTTCTTGAAATCCTCGGTTGAATTCACCCGAGGGTAGTCTTTCTCAGGCAGTTTCGCTTCCAGAAACCCGCAAAGTGGCGGCCAGCCCTGACTGGCTTCAAATACCAGCAGCCGGTCCTTTGGTACCGTAGCCATAACTTCTTCATTGTGCCGCTTAAAGACATCTATTACGTGAGCTCGATCATCCATTCGGCCAGCAAATAACCGGCCCCAGATGATATCCATTGCCCATTGGCCTGACTGCTGTTTGTTAGGATCATCTGATTCCAGACTCATTCGGCTTGACTTGAAGATTGTGGCCATAATGCTGTCATACCATTTGTCAGGGTCCCTGATCGATAATATCACCTTTGCTTTAGGGTACTCCTGCATCAGCGTCCGCCACAGATTGCACGACGGCCAGTCAACCGTCGCCTGATAGCCCTCATACAGACTGTGCCAGTCAATGGCACAACCTTTGTGAGCCTGCAGCCAGAGTTCCTTGTGCTGCGGATGATTCATGAGTTCCATCATGTGATAACACTGGCTATAGCCGAGCATCTCAAGGCCATATTTAAGCGAGAGCGTTCCGGTTCTACCGAAGCCCGCGCCAATTACCTGAATACTCATAAGGTTCTCCAAAAAAGAATAAAAAAAAGAATGGGTAAAAAAGAATAAGTAAAAAGCACCCTATAGGTCTGAAGCCGCCTGGCGCAAACAGGGTACTAACAAAACCCTGTTTGTGCATCTAACAGACAGCGACTCGCTCTGGCTGGCCTGCTCAGCATTGTGCCCTCGCCAGGCCGTTTCTGTACAAGAACTGTCATTACAATAGCTATCATTTTAAGACTGTATTTTGTGTATTGCCAACAGCTTTTTATTGCTAAGAGCGTGCAGTCAGTTTAACTTAAACTTCAGTAATACTGCGATTAATTGATAAAGGGGGTGCCGGTAGATGCCAAGAATACGTTTGAAAGAAGATCATGAACTGTCAGCGCTGACGTTATCCCGGGTACAGTCGGTGGAAGCCGCCGGAGGAGACACATCCAGCCTGCGCGGCCTGGCTCATATTGAAAAGCTTTTCGCAGGGTTCAATCAATGGTACGTTCCTGCCCGGAAAGGTGACTCCGTAGAAGAAGAACTGATTGAGCTGGTGCGTTTAAAAATCGCACGACTTAATGATTGCTATACCTGACTGAATATAAGATTTCTGTCGGGAACAGAAAAAGCAGCCAAATTAACAGAAGCTAAAATCAGCGAACTCGATGCGCTCACCAACCATTTTAGCCCGAGGGAAAATCTAGCCCTCGAGTATGCCGAGCGAATGGCCCTGGATCATCGAAATATTGATGATGACCTATTCGATCGTTTGCATAAGACATTTTCAGACACACAGATTTTAGAACTCGGCATGATGATAGGCCAGTTTATCGGTGTGGGCCGTCTTCTGGCGGTAATGGATCTTGAACCAAAAACCTGTGAAATCTAATTAATTCGATCTATCAGTAAAACCTCGGCTTAATGCGCTTGCAGGCCGACAATCTCGGGCGAGGGCGGTCTTGCTATTGATTTGCTCATAAGAATATCCGGTTTACCCGGGCCATTGGCATCTGGAATAACACCGCTCACGTAAAAGCCCTGTTTCAGATAGAATTCAAAGGGATGCTGGTTAATATTAACGATTTGCTTCAGTTGTTCCAGAGGCTCGGGATATAGTGCCAGATCAGCAAGGTTAGTTTGGTTATTTTCATCATCAGTCATTACGTACAGCGTTGAAGCTTTGGTTGCATACAAGCGTTGTTCGAGGCTGCTTACCAATAGGTGGCCCACGCCCTGGCGCTGTTTTACTGGATCCACAGCCAGAGGATGCAGTTCCCAAGAATGGCCATGATACTGACCAATGGCACCGATCCAGCCAAGCACCTGTGATTCCTCGTTCACTGCAGTCAGACCGATCCGGTCTTCGCTGGCAAATACCGCGAGTTCTTCTCTGGCTAAGGCAAGGGTAGGCCAGGCCAGGGGATGGTGAACCTTAAAAGCCTGCACTAAAATCCTGGCACATTGTTCGACCATAGCCGTGTTTTCAAGATCCAGAAGTGTGATTTGCATATGTTTCCCTGTCATATTCAGTTCTAACTGTGACCGGATACGATCGAATCAAGGCCGGTTCACGTTCCGGGCAAGCTGGAGTAGTCCAGGCCGCGGCCGCCAATTTGTTTGTCGGTCGCTCGATGTTGAAGGGTTAACGCGCTCGTGTGTGTTATTGCAGATCAACAACGCATCACAACCGTCTTCGAACGGATATGTTAAGGGTCTAACCATACGACTTCAGTGACACCGAAGGTGAACTTACCAAACATACTCTGCTTGTCTATCCTTTTAATGGTTTTGCTGCGGCCGTGGGTCACCCTGAGCAGAATGTAAAACAATAACCGGCTCCACCAGGTATCTCTAAGCAACACTTTCGGAGGCAGGGCCTGAATTTTCTGGATTGTATTTACTTCCTCATTTCTCTCTGCCTGGATCAGTCTGGTGGTTTCTTCCAGCTGGGGCAGCGGCCTGTCAGAGGAAAGTACAGGGATCAGGTGGTTTGCACTGACAATGGCATCTCTGATGGCAATATTCAATCCCTGGCCACCTACCGGCGACATCGTGTGTGCGGCATCGCCGATCAAGAAACTGCCAGGGTAAGTCCAGTCTGTGAGGCAATCCGATACAGTACTTAACAGGAAAGGGTTTGAAATGCTGTCGCGAAACTGAGCAAGATGAGCCCCGAACGCTGGATCAACGAACCTTGCCATCTCGTCCAGCAACTCAGGATATCCCCGTTCCCTGATCTCCCTGAAACTGCCTTTCCTGATAATAAATCCCAGTTGCAGATGGTGATCATAAGTCGGAGCAGCAAACAACAGCCGACCCTTACCTGCAAATGCTCGGATTTTCCGCTCTGGAGAGGGTGGCCCGGGTACTTTTAACCAGACAATATCCATGGGCATGGCATCGGATTTCTGCGGTAGGTTTAAGGCATGACGGACGCGCGATGTACGGCCATCAGCGCCTATCACCAGGTCCGCTCGAAGCTTGTGTCTTTCCTGGTTTTGTTCAGCAATAACACCAACAATACGGTTGTTTTCTTTGATGAGGTCTCTGACCCGGGTACCCCGAAGCAGTCTGAAGTTATCGAACTGACCGCATTCGCCAACTATCATCTCCAGCAGATGGGGCTGCGAGACCCAACGTGGATTAAATTCCCCGAACAGTTGTTCATGAAAGTCGACGCTAATGCCTTGTCTTCCATTAATGAAGACATTAATGCCGTCAAGAGATACATGAGGAACCTGGTTCATCTGGTCCCAAAGTCCTATCTGAGAGAGGGGCTCAAGACCACTTGGCATGAGTATTTCGCCTCGAAATTCTCGCTGGAAATCCATCTGCCTCTCCAGCAGTGTCACGCTGATCCCGGATTTTGCCAGTAAATAGGCCAGTACCGCGCCAGCCGGGCCTGCGCCGACGATAACAACTGAGTGTCGCATGAGTAAGCTCCTGCTGTGGTTCTCGTAAATCTCGTTTTGGACAGCAAAGATTTCGACTATTTACGCCTTGGAGTATACAAATAGTCTGGGCTCTTGCAATACAGGTTCAGGCAACAAAGTTTTGACCGAGCAGCTTATTTGCTAAAGGTATTGCGGGATCTAGAAATTTCTAAAGACAGCTTCAACCCGATAAGCTAAAACATCCACGATGTTGTTTTAATATTCTGATGACAGGTTACTTCATCTAAGAGGGTAATCCGTCGCATATAATCGTCATTGATGATGATCAGTGTATCTTGAAATTAGTGAAGCGCTTTCTTGGTGATCTGGGTTTTCAGGTCAGCACAGCATCCTCAGCTGAAATTAGCCTGGGGATGCTGGAGCAGAACAGATCCGATTTAATTCTTCTGGATCTTCTAATGCCGGGAATGAACGGCATGAGGTTTCTTGAAAGTTTACCACCGGAATCGGAACAACCCCTTATTATAATGAGCGTCCAGGGCGATATTTTCACCAAGTTGGGCACGTTTGAACTAGGGGCTGTTGATTACATTGCTAAACCGTTTTCCCGCGCTGCTTTGGTTGCCAGAATCGAAGCAAACCTTCGAGGGGTATAAGCGCATCATTTAGATCCAATTTTAGCCATCTCAATATGCTTTGCTGGAATTAAACGGTCAAGCACACATGTGATCCGTCTTAGGGGTGTGCCCCTGATCGAGCTGCTGGGCGCTAAGCTGAGCTGATGTACGGACAAACTCCAGGGAAGGCAGGCAGAACCAGAAATTATTCGTCAGAATTGGCGACCAAACGGCGCTACTATATACTGCAGATAGCCCATTGTATCATTGCAATGCAGATGGTAACTCAGTAAAGATCGACTCAGATCCCAAAGAGGTTTTCAGGTTGTTACCGACTGGGAATCAAAACTAGTATGGTTATAGAGAAAAGGAGAGATAACAGCATGATTCGATTAGTCAACGATCGCCTGGAGCAGCACTTTCCTACTATGGTAATGGTGCGGGACCACGGTGGCGTTGAGAAGCTGAATTCAGATTTGACCCAGGTCATTGCCGGGTTAGATCTAGAGCTGGGCAAAACCAGCAGAAACGCGGCTACCAACGGTGATAGCACAACCAGAGGTGGATTCCAGACGCCAGCTGACATGGCATTCCTCGATTTGGACGACGCGGCAGTTAAAATGCTGAAAGCGCAAATCATATTGCCGGGGATAGAGGAATATCTGTCCCAGGTGTTCCATGCAGATCCGCTATACACTGATTTCAGGATCAAGAGCTGGGCAAATATTCTGGGCCAGGGCAACTGGCAGAGCCCGCATATCCATCCCAAGGAGTACACATTAATCTCGGGTGTTTACTATGCACAGGTACCGGCTACTACAGCTCCATCAGGGCACCTGGAATTTATTAACCCAGTCATGGCCTCAGTGGCAATTGGCGGCCAGGCGGCGACGCGATTGCATCGCCCAGAAGCCGGGCAGTTATTGCTGTTTCCTCCCTACTATATGCATTTTGTGCACCCTGTCAGCAGTGATCAGCAGCGGAGCATTGTTGCCTTTGATGTGCGTTTGAACTCGTGATTGCTGGCTAATGGCAAGCTGAGGAGGCGCATGGGTAGGATCGGCAGATTGCCAGGGGGTCATCGGTGATTCAGGAAGCCAGGATTTTCAGCTGTTTTGCAATGTCTGCCTGAGAATTTGGTCTTGCCTGATCTGACTAACTCGCTACAAGGCTTGTCTCACTTTTGAACAGGCTTCTGAACAAGCTTCTGAACAGACTTTAGAACAATTAGTGCTTTGCCCTGCTGACTGTGGTCTTAGCTGGCAGGATCGAGACAGCCCTTACAGCCGGCTGCGCCGATGGTGCTGGTGCCAGTTTATCTAATTGATTGCCATTCTTCTTAGAACGGTCGGCCTGGGGATGGTCCTGTAGCGGAATGTAAAAAGTTCGACTCTGGTTGACTCCCTGCGCCGTAACACGGGCTTTTACCACTAGTTGTGACCCGTCGCCGGGGTTAATTTGATACCGTTTTCGAACAATTCGACGATCGGCAGATCGAGTTTTTACATTGAGTTTAACACTAGTCTCTGACCTCACTTCGACCCCTTCCAAACGAAGTTCAGGCGTACTGAAGTTTCGCGGTGAACTGGCCGTGATAGTCACTTCCAGGGCGCCGTCAGACAGGGTTTGCAGTGTGTAATGCAGGTCAATTGGGCCCCCTGGTTTTAGCTGCACACTATTACCTGAAACATCACTGATTTGCATGGACCTCCTGGTATCGTGATCAGAACCAAAGGCACACAGATTTACGCCCAGTACTCCTATAAAGATAACCAAATAGAACATCTGCTGATTAGACATTTGTATTCTCCTGTGGCATCTACTGACTCTCAATACCGAATGTCTGGCAGAATTCACCGGTAATGACGTTTTCTGCATCGTCATCCACGGCTATGTTATTCCAGTCATACAGCTCGCCCCAGTAGGACCCGGCTTCCAGAGTGACAGTGGTTGTTTCTATAAAGCCATTTCCTGAATTCGGAGGATCCTCACTGACATACTGAGCAGCGCAATAGGACCCTCGCGGGTTCCAACTGGCGAGACGGTCCTGGAAACAGAAATCCGGATCGGGTTCTGAATTGGCGGACCGATCCAGATCAGGTGTCGCCAGGAATCGGTAACTTCCTGGGTCAGTAATCTCAAAGCTGAAATAGCGCCGATTAGCTAGCTTGTTATAGGTCCCGGATATTGCGTCCTGACACATCAATTGCGGTGTGTCATCGACGACAATATTATAAAACACGGGTAGCACGTTAGCAGCGTCTCTGAATTCGCTGGCGTCACTGAGCTCACCCTCACCAAAACTACTGAAGGTGGTGGTATCGACGCCTATTTGAAAATGGTCGGTCAGTGATCGAATGGTCTCTGTCTGATCCGGAACTTGCTTTATCATGGCGTTGACATAACTGAAAATAGTTCCAGGTGCAGAATCTGACGCCATATGCTCAGTTACAACCTGCATCAGGTCAGACACGCTGATGGTGTTGCCATCTGCATCGCCACTATCATTATTGCTATCGGACAAGTCATTGGTAAGCAGGTAGACGGCACTTTCTGAATACCAGCCTTTGCCTTCTTCATAACCAAAGCGGGTCCCGTACTCGATATCAAAACCAAACCCACCAGCCTGCAGCTCACCACTGGTATCCTGGTAAATCTGGTCATTCAGAGCCAGAGCAGAAAAGGCATTAGCCCAGCCTTCAGAAAACGCTATACGCATGTCAAGGAGATCCCCAGCACCGTGAGAGCCGCCCATGGAATCATCCATGGATAGGGCTGAGCTGAAATAATGCGCCCACTCATGGGCGATCACATGCCGATCATATTCATCTGTATCATTATCGGCATCGCCAGTGAGGTAAATATCTCCGCCCGATACCCCGCCGGAAAAATAGGTACCATCGGTACTTCCGACGCTCCAGTTCATTCGCAGCGGCGGTAGCACCAGATCTGGCTTTCCAGACATGACATATTGCCTGGCGGTGGTAACTGTATCGAGAATGGCAAACGGCGCTGCCGATCGTGGTCCATCATAAGTGGTGCCATTCCAAGGTGTCACGGCGTACAGGTCGACCACGATGTCGCTGCTCTGGGTATTCACATCATCACTGTCAAGTGCAAAGGTTGGCTTGCCTTCGACACTGTTGTCGACCACGGTCACATTCCAGGCACCGGCACCATCAGAGTTCTTGCTTTCGGCAAGGACTCGCACCCGAATGGCTGACTCCATTGGCGCAAGCAGACTGTAGCTGCCAGCCTCATCGGTAATGCCTTCGCTGACAATCGGTTGTTCCGGGTTGCCCACATCAATAATCTGAATGGTTGCTGCCCTAACCGGGGTTTCGGTAATCTCATCGTAATCAAGGCCCCAGCCCTTATTGGGTGGACTCTCAGGGATCAGGTCAAAGGTGATGATGCCGGAGACTGAAACCTGGTTTGATACTGCTGCGTTGACCGTAACAGTTACCTGTACTGGACTGCTCTGTGCGCCGTCGTTGTCGTTGACGGTATAGGTGAAAGTGTCCGTGCCAGTGGTGCCCGCCGCTGGCGAATAAGTGAGGCTTCCAGTACTGCTATTGAGGCTTAGGCTGCCACCGCTCGGTTGGTTGACTACCTGAACAGAGGCAGGGTCCAAACTGCCATCAACGTCGCTGTCGTTGTCGAGGACTGCAATGAGAACAGCAACGCCTTCATCCGTGCCTGCCGTGTCGGCACTTGCCTGTGGGGCATCATTCACGGAATTAACTGTGATAGTGACCTGGGTTGCATTTGATTCAGCACCTTCGGTGTCCTCAACGGTATAGGAAAAGCTGTCCGCACCATAGAAATTGTCCGTCGGGCTGTAGGTCAGGGTGCCAGCACCGGCGTTAATCTCTATCATGCCGTGCTCCGGTCTGCCCTGAATGGTCAGGGTCCTAACGTCAATAAGGCTGTCGCTGTCTGTATCATTTTCCAGCACATCGATGCTGACTGTATTGTCTTCGTCGGTCACCGCCGTATCAGCTGTCGTTTGCGGCGCCAGATTAGTCGACGTGCCTCCCGGCGGGCTGCTGGCCTGCTCCGAACGAGCCTGAATATAGGCTTCAACTGAAGTTGAGGAGCGGCGAGTGGCAGTGGCTGAAATCGCATTATCGGTCAAGGCACTGCCACTAAAGCCAAACTGGTAGCGGATAAACAATAAGCCATCGCCAAGGGCCGTCAATTCACCATCGCCATCAATATCCAGTTTCAATTCGGAATTGGTGAGAAAAATGCTGATGTCGGTTGCGCTGGTCCTTTGTGCGTCTTGAGTCACCGCATCCTGAACAAGCGCATCGCCACTGAAACCAAACAGGTAGCGCATGACCAGAAGCCCATCAGACAGGGGGCCTGTAATACCATCGTGATCAATGTCCCAGAACAGGCAGTCAGTGCAGGCCAGCTCATTTGCTGTTTCCCCTGAAACTGCGGGTAGGGCAGCTTTACCTGCCGGGCTGGGCCGTTTTTGAGCCTGAGTGATGTTATCAGGTAGCTGAGCCCAGTTGCCCCTGATTTGGGGTCCGGCCACGTGCCTATTTATGGAGTGAGTCCGATTTCCAAAACTCGGGTTGCCGGTTAATTCATCATTGGCAACAACAGCAATTGATATGCTCGCATTGGCGCCCTCATAATCGGCACCAGCTGGCGCCGTTAACGCTAAGCCAGTTGGTGGCTGACTGCCCGAGATGACCCGCTCTTCTACCTCCCTGCTTGCATCACTACAGCCCATGACAATGATCAACAAAAAAGAAGTGAGGGCTGATGTTGTGCAGTTATTCATGTTAATCAGGGCATTCGGTAGTGGCTTCATCAGATTATAGATAATTGGCAGGCAGGGGAAGCAAAAGTCACCTCGTTTGGGTGAGGAGAAGTAATCAGGCCGGATAATACAGAGGATTGGCTTGCGATGATTATCAGCTGGCTCGAAGCTGACATTAGCAGACGGCAGCGATGCTCAATTTTCGTTTACCAAAGCAGGCGTTTTCTCAGCTTATGGGCGTCACTGGAAAGCCTTGAATTGCGAGCTTATTGCCAATAGGGTCTTAAAAGCACTCACTTTTATGCGATACCACCAGAGAAACGTTGATGAGATTGCAAAAGGACTACTCAAACCCGATTTATAGAGGTTACGTACTGGCAGTATTTGTACTCGCCTATTCGTTCAACTTCATAGACCGGTACATCATGATTATCCTGCAGGAACCGATCAAAGCCGAATTCTTGCTGTCGGACACACAACTGGGACTGCTCACGGGTTTTGCTTTCGCAATGTTTTATGTGGTCTGTGGTATTCCCCTTGCCCGCCTGGCAGACCAGGGCAACAGGCGGTCTATTGTCAGTATTGCCGTGGTTACCTGGAGTTTCATGACAGCCATCAGCGGCATAGTCACCAGCTATTCTCAACTGCTGGCAGCGAGAATTGGCGTCGCAGTAGGTGAAGCCGGTGGCAGCCCCCCGGCACATTCGATAATCTCCGATATATTTCCTAAAGGCAGCAGAGCTACGGCCCTGGGCATCTATTCCATTGGCATTAACCTGGGCATATTGTTCGGCTATCTCCTCGGCGGCTGGATCAATGAGTACCTGGGCTGGCGTATGGCCTTCATTGTTATCGGCATTCCAGGAATCCTGGTTGGGCTACTGGTCAGGATGACGATAGCTGAACCCGTCAGGGGCCTGTCAGAGGGTGTACAGCAGGTGGATGATGCGCCGGGCCTGAAGGAGACTTTCAGGTTCTTATGGTCAAAACGCTCGTTTCGACTGCTGGCCCTGGCAACGGGCGTTCAAAACCTCGCTGGCTACGGTATTGATGCCTGGGTTCCGCCCTATATCATGAGAACATTTGACATGGGCACCGCTGAACTGGGGACCTGGATGGGGCTTATGGCAGGGTTCCTGGGCGGGGCGGGCACATTACTGGGGGGGTGGTTATGCGATAAGCTGGGCAGACGCGACCTTCGCTGGTACATGTGGTTGCCAGCCCTGTCCATCCTGTTGACGCTGCCGTTTCTGGTGGCCACGTTTCTGGTCACAGATGTTTACCTGGCGCTCTGCCTGTACGGCTTGCCTACCTTCCTGATGGCGATTTATCTGGCGCCGTGCATTGCCATGTCACATTCCATGGTCACCCTGAGGATGAGGGCGCTGGCGTCTGCCGTGTTATTTTTTGTACTGAATTTCATTGGCCTGGGGCTGGGCCCGGTATCGCTCGGCATGGCCAGTGATCTGCTGGCGCCAGTCTATGGGCAGGATGCGCTGCGTATAGCCCTGATTTTCGGCTCGGTTGTCTTCAGTATGGGTGCCGCTGCGTTATTCTTTCGAGCGTCTGTTTTTATCAGAGAAGACGTTAATCCTACACTTGCCTGAGGCTTGCGTGCCTGATCCGGAATAGATTGTACCTGCGCCGACTTAATTCACCGATGAGGGCGCCACCGTGTCAATCCATAGCCCTGGCTAACCGCAGTAACCAGATGCCAATAAGGGTATTGGCAATCAGTTTTAGGGTCCCCAGGATACAAGCCGGGAAACCCCACCAGAAATCCAGCCAGGCATTCCAGAACCAGGAATACACCCAATGGTATAAAAACGGGATGTTTTCCCTTAGGAAAATACCGGTAGAAAGGGAAAACCAGGTGTGGTCGCCTGTTGCGATCAGCCCACCAACCCAAAGAAGAAAAAGCACCTGAATGGGCGTTGTGTAAATCAGGAAATAGGCAAATCCATAAACGAACGTTTTCATATAAGATACAACCTTACAGTAGCAACCTGTGGCAATCAGGATCATACCCTCTGCATCAGCCGTGAACAAATCAGGCCCGGCAATAATAGGATTCCGAGCCATTCCCTGATCTCAGCTGACCGGGCCAGAAGATCAATGCTTACAGGTGGTCCCCTGTTTGGCCTGCCTGATGCAGGCAACTATTTAGCACTGTACAGGAGTCGAATGTGACAAGGTCAATGCCCCAGAGTCCCAATATTCTGCTGATTATGACCGATCAGCATCGCCCGGATCACACCGGTTTCGGCGGTAACAATGTGGTTCAGACACCCAATCTCGACTATCTTGCCAGCAGATCCATGCAATTTAACCAGGCTTTTGTAGCGAACCCGATCTGTATGCCTAATCGCGCATCCATCTTCACCAGCAGGATGCCCTCACTGCATGGCACCCGTTACAATGGCATTCCTCTTGACTGGCGGGTACAGACCTTCCCCAGGCTGCTCAAGGACGCGGGCTACCATACAGCGCACCTGGGCAAGTGCCACCTGCAGAATATGAACATCATGAAGTCCGCTGCCAGACGCAGGGTCAGCGAGATGAATCCGGGGGATGCGTTTGATTTCAGGCACTTTCCCGAAGGCTGGGACCAGTACGAGGATCTATTTCGCCATGCTCGAGAGCAGGTAGCCATGCCGGAAGACTACTATGGGTTCTCAGAAGTAGATCTGGTGGTCGCTCACTCAGATGAATGCGGTGGCCATTATTATCAGTGGTTGTTAGCCAAAGGCGTTGATCCAAAATTGATCCAGGGCAGCAGTGCGGCGCTTGCCTATGAGTCACCCTCGCACCTGACTAGAAAGACGGCGGTACCCGAGGAATTGTACCCGACCCGTTATATAACGGACCTCGCCACACAATTCCTGACTGAAAGGTCCCGGCAACCGCAAATCCCTTTCTTTGGGGTGGTTTCCTTTCCGGACCCGCATCATCCGTTTACACCGCCAGGGAAGTACTTTGATATGTATACGCCTGCAGATTATATCCTGCCTCGATCGTTTTCCGACAAACACGAGCGCGCTGCTCCGCATTACCAGAGAGCGATCAGAGAAGGTGCCAGTGGACTTCGCCGGGGCGTTAACATGTTTGCGCCAACGGAGACTGAATTAAGGGAAATGGCAGCAAAGGAATACGGCATGATCTCGATGATTGACGATGGTATCGGCGCCATTTTAAGACAGTTGCAGACGCTCGGCCTTGATGAAAACACCATCATTGTCTTTACCAGCGATCACGGCGATATGTTTGGTGATCACGGTGTCATGCTCAAAGGCGCCATGCATTACCGGGGCTGTACCAATGTGCCTTTGCTGATTCGCGTGCCAAATCACGCTGCCGGAGTCTGTGCCAGTCTCGTCTCTTCTCTGGATATTGGCCCCACCTTGCTAGCCCAGGCCAATGTGCCTGGTTTTTACGGCATGCAGGGTGTCGATGCCAGCGTTCTGTTAGATAAGCCTGCGGCTCAAGTCAGGAGCGAGATTCTGATCGAGGAGGACCAGCTAAATGACCTGCTGAATGTAGGACAACCGTTACGGATGCGGACGCTGATTACGGCTGATACCAGATTAACGGTGTACCAGGGTTACCCGGGAGTCGAACTGTTTGATCTTGATGGTGATCCGGATGAAATGAATAATCGTGTGGAAGACACCTTGTTGCGCTCCCGGATGATGGAAAGACTCACCTATGCACAGATGGCGAACACCGATGTGTCGCCTAAACCCAGTGCCTTTGCCTGATCGAGTCAAGGACCCATACAAACGAGAAGCCTACTGCGCAATGACCGTGTTAAAGCAGGGCCCAAAGAGCCTGTTTATTAGAAAAGCCCGATGTTAAGCTGGTGCACAATTAGGTATGAAAGAGAAAAAGAGTGATGCCATGGCCAAAGTGAACCACTATTGCCGTTCGTTGCTAGCGGGAATGCTGCAGTTGATACTGCTCGTGCTCTGGTGCTGTGTCGCAATGGCAGAACAGGACCCGGCTCATGGGGGTGTTTTTATCAGCGCGCTTTCTCAGGAAGTGACCCAGAGCCAGGTCGACAAGATCAAAGATGATCTGCAGCAGGCAGAGAATACAGGGGCCTCATTATTCCTCTTGAGAATCAATACGCCAGGTGGATTACTTGAGCCAACCCGTGCGCTGATCCAGGCTATCCTCGATTCTCCTGTGCCGGTAGCAGGATTTGTTGCACCCGCGGGCGCCAGAGCAAGCAGCGCAGGAACCTATGTGCTCAGCGCTTGTCATATTGCGGCCATGGCGCCTGCCACTAATGTTGGTTCAGCAACCCCGGTTATGCTGTATGGTGATATTGACGAGGATAGGCGCAATAAAATGGTCAATGATGCTGCTGCGCAGCTGCGTAGCCTGGCCCAGCTCAGGGGGAGAAACGCTGAATGGCTCGAGCAGTCGGTGACCTCGGCTGAGAACATCACCGCCAGTGAAGCCCTGCAACTGAATGTGATTGACCTGGTTGCCGTTAATACCGATGAACTCCTGGAAGCCCTGCATGACCGGGAAGTTGAAGTTCAGGGCAGGGTAGTGGTACTCGATACTCAGGCCATACAGACCTACCAGTCGAAACCCTTTGAAAACGTATCGCCGCTGATGTTATGGACGCTGCTGGGGGTGGCGCTGGTCATTATGGAACTGATGGTGACCAAATTTATAGCCATTTTCTTCGCTGGCGGTGCCTTTATTACCGGCATTGCTGTCTGGGCCGGTTTGCCGACGACTAACGGCCTGCCATTGATAGTGTTTACACTAACCTCGCTGGTGCTGTTGTTTGCCATTCGAGCGAGGTTTCGACATCTTTTTGTAGGCAGTTCCGTCGTACATGGCGATTCTGAACTTAACAGCGGCATGATTGGTGCCAGGGTGACCTTGGTTTCAGGGTTTGAAGAAGGCTCTCCCGGAAGCGGCCTGGTGATGTATCGGGGTTCAAACTGGCAGGCCAGGTCAGATACAAGCCTGATCGAGCCGGGTCAGGTGCTGGTCATATCAGACGTTCAATCAAACACATTATGGATAAAGGCGGAATAAATATGGGTGAATTAATCATGTGGGGGGTGTTATCACTTCTGGTGTTCTGGATTCTCTATCAGGCTGTCAGGATCGTACCGCAGAGGTCAAATTACGTAGTAGAATTTCTTGGTAAGTATCAGAAAACATTGCAGGCTGGGCTACATATATTGATTCCATTCGTGCAGCGAGTGGCTTACGTGCAATCCTTGAAAGAAGAAACCATCGACGTGCCATCACAAAGCTGCATTACAAAAGACAATATTGCCGTGGAGATCGACGGCATCCTGTACCTGCAGTGCCAGAATGCTGAATTGGCAAGCTATGGTATTGACGATTACCGTTATGCGACCTCGCAACTGGCCCAGACGACACTGCGTTCGGAGATCGGCAAGATAGAACTGGATAAAACCTTCGAGGAAAGAGACATGATTAATGCCTCGGTCGTGCAGGCAGTGGATATGGCATCAAATGCCTGGGGCGTGAAAGTACTGCGTTACGAGATAAAGGATATTAATCCGCCTTCAACCGTGCGCGATGCACTGGAGAAACAAATGCGTGCTGAACGTGAGCGCCGGGCTGTTGTTGCCGAGTCCGAGGGTAATCGCACAGCTACTATCAATGTCTCAGAAGGCCAGAGGCAGGAAATGATAAACCTGTCTGAGGCGGAAAAGCTCAAACAAGTTAACGAAGCCGAGGGCAAGGCAACGGAAATTGAATTGCTTGCTAAGGCCACAGCAGCCGGCATCCGCACTATTGCTGAGGCGATTAATGCACCCGGTGGATCAGCGGCGGTAAACCTGCGCGTTGCCGAGCAGTATATCGATCAATTCGGTCATCTGGCGAAGGCCACTAATACCCTTATCTTACCATCAGATATCGGTAATATAGCCAGTTTCGTGGGCACCGTAACCAAAGCCATGGACCAGATCGCTAACAAACCGGAAAGCGAAACCTGATTGACTGTATGGCAATGCTAAGCATGAAATCTGCTTAACCGTTGTACTGACATTTGATAGGCCTCGCACCGATGACCCTGTCACCCCAGCACAGAGCTTACCTGTTTGCCGTGTTAACGGTCCTGATGTGGTCCACCGTTGCCACTGCTTTCAAATACACGCTGGCTTACGCCAGCGTGCTGCAAATGTTAACCATAGCCTGCTGTAGCGCGTCGTTAATGCTCTTGCTGGTGGTAGTGGTGTCGGGCAGAACTACGTTAGTCTTACCATCCCTGCTGCAACACTGGAAGCTTTCGTTGATTGCCGGTCTGATGAATCCCTGCTTTTATTACCTGGTGCTTTTTGAGGCCTACGATCGCCTGCCAGCGCAATTAGCCCAACCCATTAATATGACCTGGGCTATCGTTTTAGCTGTGATGGCTGCGGTGGTGTTAAAACAGCGGATAGGGCGCCATGATTACCTGGCTGCCGGAATCTGCTACCTGGGTGTGCTGCTGATTATCAGCCAGGGCGGGCAGCAAGGATTTTCCCACGTTGACTGGACCGGTATCGGCCTGGCTTTACTGTCGACCCTAATCTGGGCAGGTTACTGGGTACTTAACATCAAAGATGAACGAGATCCTGTCATTGGCATGTTCCTGAACTTCCTGATAGCAACGCCTGTGGTTGTGATAATGTGGGCCTTTACGTCAACTAACCCCGTGCCTCTGCCCGGTATATTAGGCGGAATTTATATCGGCATCTTCGAGATGTCCCTGGCTTTTCTGTGTTGGTCAATTGCCTTGAAATCAACGGACAACGCTGCAACGATCACTAATCTGGTGTTCCTGGCGCCCTTTGCCTCTCTCCTGCTGATTCAACTGGTACTGGGTGAGACGATATTATGGACAACCTATGTCGGCCTGATTGTCATCATTGCTGGCCTGGTTTACCAGCAGCGGACGGCTGCTGGATTGCAGGCCAGGCAGGTCCCATGATTGATACAGCCGGTTGCCAATTCACAGGAGGCCTGTGGGTACTCAGGGCATCGTCACTTAAAGCAAGCACCGCTGAGTGACAGGTTGCCAGGACCACATCAACGGCTACAAGCCTGTCTTCCGGTATCAATTGACGTTAGTTCATGATCCCCCGCAGACAATCGAGCCATTGAGTCTATGCACGGTGTTGGTGTTGTTTGCCTGCCCGGAGCGGCGACCAGATGACTGAACGCTCTGCTTGCCCTGTTTAAAACGACCTGGCCTTGCCTTGGCTATAGGCAGAGAACCCGGTTAATCCTTACATCGACAAAGAAAGCCCAGCTAGCCCGTATAACTCGGATAACTCATATAACTCATATAACTCATATAACTCATATAACTATGGAAACGACAGATTAACCTGCAGACCTAGTGAACAGTTAGTACAATACAAATAGGTAAAATATCTGGTTAAAATCGGCTTTAGGACTTGAAAAATAATTGATCAGCACTATCTAGTAGACGTTGCCGGAGAGCCAAGACAATGAGTGATCAAAGTGAATTTATTCCCCGTGAACTGGACAAGGTGCTGGCCAGACCGGACGAAGTCCTACCCGATATTATTCATCTGATTCCGCTGGGATCCGGACCTTATTTCCCGGTACTGGTACAGCCAGTAGTCGTTGATGATCTACCCTGGGGTGCTGCGGTTAAGAAGGCGGTGGACAGTCCGCATAAGCTGGTGGGCCTGAGTTACACCCCAGTAAAATCGGGACAGACTGCCACGCCAGAAGAGGTGCGGCAGATTGGTTGTGTCGCCAGAATACACCGAACCCATGAGTCGGACGGTAAAATCCAGTTCATAGCACAGGGTATACGCCGATTTAAGATCGTTGAGTGGATTGATCGAGTACCCCCCTTCCTGGTGCGCGTTGAATATCTTGAGCCCGTTATTAACGAAGATGCTGATCAGCTGCGCGCTTACGCCATGTCTTTGATCAGCAGTATCAAGGAACTGGCAACGCTGAACCCGCTTTATACTGAAGAGCTCAAGCATTACCTTAACTATTTCACCCCAAATGAGCCCTCAGCCTTAACCGACTTTGCTGCGGCCATTACCTCGGCACAGGCAGAAGATCTACAGGATGTCCTGGAAACGGTGCCGCTCCTGGACCGAATGGAGAAAGTGCTGCTGCTGGTCGGCAAGGAACTCGAGCTCGCCAGATTACAGGACAAGATTACCCAGCAGGTGCAGGAGCAGGTGGACGATCAGCAGCGCGAGTTTTTCCTGAAACAGCAATTAAAGGCGATCCAGCAGGAACTCGGCATTGCCAAAGACGACAAAGAATCTGATGTCGAGGTCTTTACAGAAAGATTTGAAAAACTGCGACTGCCAGAGAAGGCTAAAAAAGCAGCCGATGCAGAATTGAAGAAACTACAGGTGCTTGACCCCAGCGCTGCTGAATATGGTGTGACCCGTAACTACCTGGATTGGCTGAGCTCGGTGCCCTGGGGTATCTATTCTGATGACCAGTTGGACCTGACTGAAGCCCGAAAGATTCTTAATCGTGATCACGATGGCCTCGATGATGTTAAAGAGCGCATCATCGAATTTCTTGCCATCGGCGCGTATCGAGGCGAAGTAGCCGGGTCAATTCTGTTATTGGTCGGCCCGCCAGGGGTCGGCAAGACCAGCATTGGTAAGAGCATCGCCAACGCCCTCGGTCGCAGTTTCTACCGCTTCAGCCTCGGTGGCATGCGCGATGAAGCAGAAATCAAAGGTCACCGCAGGACCTATATCGGCGCCATGCCAGGCAAGCTGGTACAGGCCCTGAAAGAGGTGGAAGTCCAGAACCCGGTCATTATGCTGGATGAAATAGATAAAATTGGTGCTTCCTTTCAGGGCGATCCGGCATCGGCATTGCTGGAGGTGCTGGATCCTGAGCAGAATGGCGAATTTCTCGATCATTATCTGGATCTACGCGTCGATCTTTCCAAAGTCCTTTTTATCTGCACGGCAAATCAACTCGATACTATCCCGGCACCACTGTTGGATCGAATGGAAACCATTCGTCTATCGGGTTATTTAACCGACGAAAAACTTCAGATCGCCCGGCATCATCTTTGGCCAAGGCAATTGCACAAAGCCGGTCTGAAAGCATCCAAACTAAAAATCACCGACGCTGCTATTCGCCTGATTGTTGATGGTTACGCCAGAGAAGCCGGGGTCAGAGGACTGGACAAGTTGCTGGGTCGGATCGTTCGTAAATCAGTGGTCCGCTTTTTACAGGAGGCGCCACGATTGATTAATGTCTCCAAACCGGTTGTTGAAGACCTGCTGGGCGCACCTATTTTCAGAAAGCAACAGGTACAGCGAGGTATTGGCGTCGTCAATGGCCTGGCCTGGACCGCCCTGGGCGGGACCACCCTGGCCATAGAAGCACAAGCCGTTCACCTCGATGGTAGGGGCTTCAAACAGACCGGTCAGCTCGGCGACGTTATGCAGGAATCAGCCCAGATTGCCTATAGTCATGTAGCAGGGCATGCCAGTGTATTTGGCGCCGAGGACAAATACTTTGATAACACCCTGATCCACTTGCACGTGCCAGAAGGGGCAACCCCCAAGGACGGACCCAGTGCGGGGGTTACCATGGCGACCGCTCTGGTCTCCCTGGCCAGGCATAAGCAGGTTAATCGCGATATCGCCATGACTGGTGAACTCACCTTAACGGGGCGGGTACTGCCTGTAGGGGGCATTAGAGAGAAGATTATTGCGGCCCGGCGAGCTGGGATCCGCGAGTTGATTCTGCCGCATGAAAACCTGCGGGATTTTGATGAAATGCCCGATTACCTGAAAACCGGCCTTAAACTGCATTTCGTTCGAATGTTCGAAGAGGTTCTGCCAATCTGTTTTGGCTGATAGGCGTAAAAGCGACGTATGGCTTTAGTAGAAGTTTGATATAGTGCGGCTTAGCTAGCCTTTAGTTTCTGATCCTGATGCAATGCCCGATTAGCTGTAGACCGGCCTTAATCTGTATTTTGTTCAAATGTTCGAGGAAGTTGCGCCTATCTGTTCAGGCTGACCTGCATAAAAGCGGCTCATGGCTTTAGCAGAAGTTTGATATAGTGCGACTCAGGAGGCCTTTTATGTCCAATCTTATTGAAGCCCTACAAACGCTGCTCGGTGATAAGGGCGTGTTAACGGGGGAAGCCCTGGCAGAGAAACTCATTCCCCATGGAACTCCCGCTGCACTGGTTCGGCCACAGACGACAGCTGAGGTTGCCGAGGTAGTTAAGCTATGCCAGGAAGCAGGTCAGTGCATTATTCCTTATGGTGGCCTGACAGGACTGGTCGAAGCAACCGCCTCGGATCAGAGTGAGGTTGCTATATCCCTGGAAAGAATGAACCAGATTGAAGAGATTGATGTAGAAAGCCGGACCATGACCGTTCAGGCTGGGGTACCACTGCAGGTGGTCCAGGAAGAAGCGGACAAGGCCGATCTGTTGTTCCCACTGGATATCGGTGCTCGAGGTTCAGCCACCATTGGCGGTAACGTGTCTACCAATGCCGGCGGTAACCGGGTCATTCGCTACGGCATGATGCGTGATCAGATTCTTGGTATGGAGGTCGTTCTTGCCGATGGCAACGTGGTCACCTCCATGAATAAAATCATCAAGAACAACACCGGCTATGACCTCAAACACCTGTTCGTCGGTGCAGAAGGTACCCTGGGCATTGTCACCCGCATTGTACTGCGGCTACGCCCTAAACCGAAAAGCCAGCAGATGGCCTTTGTTGCAGTCAATACGTTCTCCCAGGTTACACGGGTACTCAACCTGCTCGATGGTGCTCTGGGCGGTAGCCTGAGTGCGTTTGAAGTGCTCTGGAAAGATTACTACAAACTGGTAACCAGCCCACCGGCTGAGGGCAGGCCGCCACTGGCGCATGATTATGAGTATTACATCCTGGTAGAAGCCCTGGGTGGTGATAGCCAGTCTGATGAAGAACGTTTTCTCAGCGTGCTCACACAGGCCATGGAGGAGGGCACGATTGTTGATGCCGTGATTGCACAGAACCAGGGTGAAAGAAACGCCATGTGGGCTATCCGCGACGACGTTGGCCAGGTAGCCCAGAACTGGCCTATATTCACTTTTGACATCAGTGTGCCGCTGAATAATATGGAATCCTACCTGATCGCATTAAGGGCTGAACTCGATGATCGCTGGCAGGGCAACACCTGTATGGTTTTTGGTCATCTGGGAGACGGTAACCTGCATATCATTGTCGGTATGGGGGAAAGCTCTGCTGAGGCTAAAAAAGCGGTGGAAGAGGTTGTCTATCGAGGACTTCCCGAACGGGGTGGTTCGGTCAGTGCCGAGCATGGTATCGGTGTGCAGAAAAAGGCTTACCTCGGCATGTCGAGAAATGCTGATGAGATTGCGCTCATGCAGATGATGAAAACAGCCCTGGACCCAAAAGGAATACTGAACCCGGGCAAGATTTTCTCGGTCGAGTAAGAACTTAACCGGTGAGCTTGGCTCGGACTTAAATGGGCCGGCCTCGCGTTATAAAAATTACGCATGTAATATATTATTTAATAATAAAATCAACTTCTTAGAAGATTTTTATAAAACTTTATATAAACTGTCCACCTTGGTTACTTAGGCCTGTAATAGCGCATTCTGGAAGCAACGGTTCACCGGTTAAAAGCATTGACGTATTTTACTGAATTCCCATCAGAGCAGAGCCCTTAACTGCGACCAGCGAATTATTAAGCCAGAATTATCGATAGGTCTGATCAGGGTACGAGGCGTATCTGAATAGCATCAATACCAGCGCCGGCGAGGATGTCAGATATCACCACGACCTTATCGCCAGATGCAATTTCTCCCCGCCGAATCAATAGATTGAACGCGGTGGTCAGGGTCTTTTCAGGGTCCTGGCTGAAAGCCGAACGAATAGGTGAAACATTACGATTGAGCATCAACCAATACGCGAACCTTCTGGGGGTGGCAACTGGTGATGTAATCGGCCATCAAGCCGCGCCGGGTAATCACCACAATACCTTTAGCGCCTAGATTCTCAGCCAGCTGTACGGCGTTGGCTGCCAGTTGCTGTTTATCCGAGTTGACGACTAAATCATGGCTGAAATTAAGCCCTGGGAACTGTTCGGTAACCTTGGCAATGCTGACCAGTTGCTCGACACAACGCACCGGGTACTTACCCAGGGTAGTTTCACCGGACAGCATCACTGCATCGACTTCCTCGTAGATGGCATTAGCAACATCGGTCACCTCTGCGCGGGTTGGAATCGGGTTTTCAATCATGGATTCCAGCAGGTGCGTTGCCACGATGACGCGTTTACCTTCTTCAGCACAGCGCTTGACAATCTGACGCTGCACATTCGGCAGTTCAGCCAGGTTTATTTCAACACCCAGATCGCCGCGCGCGATCATAATGCCGTCGACTTCGCTGAGTATCGCGTCCAGATGAGTAATGCCAGACTGATCTTCAATCTTGGCGATTATTTTAATTTTGCCAGCTTTGCTACCCAGCAGTTGCTTTAATTCGCGTACATCATCGGCAGACCGCACGAAAGACAACGCAATAAAATCAACCTGCTCCGCCAGGGCAAAGAGTATATCGGCCTTGTCCTTCTTGGTAATCGCTGGCAGATTAACCCTGATGCCAGGCAGGTTGACATGCCGCTTACTCTTAAGAATACCGCCATCGACGATGCGGCAGTTAAGCGTACCATTGTCGTTCTTAGCCAGCACGTCCATATTGATGATGCCATTGTCGACGGTAATTCTGTCGCCGACTTTAAGCGCACTGACCAGGTCTGAGTAATCGATGCGGATAGAGCTGGCTTCAACATCACTGTCATCCCTGACACTGATGGTCATTTCAGAACCGGTTTTTAATTCCAGTTCTTCAGTGATATTACCCGTGCGGATCTCGGGGCCCTGAGTATCAAGCAGCACCGCAATCGGCGACGTCAGCTTTCTGTTCAGCGTCTTTACACTTCGAATCACCTTTGCAGCAGATTCATGACTGGCATGGGACATGTTCAAGCGCACGATATCCATACCCGCTGCAGCTAACTTGCTGAGTTGGTCAAAGGATTCGGTCCTTGGCCCGATAGTGCAGATAATCTTAGTTTTTCGCATGGCCGGCTGCAGGTAATAAAGCGGGCGATGTTAACGCAGCTTAAGGCAGACTTAAATAGCCAGGGCATCGCTATTATCAGCTTGCCACATCAAAAGATCCTCAAAACAGCAACCCTAGTCCCACGCGACAGGGACCTGTATTTGTTTAATGCTTACGGTTGGCCCAGCAGTGGGTTGCCATTATACCTTGCAACCTTGCCGTTAAGGCGCATCAAACAAAGTCATCTGGAGTTCGTCTTGCTCTACCGGGTCCTCAAAATTAACACCAAATCCAATCAGCCTAACGGCTTTACCCTCACCACGATCCCAGGCAGATTCAAGCAGGCCCTGCAGGGCGTCTCTGTCCAGTGTGTTACCCGCTCTTTCCATCGTGGTCTGTTGGAAATCTTCAAATTTCAGCTTGACCACCTGATTCTTGATGGTGCGATGACGGTATTTCCTGAGTCGACGATCAAGTTCTTCAAACAGGCTGTCAATAGCGGAACCGGTATCCTGCAGGGATCTGAAATCATCGGCAAAGGTTCTTTCAACGCTGACTGATTTTCTGATCCAATGGGTGGTAAGTTCCCGGTTATCAATCCCACAGGCACGCTGATAAAGGTGCTGTGCAAACCCGCCTAGGTGACTGGCTAATCTGGCTTCACCGTAGGCACGGACATCCTGGCAGGTTTTTAAACCAAGTTTTTCCAGTTTAGCCACGGTAACCTTGCCAACGCCAGGGATCTTACCCAGAGGTAGCGCCAGAACGAAGGCCTGAACCGTTGCCGGGGTCAGCACGAACTGACCGTTAGGCTTGTTTTCATCGCTGCAGATCTTAGCAAGAAACTTGTTAGGTGCAACGCCGGCCGAGGCCGGCAGGTTGATCTCACGCTTAAGCGCCCTGCGGATATCCTCAGCAATCAGTGTTGCGCTGCCCTGGCACAAAGTAGAGTCGGAAACATCCAGGTAGGCTTCATCCAGACTGACCGGCTCGATCAGTGGGGTATAGCGGTTCAAAATGGCTCGTATCTGCCTTGAGATCGACTGGTAGTAGGCCATTTGTGGCGGCATGACGGTGAGTTCCGGGCATAACCTGACAGCATGGGCCATTGCCATGGCAGAATGAATACCATATTTTCTGGCTGGATAATTACAGGTCGCTACCACACCACGTTTCTTTGGCGAACCGCCGATTGCCAGGGGAACATCGGTCAGGCCAGGTTTATCGCGCATTTCCACGGCCGCATAAAAACAATCCATATCGATATGGATAAACTTACGATTGTCGGGTCGTTTAATTTGTTCGCTTTCTGACAATGGCCAGGTAACCTGATGGGTGATTCCACCGATTGTAGCCATTAAAGGATCACCACGGTAGGCACATAAGGGCAGTTCGCTGATATAATACAACGACGGGTTGGGATAAATGAGATGGAATTAGAAGAGGCCAGACAAAGGTTCATACCGGCTGTAGAGGAGATTCTTGAGCTGTGCCGAATCGTCGACGAATTTGTCGACAAAGAACGTTTCCAGGTGATGATTGCAACGATCTGGGGTAATGCGGTGCTGGATCCGGCGAAATCAGGCATCACCAGCGACGAACTGAGTGTCCTGCATGACTTTCTCAACGAAGAACTGGTCAGGGTTCTCGGAGAGCAGCAGGACATTACCGGCGCTTTTGAATTTATCGTCAGCCGGCGTGGCCAGGACAGCATGACGCGTCTGAATATCAGCCAGCGGCATAAAGAATTTCTGCTCTACTTTGCCCGGCTTATCCTGCAGCGGGACATTAAGCTGGATTGATTCGGTTATTTCTATCAAGGTACCGCTGCACAATCAGCGTGCCAATCAAGTCGCCTTCCACATTAATTGTTGTTCTGATGGTATCCAGCGGGCGTTCGATAACCAGTAAAATAGCAATGGCCTCAAGCGGTATGCCCACTGCAAGTAATACAATCTGCATCCCTGACATGGAGGCGGTGGGCATACCCGGAGCGCCAATCGACGAAATCATGGCCATGAGGAACACCGTAAAAACCATGAGTGTAGAAAGCTCTATACCGTAAAGATACGCCAGGAAAATCGCCGCAACCGCTTCAAACAGTGCAGTGCCATCCATATTCATGGTAGCGCCCAGGGGCAGCACAAAACTGCTGACACTTTTATCAACGGCCAGCTTCTGCTCAGCAGTTTGCATTGAAACCGGCAGGGTAGCTGCACTTGACGAGGTTGAAAATGCCACCAGCAAGGGTTGCATGATGCTATGCAGTATATTAACAGGCGAACGTCCTGTGGCCAGCCAGGCAAGCAGTGGCAGGACAATGGCCCCATGAACGAGTGTCAGGCAGACGACCAGCAAACCAAACTGGAACAGTTGACTCAGGAAACCCTCAGCGTAATCTGAGTTAAAGCCGAGCTTTAAAGTAAAATCAAAAATAATGGCGAATATGCCGATCGGCAGCAAATTAATAATCCAGCCAAGCACTTTCATTATGACCTTGTTCAGATGCTGCACACCGGTAAATAGCGGACTGTTTTCAGGGAGCACTATCACCATGGCTATGCCCAGCAGAAAGGCATTTGCAACAATACCGACAATGTTTAAGTTGGCCAGCGCATGGAAAGGGTTGCTGAAAATCAATTGGAACAACTGCTGTAGTACCAGGGTCAGGGAGCTGTTATTGGGATCAATCATCCGCTCAGCGGAGAAATTCAGGCTCGATTCGAGAACTGCCGGATATTCGGTCCAGGGATGGATCCAGAATACAGCCGCCAGGCCCAGCAGCACGGCAAGGCTGGTGGTAACCAGGTAATACAATAGGGTGACTGTGCCCAACTGTCGTAAGCGCATCACATTACCAATATTTGATATGCCACTGATCAGTGAGAAGAAGATCATGGGCGCGATCAGCATTTTTAGTGCGGCCAGAAAGCTGACCTTGATCATGACAATGACGTCGTAAAACACGTTGGGCGAGGTCAGCCATTGCGGGCTGCCGAATGCCTTGGCCAGCAAAATACCGAGCACCGTTGCCAGCAGCATCTGTAATGTCAGGTTTCTGTACATCTCGTCCATTCCAATAAGTTCACGGCGATGATAACAAATGCAGTCGGCAAGCATTAGATTTGTTTGTCAGCAATTCAGTTTTGTCTGTCGCCATGACCTGCCCAGACAGGTTATTCAATGGCAATCCAGATAACAAAATAAAGTATTTCGCAGGCCCATACAGATTTCTGTGAGTCGAGCATTCACATCTGCAGCTGAACAAGCTACGCTGGCTGCTGGATAAGCGGTAGAACAGCCTATGATTGATGGGGTATTAACTGGCCTGATTCTGTTCAGCATTGTACTTGTGGTAACCCTCTGGCAGGCCAGAGCTCTTTTTGGCCGGGTCGATCGAGTCAGTGTTGGTCCCTATGTTATTCGTCTGGGCCTGAATGATGCGCGTGCCATTGCCTGTGGCGAGTACATCAGCCAGTTACTCGGCTATAAGGGGGTACAGGACTGCCTGGACCAGTTCAGGACCGGCAGACACCTGATTAACGCCAGCCTGCGACAATTGCTCAATGCCCAGATCAATCCTGAAAATATCTGGATTCAGGATGCTCAGGGTAACTCGCTCAATAACCGATTCCAGTTCAGCGTGCAGCGCACTGGCAGCTACGTGGATCTGCAATTGAAACCAGCTGAACATAAACACCTGGACATCACCGAGGCGGCACAGGCAGCTGTCGCCAATAAAGTAGGAGAGGCTGCTATCGAGCCTTCCTGGCCGGCTCGAACCGAGCGATTTGATATCCGCCAGCATGCCTGGTGCGAACAAGATTTTTCCATCTGGTTACGAACGGCTTTTCAGGGCGGAATTCAACCCAGCTATCCTTTTATTATTGAGCTCAACTCTGGGCGATTACGAATTCACGACAAGCTCATCGAAATCCTCGGGCTGGATACGGGGCTACGATGGATCAACCGCTATCGCTGGCATAGTGCCTTGCCCAGGCCATGGCAGGATAGGGTCATCGCGCTACCTGAGGACCCAGCCATAATGGAATTCCAGGGTAATACTTTCGACCTTGACACGCTTGGTATGAGCACGCTCGATTTGAGTACTACAGAAGGTGAGTTGATCCGTTTTAGAGTCACCGCCAGCCCAGTCAGTCTGCCTGTCAAAACCTTCCTTTTCGGCCACCTGACCCGGATCGACTATCATCCTCTGCGTTTAACTGCTACTGGCAAAGATCCCAGCATGAGCAGCGTAACAAAAGCCAGCAGCAACGACCTGGCCGATACTGACCAGCATCACCTCTTGAACCAACTAGCGGTGATTCAGGGCAGTACTCACCAACTTAGCCAAAGATATGCTATTGCAGATCATGACGATTATTTGAATCTGATAGATCAGGCGATTAAAGATATCAGAACTCAACTGGTTGGTGACGATGTCCGGGTGCCCCAAGCCGGCAAAAACAGCGAACAAACTGCTTATAATGAGCAGCGTGCTGCACTGACAGATACGGTGATCAGCATCGCCCTGGTAGAAGATGAACCGGTCGTTGCCGAATACTTATCCGGTCAAATCGTTTCACTGGGATATCTGGTCACCTGGTACGATGGCGTCTCCTCCCTGATCGACGATATGCAAGCAGGCAGGCAATTCCAGGTTGTTATTACGGATTGGCAGCTAGGGGATGAATCCGGTGCTGACCTGGTCGCTTACCTACGGGAAAACAGCTTCGCTGGCGGTGTCATAGCCTGTTCTGCAACGGTGCTAACGACAACCTTTGGCATCGACTGCATCATGCAGAAACCGATAGATCCTGCATCGTTTGGCGCTGGCCTGACAACCTTGGTGAACAGATTATTCCCCGCGCAGAAGCTGGCGGATAAAGGGCACCAGAACCCGCCTGGGAACAACACTTGACTGAGCCGCAGATCCCCATTGCTTTGCAGTCCATGCCCTGGCCCTGCTTCGTCGTCAACCGAGACCTGGAGGTTGTGTATGTCAACCGGGCACTAAACCTGGTATTTGACTCGGCTGATGAAGTTATAGCGGCCTGCCTGGCCGCCGATAAGTTTGACCCTCATCAAGCTGGTTCCTGCTCGTTTGCCTATGGCACAAGTTCACTAAAGGTAACCTACGTTGTCGATGATGATGTCATCACCCTATTTGTAGAAGCGCCGGATTCAGCAGCGCAGACGCCCGACGGCGGTGCCGAGCCCGATAAAAACCAGGGAAAATTACGCCACAACCTGCAGAGCCTGGTGACCACAGCGCGAGGATACGCAGAACTCATTGCCGTGATGCTGGAGGAGGAGGGCGTGGTAACCGGTGAGCGCCTTGCTGCCGTGCGTCGTTATGAGCAGTCTGTCACTGATCACCTGACCGATATGGAAGCGTTGCTGGCCCATCCTTCAAGAGACGCTGCAGACTATGACCTGGACCAGGTGTTTCGACCCAAAGCTATTGTGTTCTTTCACAATCAGGTCAGAGGGGAATTAATAGCAGAGCTGTTTGCCGCCCAGGGTATGGAAGTCTGCCTGGCAAGTTCCGCATCGGATGCCTTGAAACTAGCGGATAACAATGGCCGGGAGGCGCAGTTAGGGGTGTTTGATCAGCCAGGCCCGGCAGCCGAACAGCTGTTGAAGTGCCATCCCAAGTCTATTCTCCTATACTGCAACGCTTCGATTGAGATCGATACCGAGAACCCGCGTATCGGTAAGGTCACCGACCAACCCATGGATATCAATGAAGTCTTGCGAGCCTCCGTGGAGATGCTCAGTCAGTTTTAATGCCTGCTGCAGCGGACAGGGTTATACCAATCGCGCGGTGCAGCACCAGATCTGCAATGGGGTCCAGGTCGGTATCCTGGTTGTTGATAATTATCAGTTTGGCTTGGTTCTGTTTGGCCAGCACAGGAAAACCAGCCGCTGGATAGACAGTCAGTGATGATCCGATCGCAATAAACGTATCGCAATCCAGGGTGGCCTGTTCAGCGCGCTGCATGGCCTCAACCGGCATAGCTTGACCAAATGAGATAGTGGCTGTCTTGACAATGCCAGCACAGTCATCGCAACTAGGTAGACTCTCGTCGATCAGAAATTGCCACAGTCGAGACAGCTGGCATAATTGGCGTTGCCATGAAGTTCAATGATCTGCTCCGCTGGTACGCCGGATTGCTGGTGCAGGCCATCAACGTTCTGGGTGATGATATGGCTTATCTTACCTGCTGAAATCCAGTGACTGATGGCATAGTGGCCTGCGTTGGGCGAGGCATTGGCCATCTTACTGTCACCCGTGAATTTGCGCCGCCAGGACTCCCTGCGCCATTTCTCTGAAGCGATAAAATCACTGAAATCGATAGGTGTCTGGGTTTTCCAGATCCCCTGCGGTCCCCTGAAGTCGGGTATGCCGGACTCTGTTGATATGCCGGCGCCGGTAAACACCACCACTCGCTGGCTGGCCTGGATTAGCTCTCGTAGCGCTATAATCTCTTCATCCATTGAAATCCCTCCCCGAAAACGGTGACAATAACAGAGTATCGTAATGTCAACTTAGATGGAAAGTAAGCCGTGCACATAGAATACTTTTTTGATTGCTCCAGCCCCTGGACTTATCTCTCTTTCAGCCGCATCTGCAAGCTACTGGCTCGTTATGAGTTTGAGCTAAAACTTCGGCCGATTCTGGTAGGCGGTATTTTTAACACCATTAATCCGTCCGTATACGAAACCAGAGACCATCCGATCGCGGCAAAGCAACACTACTACAGCAAGGATCTGGCCGATTGGGCCCAGTATGAGGGTATCATCATAGGTTCACCGCCGGTTTTCCCAGTTAACAGCGTCAAGGTCATGCGAGGCTGTTTTGTGGCAGAGGAAGCGGGGCTGGCGGTACCCTACATTGAATCCTGCTTCAGGCGATACTGGAGTGAGCTTGAGGATATCTCTGATAACAGAGTCATTGGCTCCATACTGGCAGAAGTTGGCCTGAATGAAACCCGCTTTTTTGAGTCGATCAATAAAGCTGATTACAAACAAAAACTGCGTCGCAACACCGACGAACTGATGTCCCGGGGCGGGTTTGGTTCGCCCACTTTCTTTATCGACGATACCGATATGTATTTTGGTAATGATCGGCTCACGCTGATTGAGTTGAAATTAAAGGCGGGTGCCTCGTGAACTGGTACGACCGGGTGGTTCTGCCGCGTTTGCTAAATGCCCTGATGAAATCCCCTGAAATGACCCGGATTCGAGCAACGCAGGTACCCAAAGCCCGCGGCAGGGTGCTTGAAGTAGGCGTGGGTTCCGGCCTGAACCTGCCTTTTTACGAACCAGGCACGCAGGTATTTGCGGTTGATCCTTCCGAGGAGCTTCAGGTATACGCAAGGCAGGTGGCGCAGGCAAATGGTACCAACGTTATCTTTGCGGCCCAGTCAGGCGAGGCAATTCCCGCTGATAATAACAGCTTTGATGCAGCCGTCATTACCTGGACCTTGTGTACTATCCCGGATGCCGGCAAGGCGCTTGAGGAGGTTCGCCGGGTCCTGAAACCCCAGGGCAGGCTGGTATTTGCAGAACATGGCGTATCACCAGAACCGGGCGTCGCCAAATGGCAGAACCGCATTAATCCTGTATGGCGTTCTCTAGCCGGCGGTTGTAACCTGAACCGATCACCTGAGCAGTTGCTGGGCCAGGCTGGTTTCAAATTCGATGAACTCAAATGTGGCTATATTGCTGGGCCGAAGTTTGCCACCTATACCTACCAGGGTGTGGCCTCAGTCAAATAATGACTGGACGGTCATAAATCCGTGGATTGCAAGCGGCGCAATTCGATAAAGGCCTGCGGTGCACCCTCAGCTAACCTGGACTGGATAGCAGCAGCGCACTGCTGCGGTGAAAGGCGTCCTGTATCTACCTGTATATCATAGCGGTCGTGCGCATGGCACTGCATGAAGTGACCACGAGCGGTACCCGGGAATCGGCCCAGACGTTGGGCTTCGCGGTCCTCTATAATCGCAAGATCGCAACGAATACCGACAAACCACAGGTCAATACCCACAAATACCTCAAGGTAATCGTTAAGGAATTCCGGCTCCAGGATAATATCGTCAATGATGATGTTATTTCCAGCGTCGACCAGGGATCGCATAGCCCGGCGCATCCCCTTAAGGAGCCTGAGGCCCTGGTCACCGTAGGCGATCCTGGTATAGGGCGGTTTGCTACTGGTGACGGGCACGACATTCAAGCCTCGCCAGCCGGTGGTGCCTTCCGGCGCATTCAGGCCCCTGAATTTATCCGGCAGGCCATCCCTGAACTGATCCAGGGCAAGGTGCTGCCAACTCTCTGGCAGGGCGGCCTGAAGCGCTCTGGCCAGGGTCGTTTTGCCCGAGCTTGAAGTTCCATTGAGAAAGATCGCCTGTGCTGACACTGCTATCTCCATTGTTTTCTGGCCGCAATCCTGTCATAGAATTACCTGCTTGTAACCCTAAAATTGAGCGTTTGTTATCATACAGGCATAGATAATGCTTTCAGCGCCTGGACAATGCTAATTAGCAAGCTAATCAG
>LWDU01042437.1_pt1 | contig 43671 bp, 43 predicted proteins | sample 727161 | NCBI WGS metagenome assembly LWDU01 (sample SAMN04566230, study PRJNA314399) | hydrothermal vent metagenome | isolation source: deep sea hydrothermal plume seawater | place: Mexico: Gulf of California, Guaymas Basin | collected 2004-07-11
GCACTGCTCGATACCAAAGCAGAGTCAGCGCCGTCACAAAAATATTGCACCAAAGGATTCTTAGTGATACGCACAGCAATCAGTGGACTACCGCCAGTTAGTAAGGCTGATGTATTTGAGTCCGCCGGCACTAAAAAAGTTGTAGGCTGGTTTTTTGCCATCTGCACAGCATCGACAAGGTCAGAAATGAAAGTCGAATCAATAAAGGGCGCTACATAATCAATATCCGACGCCAGCAAAATAAGACCTTTTGAGCTGTCTCTATGCTTTAGCTGAATCAACTGACTCACCGCAAAAGGATTGCTTGCCAAACAAGCAAGACCGTAAATCGTGTCTGTCGGATGTGCAATCACACCACTGCACAAATAGCGCAAGGCCAATCTTTGTCTAAAACTGGGGTTCATTTTTTTGCCCTCGGATGACAACTATCGTAAACTTTGGACAATTCTAAAAAATCCAAATGAGTGTAGACTTGGGTACTCTTAATGCTTTTATGTCCCAAGAACTCTTGTACCGATCGCAAGTCGTGACTGGACTGTAAAAAATGCGTTGCAGCCGCGTGCCTAAGCATGTGAGGGTGCACATTAAAAGTAATACCAACATCGAGTGCACGTCGTTTAATGATGTTTTGAACCGACCTAACAGCCACTCTATTTTGTTTTTGATTAACAAATAAAGCATTACTTTCACACACCGGTCTTTTTGATAAGTAACGCTTGATAGCGGCGATAGCATTTTGACCGACCGGCACAAAACGCGCCTTGCCGCCCTTGCCCATCACCTTGACAAAACCCTCTTTCAAATCCACATCATTCAAATCAACACTAACAAGCTCTGATACTCTTAAGGCACATGAATAAATAAGCTCTATCATGGCTACGTTTCGCAGCTCATCAAAACGATCCGATCTTGGCTGCATCATTTTACTCAACTCGTCATAGTCAATCGTTTTGGGTAAGGTTTGCTCAAGCTTTGGCGAAGAGATGTCTTTGGCACAATTCTCACTAAGCGCACCCAATCGAAGTAAAAACGCAAAAAATCCCCTAATGGAAGACAAATTCCTGCGAATAGAGCGATTAGAGGTGTTGGCATGCCTGAGCTCCATGACGAATAAGTTGAGCATTTTTACATCAATATCACACCACTCAGCCACATCCCTGCCTTGACAAAAAACAAATAATTTAGCCAAATCTCGTTGATAGGCAGAAATCGTATTGTCTGCATAGTTCTTTTCCACTTGAAGATAGCGAATAAAAAGTTCGATTTGTTGAAAACAAAGACCGTCTTTACCCTTGTTTTTTTGATCTTTGACCATATCTTAGCATTTTACGTTAAACATATAAGGAATTCAGATGAGTCAAAAACAAACCCATGCTTTCCAGACAGAGGTCGCTCAACTTCTTGATTTAATGATCCACTCCCTGTATTCAAACAAGGAAATCTTTTTAAGAGAGCTTGTATCCAACGCTTCTGATGCCATTGACAAGCTTCGATTCGAGTCCATTTCTGATGACAGCCTAGTAGAAGGCAAAGAAGAATTAAACATTCACATTGACGTCAACAAAGATGCCGGCACAATTACCATTAGTGACAACGGCATCGGTATGACGCAAGACGAGGTAATGGACAATATTGGCACGATTGCCAATTCTGGCACCAAGAAATACCTAGAAAATCTTGATAAAGCCCAAGCGCAAGACTCTAATCTTATTGGTCAATTTGGTGTTGGCTTTTACTCTTCATTCATTGTTGCCAATACGGTGACACTAATCTCGAGAAAAGCTGGTGACGACAAAGCCAACGGCACCAAATGGATCTCTAAAGGCAAAGGCGAATACTCAATTGAAGCTATTAAGGTTGAAAACTTCGGTACATCAATTATTTTGGACATTAAAAAAGCCGAGAGTGAATTCCTGGACGACTTCCGCTTAAAAGGCATTGTTTCAAAGTACTCCGATCATATCACTGTGCCAATTATGATGGTAAAGCCATCTGAAGACGATGTTATTGAGTACGAGACAATTAACAAGGCAACCGCTTTTTGGGCGCAAGATAAAAGAGATCTAAAACAAGAAGATTACGATGAATTCTACAAATCATTAACTTATGATTTTGAAGGCCCTTTAACGCAAATTCACAACAAGTTAGAAGGTAAGCTGGATTACACTTCTTTGCTTTTCATCCCAAGAAAAGCCCCGTTTGATATGTGGGAGCCGAAACGCAAAACAGGCGTTAAGCTTTACGCTAAGCGTGTTTTCATTATGGAAGGCAATGAGGCTCTATTGCCACAATATTTACGCTTCATTAAGGGTGTTATCGATACAGCCGATTTAACGCTTAACGTCTCTCGTGAGATTCTTCAAGGCTCTAAAGTTGTTGACACAATTCGCAAAGCATCGGTCAAAAGAATTCTAGGCGAATTGGACAAAATGAGCAAAAACAAACCGGAAGATTACGCCCTATTCTGGAAGGAATTTGGCATGGTAATGAAAGAAGGCATTGTTGAAGATTTTGATAATAAAGAAAAAATTGCCGCTCTTTTGCGTTTTGCAACAACCGAGACAACTAACGCAGACCAAACCGTTTCACTCGCTGATTACATCTCACGCAAAAAAGAGGAGCAAAAAGCAATTTACTACATTACCGCTGATACTTTCGCAGCAGCCAAAGGCTCCCCACATCTTGAAATTTTCAAGAAAAAAGGCATCGAAGTATTACTACTTACCGATCGTGTAGACGAATGGCTGGTGGGCAACTTCGGTGAACATGAAGGTCTTGAGTTTAAATCCATCACCAAGGGCGATCTTGAAGACTTAGACTCTGATGAAGACAAAGCAGAAAAAGAAAAAATTACTAAAGATTTTGACAAAGTCATCGAAAAGGCTGAATCTATTCTAAGCACTAAAGTCAAGGCCGTTAAAGTCTCTAGTCGATTGAGTGAGTCGCCATCGTGTTTAGTTGCTGATGAAAACGAGCTAGGCTCTAACATGGAGCGAATCATGAAGTCACTCGGCCAAGATGTCCCTGAAACTAAGCCAATTTTGGAAATCAACCCCGACCACCCATTGGTCAAAAAACTCAAAGACTCTGTCGATGAGGATTTAGTGGAAGTGCTGTTCGATCAGGCCGTTCTCAGCGAAGGCGGACAAATCAGCGAGCCAGCTGAGTTTGTTAAAAGAATAAATAAATTAATGATGAGCTAAAAACAAAAGCCCGGTTTTGCCGGGCTTTTTATTGGATGTTTTTGTCTAGCCTTTCTCAAAAGGTTTGATGTTACGCAAAATACCTCGTAATATTGCCACCTCTTCTTGCTCTGGTTGCGCTCTGCCGAATAATCGCCTTAAACGCCTCATGAGCAACGGTCTGGGGCGTTTTTCTTCAAAATACTCAATATGCTCAAGCACTTGCTCTAAATGCTTGTAAAAACCCTCTAATTCGCCAAAACTTGCCAAAGTATTTTCACTGGATTCAAAGTTGGTTTGTGAATTGCAAACAAAATATTGATAAGCAAAAACTTGAATTGCAGAAGCCACGTTAAGAGAGAAATACTCGGGATTTCCAGGGATCGTCATCAAAATATGACACAAATCCAACTCTTCATTGGTCAGCCCTGATCTCTCGGTGCCAAAGATAACAGCCACTTCTTGACCATCGTGTTCATGCGTTTTTTGAATTTCCGCACAACTATCAACAACATCGAGTTGGCGCCATTTCATCGATCTTTGTCTAGCACTTGCGCCAATCACCAAATGCACACCTTCAAGCGCCTCTTCTAGGGTGGTACAAATCGTAGCATCGGCCAAGAGGTTGTCAGCGCCACTTGCTCTTGCAGTTGCAACAGCTGAAGGGAAGTTACTGGGGTTAACCAAATACAAGCGCGATAGAGCCATATTTTTCATCGCTCTAGCGCCTGCACCGATATTGCCCGGCTCGGTGGTGTTGACCATGACAATCCTCACTTTATCAAAGGGTGTCAAGGTATAATTCGTGTCTTTTATTTGTTGGCTCATTAACTATGCATCCTACCGTTAATATTGCAGTTCGAGCTGCTCGTGCAGCTGGTGATGTTGTCCTCAGGTATCACAACCAAATCGACCTACTCACTATTGAAAACAAAGCAGCTAATGACTTTGTATCCGAGGTTGATAAGGTCGCTGAAAGTGCAATTATAGACGAGATTAAAAAAGCCTTTCCACAAGATTCTATTTTGGCTGAAGAGAGTGGTGAAATTCTTGGGAGCAATGAAAGCCAATGGATTATTGACCCTTTAGACGGTACAACTAACTACCTTCATAGTTATCCTCAGTATGCAATTTCAATTGCACTGTACGAGAATAATGTTGCCACTCACGCTGTTGTCTACGACCCCTTCAAAGAAGAATTGTTCTACGCTTCAAAAGGCGAAGGCGCCTATTTAAACGATGAACGCATACGCGTCACCAAATCTAATGGCCTAGAGCATGCCTTAATTGGCACCGGCTTTCCTTTTAAACACCCTCAACATTTAGATTGCTATCTTGATACTTTCAAAGCAATTCATACACAAGTTTCAGGCATTAGGCGCGCTGGTTCTGCCGCACTTGATTTGGCTTATGTTGCTGCTGGACGATTGGACGGCTTTTGGGAAATTGGACTAAACAATTGGGATATGGCAGCAGGCGCTCTTTTGGTTAAAGAGGCTGGCGGCTTTATTGGTGACTTCTCGGGTCGTGATCAATACCTAGAAACAGGCAATGTTGTGGCTGGCAATGGTGGTGCTTTTAAAGCAATTCTTAAAACCATTCACCCGCATTTAACGCCAGACTTACAACGCTAAAAAACTAGTCTTCAAGCGTCAATTGCTGACCTTGAAGGCTTTCACCATTTACACCCATCAAGCCCACAATTGCTGAGCTTTTGTCACTTGCTTGTGGGTTACCACTAGCATTCTCTGCAGGATAAGCTGCACGTCGAAGCTCAGTTTGCATTTTGCCAGGATCAAGCGTATTGACCTTGATATTGGTTTTCTCTAACTCCTCAGAAAGCGTTTTAGCAAAACCTTCAATAGCGTGCTTGCTAGCGCCGTAAGCACCCCAGTAAGCTTTTGCCTCTCTGCCCTGCTCGGCCGAGATAAACAACACTCTGGCATCATCGGCTTTATTAAGTAACGGAATTAAAAACTGCGTCAACATAAAAGGTGCACTTAGGTTGATCTGAATAGTCGAATACCAAAGCTTGATGTCGTATTGCTCAATAGGCATCATTGTGCCCAAAATAGCGGCATTGTGAATCAGGCCATCAAGGTGGCCAAATTGGCGCTCGACGTTGTCTTGTAATTCTTGATATTGTTCCGGTGTTGCACCTTCTAAATCAAGCGGATAAAGAATGGGCTCTTCAAGCCCAGCATCAACCACGGCGTCATAAGCGTTTTCAAGCGAACCCAAGTCTCTACCGAGCATAATAACCGTAGCGCCGGCCTTTGCTAAATCCTTAGTGATAGCCAAGCCAAAACCACGATTAGCGCCTGTGACCAAGATAACTTTTCCCTTAAGTTCGTCTGCTACAATTTCGTAGCTCGATGAAATATTCATTCACTAATTTCCTTTTTTGTTTGTACACCAAATGCCTTAAGCTTTTCGGCGCGACCAATTAAATTACCTCTGCCGGTTGCGAGTTTTTTGCGCGCATCAGAATGCACTTCTTTGGCTTTATCTAAATGCCTTTCTACTTTGTCCATTTCGTCTACAAATCGCGCCAATTGATCGTACATAGCGCCAGCTTGGCGAGCGATTTCTTCGGCATTTTTATGCTGTCTTTCCGTTTGCCAAATGTAGTTTATTGTCTTTAAGCTCATCGTAAGAGTTGAAGGCGACACCAGCATAATATTCTTTTTCAAGGCGTCATCAAACAAAGAACGTTTGTGCTCTAACGCAACCCACAGAGCAGATTCAATAGGAATAAACACAAAAATAAAATCAAGTGTTTTGACCCCTTCTAAATTCTCATACTCTTTAATACTAATGTTTTTGATTTGCGTTTCGATCGATTTAATATGTTTCTTTAACGCTGCCACATTTGATTGATCGGCAATGTATTCGACATAATCTTTCAGCGACACTTTGGAGTCAATAACAATGTCTTTTTCTTGTGGTAAGTGGACAATTACATCGGGGCGAAACGACTCGCCATGCTCATTTTTGTATTGACCCTGTGTTTCAAATTCATAACCTTCCCTAAGGCCGCAGCTTGACAGAATCGAGCTCAAGACCATTTCACCCCAGTCGCCTTGGCGCTTGTTGTCATGGGTCAGTGCATTGGTCAAATTTTGTGTCGAAGTTTGTGTCTCAATACTGGCCCTTTGCAGGTGTTTGATTTGCTCGGCCAGCGTAGCACGCTCCTTAACCTGCTCAGTAGTAATCGCCTCAATTCGCTCTCTAAAACTGGCCAACTGCCCTTGAAGGGGCGTTAACAGTTCGCTATTTTCTGTCTTAAGTATGTCTCGATCTGTTTTAAGAATATCGGTAGCGAGGGTTTTAAAATCACTATTCATTTGAGATTTCATCTGCTCAACAAATTGCATTTTTTCAGCAAAATGTTTTTCTTTTTCATTAAGCGTGGCTTGAAGTTGAATGTTTTTTTCGTTTGAACGTGAAAGCCTTAAATTGAAAAACAAATATGCGGAAAATGCTCCAATTAGCAGTGAAATTAAGACGATGATGATTTCCATTAAGCTTGCCCTTACTCTAGAGCCTATTAGGCTATATAATTACTAAAATTTTAGCTTAATCAAGTACTCATTTGTAAGGTTTAACCCCAACTCAACATGCTATTTCTAAGATCCTTATTGTATTTTATCGGCTCAATCTCCAGTCTTGTTGTGATTGCATTTTATGGCTTATTTTTCTACTTTACCCCCTACCCATCTCGTTATAGAGCTCTCTCTAAATGGGCGCAGTTCTGTATGTGGTGGCTGCGTATTGCCACAAATATAACAATCAAAGTAGAAGGTGAGGATAATATTTGTAGCGAGCCCAGTGTTATAGCGTCAAATCATCAGTCCACTTGGGAGACATTGGCCTTTCAAACGGTTTTTCCACCCCACACTTGGGTACTAAAAAAAGAACTGCTATCCATTCCGATATTTGGCTGGAATCTTGCCATGCTCAGCCCTATCGTAATTAAAAGGCGCGACAAATTTCGAGCGATGAAACAAGTCATTAAGCAAGGCAATGACAGACTTAAAAGCGGCATCTCGGTGGTCATATTTCCCGAAGGTACGCGCCAACCCCATAAAAAGCTCGGAAAATATCAAAACGGCGCAGTAGCGATTGCAAAAAATTCTGGAAAACCCCTTCAGCCGGTCTTCCATAACGCTGGCAAGTGTTGGCCCAAAGGTGGCTTTCTCAAAAAACCTGGAGTTATTACCATCGTTATTGGCAAGCCAATTTCTTCAAATGATGGCTCAGCGAATGAAATTACCGAAAAAATCAAGGCTTGGACTTTAGAGCAATCACAAAGACTTGACTAGCAAACGCGACAAAAGATTGTCATAATCAACACGTGTATGCTGATACTCGATTAGCTCGTCATTGTAATCCAGTTTTAATTCCACGGCATCCTCTAAACTGTCAATATAGGATTTTGTATCAACAGACCGCAATCCCTCAACAGTTATTGCAGTCATGTCCAGTTGACTTAATTGATTATTAATAAAATCAATCCCCTCTAATCCAATCTGAAGTCTGAGTTGGAGCGTTTTCTGCTTTGTTTTTAAACCCTCCAGTTTATTCTTATATTTAATTTCCAGTTGCCGCGCTTTTAACTGATATTTTCGCAATAAGGTCTTTGCCCCAATATCACCACTTAGTGGGTACTCAAAACTTAGGGAAACCTCAACATCTGTGGTGTCCGACTCTGAGTAAGAAGAATAATTGCCTTTTTGCACCACCCTGCTCGCATTGATAGAGAAGTCCAATTCTGGCTTGAGCGCATTTTGATAATAGTGTATTTGCCGCTGGTTTTTCAGTTGCTCTATTCTGATGCGTTTTAGCCCAACTGAGCTTGACTCAACATCACCAAGGGGGTTCGCTTTTAAAGGGTAATAAATTGGCTTAATAGCCTCCAACTCACTTGCAACAAGTACATTTTCAAGTTTTTTCACAAGTGTTTGTTGCTTACCTATTAAGGACGTCAATCTTGATTTGGCTTTATTTAAGGCACGACTACTATAAGAAGTCAGTCTCTCACCGGGCACCTCCTCTCTAATATGCGTATCAAGCAAATCCAATTGATTGATATGCGCCTCCAAAAGGCTGATTTCATTACCCAATATGGCGTATTCAAAATAGCCCTTTAAATAACTGGCAACTGTGCTCTCTTGAAACTCTCTAAAAACCAATTGCTCATCTTGAAGCTCAAGTACGGCAATATCGTACGTTCTTTGATCCAATATTCCATCTACATTTCGCAGCAATGGCAGCTCCCAACTGATCTCAGCATCCACAAGTGATGCATAAGTGACAACGTCAGAATAGTAACTTTGATTTTTATATTTTTCCTCAGAGGTCTTTGGCAGTGAACCACTCAAGGACAGTGTTAATTCAGAGCCGTTGGAGAAAAAACGTTTACTTAGCTCCGTAGAGAGCAGTTGATTGGATTGTATTTGCTGGTGGGTGTAAGTGTAATTAGTGTCTTTATCTTGCAGACGCCCTGATAACAAAATCTCACCATCAAGATCCCAATGCCAGTTGTTATACTGGCGCTCGTCGCCAAACAATTCAATTTCTTTGATCTCTAGATTAATGGCCGCACTTTCAAACAAATGGGCGCTTTGTAGGATTTTTTCAATAAACAAATCCTCATCTAACGCATGAATGTGACTTGATGCGAGAAAAAGGATAAAGCTATAAGCGAAATTCCTGTTCATTGAAGATTTTGCAAAAAAGCTCAGCAGTTTTTTGAGTGTCATAAAGCGCAGAATGGGCCTGCGAGTCATCCCATTCGATGCCGGCTTTGACCATTGCTTTTGCAAGCACTGTTTCACCATAGTATAACGCTGAAAGCGTCACCGTGTCTAACGTAGAGAATTGATGGAACGGGCTTTTAATTTTTACGCGCTCGGTAGCGGCCTTCAAAAAACCCAAATCAAAAAAAGCATTATGACCGATAAGGATGGCGCGAGTACATTCTTGCTCGCTCAACTCGGTCTTAACTTTTGTAAAAATTTCGCTCAGCGCCTGCTTTTCACTCACCGCCATACGGAATGGATTATTGACATCAATACCATTAAACTTCAACGCAGAAGGCTCTAGATTAGCTCCTTGAAAAGGCTCAACATGAAAATGCATCGGCTCAGTTTGAACAAATTTTCCCGACTCATCGATGTCTAAAATAATGGCGCATATTTCTAATAGCGCATCTTTTGAATCGTTAAAACCAGCGGTTTCAACATCAATAACAACCGGCAAATAGCCACGAATTCTTTCTTTTAATTGCATGAGGGTTATTATGCCTGTTCGCTAGTGGTACGGGACTAGCAATGTTTTTGATAAATATAAGGACTACGTTGATGGTCGTAAGTGGCTTGGCGCTCTTTTGGCAAATTTTGAACTTCAATCACTTTAAAATGATTACGAACAAAGAAGTGGCCGCTGTATTTAGAGAGTGCAAAAACACTTGAAAGACCTAAACCGCTTGCTTTTTCAAATAACAATGTCATTAGCTCAGCCGATACGCCGGTATTGTAATAATTGGAATTAACAACTAGAGCGTAGATTTCACCGGTATTTTGCTCAGGGTAGTACTTAAGACCAGCGCAGCCGACAATCGCACCTTCTCGCACAACTGTAACAAAATCATCAAGGCCTTGTTGCAACTGCTTAGCACTTCGCTCGAGTAGGCGCCCTTCATCAACCGAGGGCTGCATTAACACTAATAATTGTGCGACTGTATCCAAGTGTAAAAGATAAATTGGCAATAGAATTGCGCTATTTTAGTCTAAAATTTGTATTTTTTTCTATTTTAAAAGTAATGGCAGACACAAGAAAGTTTTCCTCGCAAGTTGTTGATGGTTATGAAAGAGCGGCCTCTAGAGCTATGCTTTACCCCGTAGGATTCACAAAAGAAGATTTTTCCAAACCACAAGTGGGTATCGCCTCCACTTGGTCGATGGTTACCCCTTGTAATATGCACATTAATAAGCTTGCCGATGAGGCAGAAAAAGGTGTAAATGCTGCCGGCGGTAAAGGTGTTATATTTAACACCATCACCATCTCAGATGGCATCTCTATGGGCTCCGAAGGTATGAAGTATTCGCTGGTCTCTCGAGAAGTCATTGCAGACTCCATTGAAACGGTTGTTGGCTGTCAAGGCTTTGATGGCATTGTGGCCATCGGCGGTTGTGACAAAAACATGCCGGGCTGTGTCATGGGCCTTGCTCGTCTTAATCGCCCAGGAATCTTTGTTTACGGCGGCACCATACAACCAGGCAAAGACCATACCGATGTGGTCAGTGTTTTTGAAGCGGTTGGTAAACGTGCCAGCAACGCAATTTCCGACATTGAATTGGAAAATATTGAAAAAACTGCCATCCCTGGTCCGGGCTCTTGTGGCGGAATGTACACCGCCAACACCATGGCATCAGCCATTGAGGCACTTGGTATGAGCCTACCCAATTCGTCAGCCCAAGACGCAATTTCAGCGGATAAAGACAACGACTGCATTCAGGCCGGTAAAGCTGTACTTAATCTTTTAGAAAATGATATTAAACCGCGCGACATTATGACGATGAAAGCGTTTGAAAATGCCATTACTGTCATTATTACTTTAGGCGGATCCACCAATGCTGTATTGCACTTAATCGCCATGGCAGACGCTGCAGGGGTCGACTTAAGCATTGATGACTTCACTCGTATTGGCGCCAACGTGCCTGTTCTTGCCGATCTCAAGCCTTCCGGTAAATACATGATGAGTGAATTAGTTGCTATCGGTGGCACGCTACCTTTAATGAAAATGCTATTAGACGCCGACATGTTGCACGGCGATTGCATTACGGTGACTGGAAAAACAGTCGCTGAAAACTTAGCGGATATTGCCCCGTATGCTGATGATCAAGACATTATCCGTACACTTGACAACCCAATTAAAGAAGACTCGCACTTAAGAATTTTGCGTGGCAATCTCGCCCCTGAAGGCTCTGTTGCCAAAATCACTGGCAAAGAAGGCTTAAGTTTCCAAGGAAAAGCCAAAACATTTGGTCGTGAAGAAGAAGCGCTTGCAGCCATTCTAAATGATGAAATTGTTCAAGGCGATGTTATTGTTATTCGCTACGAGGGCCCTAAAGGTGGCCCAGGTATGCGTGAAATGCTCGCCCCTACTTCTGCTGTAATGGGCAAGGGACTTGGCGGCAAAGTGGCGTTGATTACCGACGGTCGTTTCTCGGGTGGTACGCACGGTTTTGTCGTCGGTCACATTACTCCTGAAGCCTTTGAAGGTGGTGTATTAGCAGTCATTGAAGATGGCGATGAAATTCTAATTGATGCAAAAAACAACTCTCTAGAGTTGTTAGTCGATCAGAATATTGTTGACAAGCGCCTGAGCCAATGGACACAACCCAAGCCAAATTACACCAAAGGTGTTTTGGCTAAATTCGCCAAACTAGCCAAATCCGCCTCTGAAGGTGCGGTGACAGATTGATTGATCTAATGAAATAATTAAAAAAGGAGGCATTCGCCTCCTTTTTTTTATCTTTAAATTAGAATAAAAGCGATCCTACGATCATCCAAACTAACGGATGCTATCTTTACTTGCACGGTATCACCCAGGCGAAAAACCTTGCCAGTTCGCTCGCCTTTTAGTTGGTGATGAATGTCATCATAAACATAGTAGTCGTCTTTTAAGTCACGAAGGGCAATCATGCCTTCAACGAAAATATCGGTAAGTTCGACAAAAAAACCAAACCCAGCAACACCAGAAATAACACCACTAAATTCTTCGCCGACCTTATCCCGCATGTATTCACACTTAAGCCACTGCTCAACGTCACGAGAAGCGTCATCTGCCCTACGCTCGGTCATTGATAAGTGCTCGCCCATCTCACTCATGCGCTTGGACGGTGATCTTTTTTGTTTATTAAGAACGCGTTTAATTGCCCTGTGTACCAATAAATCTGGATAACGACGAATCGGTGAAGTGAAGTGCGTGTAGTCATCAAACGCCAAACCGAAGTGGCCTTCATTGGCAGGCGTATAAACCGCTTGCTTCATCGTTCTTAATACGACTGTTTTAATGATATTTTCATCTTCTCTGCCTTTGGCGGCTTTGAGCACTTTGGCAAAATCACGAGATTCTGGCCCTATACCACCCTCTAAACTTAAGCCTACGGCTGACAAAAACTGACGAGTAACCTCGACTTTTTCAGCGGTTGGTTTTGGGTGAATACGGTAAAGAAAATCTTCATCGTGTTTTTGCAAAAATTTAGCAGTGGCTTGGTTGGCCATTAACATGCACTCTTCAATAAGCTTATGCGCGTCGTTTCTTGAACGGGCAATAATGTTTTCAATCTTGCCGTTGTCGTTAAACAGTATTTGGCTTTCAATGCGATCAAAGTCCATCACCCCACGCTTTTGACGTGAAATTCTAAGTGTTTTATAGAGGCCGTATAACGATTCAATATTGTCAATAACACTGGCGTACTCTTTTCTTAGTTCGCTGGAGTTATTTGTCAGAATATCGTTGACTTTGGTATACGTAAGGCGCGCATGTGAAAGCATTACCGCAGGATAAAACTGGTAATCCAGCAATTCACCCAATGAATCCATATTCATCTCACAAATCATACAAAGTCGCTCTACCTCAGGATTAAGCGAACACAATCCATTGGAAATTGCCTCTGGCAGCATCGGCACAACACGGTGCGGGAAGTACACAGAATTACCACGCTCAATAGCGTCGACGTCTAGCGCAGAGCCTTCAGGAATGTAGTGAGAAACATCGGCAATAGCAACATAAAGTTTCCAGCCACGGTCAGTTGGTTCAGCGAAAACAGCGTCATCAAAATCTCTGGAATCTTCACCGTCAATAGTAATCAATGGAATATGAACCACGTCAACGCGACCCTTTCTATCTTTAGCCAGGACTTTGTTTGGTAGCTTGCTAGCTTCATTCGAAGCCGCCTCGCTGAAGTCGTTTGGTATTTGGTGGCGATAAAGCGCCGAATCGACTTCCACGCCTTCGTCTAAATAAGCACCAAGTATTTCAATCACTTTACCGGTAGCTTCAGACTCGAGTGTTGGTGATGTGAGAATCTCTACAATAACCACTTGGTTGTCTTCACAGCCTTCAATCATTTCGGTAATTTTAATGTTGTGCTTAATGCGCTTGTCATCAACCACCACATAAGGTTTTCTTGCATCAGTGTGCAGCCTGCCCACCAAAGTTTTGACCGACTCAATCACCTCAACCACTTCAGCGTCTAAGCGCTTGTTCAACAGACGAACTTTTACTTTATCGCCATGAAAAACCAGTTGCATTTGCTTTTGTGACAACCTTAAATCCTTTCCGCCTTTATCAAGCGCAACAAAACCAAAACCCTTTGGGTTGGCAATGATGGTGCCTTTGAGTAGGCCACGATTAGAAAAAGGTCGATAAACACCTTGCTTATTGCAATTGAGTTGCTTATCGCGAACCATCGCCTTAAGGCGTCTGGCAAAAGGTTTTTTCTGGGAGTCTTCCAGTTCAAGCAAATCAAACAGTTGATGTTTGCTGCACGGTTTAACTTGAATAAAACTTAGGATATGCTCACGAGATGGAATAGGACTTTCGTACTTTTCCGCCTCGCGATGGTAATGAGGGTCAGACATATTGCTTTACAGTATAGTCCTTATGACTAATCAAAAGGATTGTTTAAGATAAGTGTTTCGTCGCGATCAGGGCCGGTTGAAAGGATATCCACAGGCACTTGCGACAGTTCTTCAATTTTACGAATGTAGTTTTGTGCTTCGATTGGCAACGCATCAAAATCGTGCGTACCGACCGTTGACTGCTTCCAGCCCGGCATTTCAATGTAGATTGGTTTTGCCAGTTCGTAACCTTCAGCCGAGTATGGTGGAACAGTAGTACGCTCACCATTGATTTCGTAGGCAATACAAATCTTTAACGAATCCAATTCATCAAGAACATCCAGCTTGGTTAGGCAAAGTCCCGTCACCGCATTCAGTTTAAACGAGCGATTAAGGATGACCATATCCAGCCAACCGCAACGTCTTTGACGTCCTGTGGTTGCACCAAACTCATGCCCTCTGGCACAAAGCTCTCTACCTACCGGATCGCCTTCATCCGTTGCGACATCGTAATTTAACTCGGTTGGGAACGGGCCACCACCCACTCTCGTGGTGTAAGCCTTAACAATACCCAGCACGTAATCAATATCACAAACACCGATACCGGAGCCGGTGACTGCACCACCTGAAGTGGTGTTAGACGAAGTTACAAAAGGATAAGTGCCTTGATCGATATCTAGCAATGCGCCTTGAGCGCCTTCGAAAAGAATATTTTCGTTGTTTCCCATGCGCGAATAAATTTCTTCAGCGACATCAACGATCATTGGCTTCACAAGTTCAGCTTGTGCCAAAGCCTCGTCTAGCGTTGTTTGGTAATCAACTGGCTTTTGCCCGTAATAATTCTCTAAGGTGAAATTATGGTATTCCATCACTTGTTCAAGTTTTTCGGCAAACAGCTTCTTGTCAAACAAGTCACCCACTCTAAGACCACGTCTAGCGACTTTATCTTCGTAGGCTGGGCCAATACCATTACCCGTTGTGCCAATAGCGGCATCGCCACGCTTAGCCTCTCTAGCATTGTCCAATGCAACATGGTACGGAAGAATTAGTGGACAACCCGGGCTGATCTTAAGACGAGATGCAACATCCAAATTTTCGCCGCCCAATTCAGCCATTTCTTTCAACAGGGCTGACATTGATAAAACAACACCATGGCCAATCAAACAATCAACGCTCTTTCTCAAAATGCCAGAAGGGATAAGATGAAGTACAGTTTTTTTACCGTTTATCACCAACGTATGGCCAGCGTTATGACCACCCTGAAAACGCACAACCGAGCTTACTTTATCGGTGATTAAATCCACCACCTTTCCTTTACCCTCGTCGCCCCACTGGGTGCCGATAATGACTACATTCTTTGCCATATTAATCCTTAATAATCCATTCGTTACCACTCTTAACAATGTCAGCATTGTTGGAGTTTTTTATATCTTGTTTGACGACAACACCATTTGATCTCAGCTCTTCAACAAACACCTTAAGAGAGGCATCATTTGAATTCGGCGCAAGTAACACTTTTGGGCTAAACTTAGATTCTGATTGTTGCTGTATTAAAAATTTTAAATCCAGAGAAAAGCCTGTGGCATCTCTTGCAACACCAAATGATTGACTCAAACCGTTATAACGGCCGCCCTGGGCTAAGGCCTTTGAGAAGTCAGTATGGTAAGCGGCAAAAACTACACCATTATGGTATTCGTAAGCCTTCACTTCACCAAGATCAAACATAAGATCAACCTCTCGATCAGTGAATGCTTCATTTAATTTGATCAAGGCATCAATAGCCTCAAGCACTTGTGGCAAATCAGAGAAAAGCTGCTTTGCCCTGGCAAGAACGTTAGCGTCACCCTCAAGTGAGATTAATGCCTTGAAACGATCACTTTCTTTAATATTATTTTGCGTAAGAAATACAACCAAATCAGGAATGGATTTTCGCTTAAAAATATCTCTCAAAGTCGCCGTAGTCTCGCCATCAAGTTCAGCGACTTCGGTTAGCGCGCTAAAAATTGCTGTGTTTCCCAGGCTTAGCGTTAAATCTTCAATACCCAAAATAGACAAAGAAGAAATCATCATCTCGATCACTTCGATATCGGCATCAATTCCCTTAAAACCGTAGAGTTCAGCGCCCGCTTGAATCGGTGAGCGAGAAGCGTAAAAATCATCGGCTTTTGTTTGCAGAATCGCATTGATATAACAATAACGATCAATGCTGCCTTTTTCTGAGCGCTTAGAATCAATCCTGGCGATTTGTGGTGTAATGTCGGCGTGAACGCCCAACATTCTGCCACTGCAAGGATCTAAGAATTTAAAGGTTTTTTGGTCAACAGAATCCGACGTTAAGATAAGTGACTCAACGTATTCCACCATTGGTGGCACCACGAGCTCGTAGCCCCAGCTTTGATACAAATCAAGCAAGCGACGTCGAATCACTTCAAAGGATGCTGCCTGTGAGCCCGCAAGCTCATCTATTCCTTCAGGCAGTTGCCATTTATCCATTGTCAACCTTTAGTCAAAGCTTGGGTTAAAGTGACGGAAAAATTCACTGTCAGGACTCAACACCAAAATATCACCCGATTGGCCAAACGATTTTCTGTAAGACTCTAAAGAACGATAAAAAGAATAAAACTCAGCGTCTTGACTGTAAGCCTCGGCATAATTACTGGCCGACTCCGCATCACCTTCACCTCGCACTTTCTCAGAGTCTCTGTAAGCATTAGCCAAAATAATGGTGCGCTCTTTTTCTGCAAAAGCTTGAATCTTTTCGGCCTCTTCTGAGCCTTCAGAGCGCAATTTATTCGCCAAACCCTTTCGCTCTGTCTCCATTCTCAAATAAACAGAGTTTCGAACTTCTTGCGAAAGCTCGATACGCTTGATTCGAACATCAATGACTTCAATACCGTATTCACTTTCTGCAATCGACTTCAATTTAGATTTTACGGTAGCCATAATCGCATCACGTTGATCGGAAACAACTTCTCTAATTGTGCGCTTAGAGAACTCACTTCTTAGGGCGTCTTGGTTGTTTTGCGCCAACCTGAGATTAGCAGATGCCATGGCACCACCTGTCGAGATGTAGAACTTCCACACGTCAACAATACGCCACTTAACATAAGAATCCACAATAACGTTTTTCTTCTCAACCGTTAGGAATGCTTCTGGAGCAGAATCTAGCGTTTGAATGCGCTGATCAAAGAAAACCACATTATTAACAAACGGTGTTTTAAATTTCAAACCAGGCTCATTTTCAATTGCCACAACTTCACCCAATCGAAGCTTAATCGCCACTTGGGTTTCATTAACGGTATAAAGCGCAGAGCTAGCGAGGATTGCAAGAATTGGAATAAGAACAATCGATATAATGCTAATTTTTTTCATTATCTTACCTCCCTAGAGCGTAATATGCTGGTGCCACTACTCGACTGAGATGACTGAGACTGGGAAGAAGACTGCCCAGACGATGTGGTTGCTGTTCTAGATGAATTGACCAACTGATCAATAGGTAAATACATCAATGAGTTTGCACTACCATCAACAACAACTTTATTTGTCGTGCTCAGCACTTCTTCTAATGTCTCCCTGTAGAGTCTTTCTCTAGTAACTTCTGGCGCTTTTAGGTACTCCGCCAAAATTTGCTTAAAACGGTCGGATTCACCTTCAGACTTGGAGGTTACTTGCGAACGGTAAGCCTCTGCTTCCGCCATTATTCTTTGGCTTGCACCACGTGCTTTCGGTAAAATATCATTCTCGTAAGCAGTGGCCTCATTAATATATCTTTGCTGATCTTCACGCGCCTTAACAACGTCGTCAAAAGCGGCTTTCACCTGAATCGGTGGCTGCGCATCTTGCATCGTTACCGCAGTAATAATTAGACCCGTTTGGTAGTCGTTAAGTAAGACTTGCGCACTACTCTTTACTGCTTGAGCAACCTGCTCACGACCTGTGGTCAGTACAAAATCCATCGTATTGTCACCAACCACTTGTCTAATAACGCTTTGAACAACGTGACTCAATGTCAATTCTGGCTGCAGAACGTTAAACAAATAGGCTTTTGCGTCGACAATTTTGTACTGCACTGCCAAGTTAACAACAATCATGTTTTCATCTTTGGTCAACATTAAAGACTCTGAGCTGACGTTGTTGCCATAGCCAGAGTTTTGGACATTTCTAAAACCAATTTCAGCTGCACGAATTTGCTCTACATTAACTTTATATACTTGCTCTATTGGATACGGTAGACGCCAATGAGGTCCTTGAGAAGTGATTTCCTGAAATGCACCAAAACGCAATACCACACCACGTTCAGCCGGATCTACAATATAGATACCCGATAAAAGCCAAACTAAAATAGCAAGAATAATTAAGTATTTAGCACCACCTTTGGTAGATTTCCCTGCATTGGTTGAGCCAGAAGAATTGCTCGAAGAGCCGCCGCCAAACACTGAATTAAATTTGTTTTTAAAGTCTCTAATAACTTCGTCTAATTCGGGTGGTGTTTGGTTGCTATTTCCCCAAGGATTTTGGTTGTTTGCCATGAACGTTCCAGATAATAAAACAGAGGATATTTTACCCAATTAATGCCAATGCAAATACTGATTATAAGCTTTAACCCTAAGAAATAAAGTGATAAAATAGTCGCATTTGAATTTTCCGAAGACAATATGAAAAATCTGCTGATTTTTTCGACACTTGCCTTAGCCACTTCATTAGTTCATGCCCAGGGTGTGAATTTAAGCTGCTCTCAAGCACAAACCCTATTCCCTCTTGAGGCATTCACCACCGAAGCAGATGAATTAGACATCGAAGCGGATCAAAGTGAAATAAGCGGTAAAGATAATTACCATTTTAGTGGTAACGCCCTTCTTAGATCAAGCGAGTACTTTTTGGCTGCCGACGATATCGGCATATCGAAAGCGGATGAATCTGCAAGCGCAACTGGCAATGTTAGGTTTCAAGATTCGACTTTTCAAATTACCAGTGATGGAGTAAACGCACAAAAGCAAGGCGACAGCATGATAGCGTCAATTGGCAACGCTCGCTACCTACATTTAGAATCCAATGCCAATGGCTCCGCCGGAAGCATTGAAAAAACCGTTGGCGGTGTTAACTTCACCGAAGCAACCTTCACTCTTTGCCCTCTTGGTAATTCTGACTGGCTGATTAAAGCCGACAGTATTTCAATCGACGAAGAAGCAAACCTTGGTGTTGCAGATAGTACTGTTATCGAGTTTTTAGGTGTTCCTGTTTTTTACTTACCCCAATACCGATGGGTATTGGAAGGACGAGGCAGTGGTTTCTTAGCGCCAACGATTGACACTTATACAGAGTCTAGCAACCAAAAATCAGGCGTTCAGGTTCGAATTCCTTATTACTTTAATTTAGCAAGTGACCGTGACTTATTATTAGCGTTCAATCAACTCTCCACTCGTGGCAGTGTTATTGAAGGTCAATACCGTCAATTAATGTATGGTAACGACGGTGAAAGCAATGGCTCACTCAGTGTTGAAAGTCAATACCTTTTTGACGATTATGTTACCAACCAAGCGCGTTGGTTACTTAACACTGCGCTAGATATTAGCCTAAATGATGAAACTTCATTTGAAATTAAATCTGCGCGTGTTTCTGATGATAATTACTACAAAGACATATACCAAGACGCGGATGCTGGCAACACGCTTACTTCGTACCTCAGTTTAAGCTTTGAAGACGAAGAGAGCGGACTTAAAGCCAACCTTTACGGTGAATCCAAGCAAGCACTTAATAACACCGCCAATCAATACAGCAAGTCGTTTGAGATTAGTGCTGAAAAATCACTAGAAACCCGCCTAACACCACTCGATGTATCCATTGTTGCTACAAGCTTTAGCCATAAAGATGTGAGCAAAACAACCGCCACCAGGGTGCACGGTGAACTTTCAACAGACAGAGTGTATGAGTTAAATTCTGGCACAATGACAACCAATGCATTCCTTTCGACTAGTAGTTATTTAATTGATGGCGCTAGCAATCAATCAAGAGTTATTGGTGGCTTTGGTGTTGATGCCATATTCCCATCACAAGGGCAAGCAACATTGTTTGGCAATGCAACAAACACCACGCTTACACCCAGAATTGCCTACCACTTTACCCCGAAAACAGCGCAAGGCTCTATTCCTGTTTTCGACACCACAGACAAATTTGGTGGCTTGCTAACATACGACACGCTATTCTCTGGCCAGAGATATTCGGGTCTTGACAGAATCGCTAACGCAAACGACATAACCATTGGACTGGAATCAAACTACATTGACCCTGAATCTGGCGACAGTCTGTTAAATGTTAAAGTTGCGCAAAGCTACTATATTAGCGACCAAGTTGTGAGTGACACTGCTGGTGTGGATTATGAAACGAGAAAGCATTTTTCTGATATTGCCGCTTCTGTCGATTTAGCACTGAACGAATTAAGCTTCAATAGTGCTATACAATTTAACCCATCGACAACCTCAATCGATAATCGCAAAACTTCTTTGAGTTATAAAACCAACTCAAGAAACTTTATCTCACTTGCTCACGCCAATAACAATACAAATGAAACGATAGAGCTTTATGGTGCTTATCCCATCAATGCATCTATTCATGTATTTGGTGGCTTAAAGAGATCACTAACAACAGGTGTCACTGAAAAAGAAACCTCAGGATTTGCTTATGAATCATGCTGCTGGGCGGTTCGTGTTGCACACTTTAAAGAAAAGGTTAGCGGTATGTATGACAACAGCACCAACCTTGAACTGGTCTTTAAAGGTCTTGGTTCAAGCTCTTCAGACATGCAATTACGCTTAGAGAAAAACATACCTTACTACCGAGCAGATCTCACCCAATGAGAAAACTCTTAGCACTGTTATTGTGCGCACAGTTTGGGTCTGCATTTGCAGCTAACAGCATACTTGCTCTTGTTAACGATAACATCATTACCATGGCGTCTGTCGAACAGCAGTTAAGCACGGTTAACTCCTTTGATGAAAAAATGGCTGTCATCGATCAACAGATTGACAATCTTTTAATTCAAGAGCAAATAGCTGGGTTGGGTATTGCGCCTGCACAAGAATCAATTGATGCGGCAGTTGCACAAATAGCGCAAAACAACAATATGACTAATGAGCAACTTAGAGCTCACCCGCAATTCCCTACATTTCTTCAGCAGATTATCGACCAACTTGCGGTTAGCGCGTTGCAGCAAAGCGTCATCCAAGGCATGACAATCAACTTGACCGATGAAGAAATTAAAACGAATTGCCAAAATAACGCAAGTAAAAGCAGCGTTAGACAAATCAGAGTGGCACAAATAATCATTACCGAAGCTGATGGCGCTGATGATCAAGAAGTCGCTGTTAGAGAGCTTCTCAACAAACTCGCAAAACATGTAGAAAAAGGCGCCTCTTTTTACGACTTTGCAAAACTTCACTCACAAGACCCGTCTTACGCGCAAGGTGGTCTCTCTGACTGGATTAGCATAGAGGGCGAGAATCTTGCTTTTTTTGACAGCCTTAAAGAAGGCGAGGTGTCTGATATCTATAATTCAGACTCTGGCTGGGCAATAGCCATTAAAGCCGATGAGCGCCACATTGACGCCAACCTCGAGGCTTGCAAACAACAAATCGTCAACAACAAGGCAACACAATATTATCTTGACTGGGTCAAAGAGCTAAGAGCTTCAGCCTATATCGAAATATACTCAGACAAGCTCTAGCCTGCAATAACTCAACAATGTCAAAAACGATACAAATATACGGCTTCCACGGTATTGAGGCACAGCTTAATGCCAATCCTGAGTGTGTTTTAAAAGTAACTCTTCAGTCCGGTAGAGAGGATCGTCGAATCTCTGAAGTTGTCTCACAACTTGACGACCACCAAATCAGCTATTCTTACATCGACAAAAGCAAGCTGGATCGCCTGACAAAGGGCGAAGTACATCAAGGCATTATTGCCGACATTGTCTTACCACCTTTGCCCGGCCAAGATGCGCTAATCAAATTCGTTGAAAGCTTAAACACCAAACCACTGTTACTAATGCTGGACTCAGTTCAAGATCCGAGAAACCTTGGGGCATGCCTACGAAGTGCCAATGCAGCCGGCGTAGACTGTGTGATCATTAATAAGGATGGGTCAGCACCAATCAATGCCTTGGTACACAAAACCTCTGCAGGTGCCCTAAATCAACTAAAAGTCTTTCAGGTAACCAATCTGGTGAGAACCATTAAAGCGTTGCAAGATCTGTCACTGTGGGTTGTTGGTCTTGATGGTGACACGAAGTCCTCAATTTACCAGCTCAATTTGGCCGAGCCGAGCGTTTTGGTCATGGGCACTGAAGGTAAAGGACTTAGAAAACTGGTGAAAAACACTTGCGACCAATTGGTCAAAATTCCAATGCATGGCAATGTTGAAAGTCTCAACGTTTCTGTAGCGACAGGAATTGCGCTTTTCGAAGCAACAAGACAACGCGAAAGTTAGTCACTCATTGGAAAGTTTCTGGTAAAATATTCACGCTTTAGAAAAACAAATATAAGTGGGCTAGCATGAAGCCGCCAGAACTACTAAAACTGTTTAACTTTGCTAGGAAAGAGCTAATCTTTTCAGGGGAATACCAAATTAGGGATTTTCCGGAACTTGAAAAGATTGCAAGCAATAAAACAGATAAAGTCAAAGTGGCATTATCTTTTTCATTTGAAAATGATAGAACACCTTGTCTTAATGGAGTAATTACACTTGGTATAGCACTTTCATGTCAGCGCTGCCTTGAAGATATTATTCTAGATTTAATAGTTGAGTTTAATGTAGGGTTCGTAAAAAACGAAAACCAAGGCGCAGGACTGGATTCACGCTTTGAACTGTATGTGACTGATGATGAAGAATTATCAACAATTGCGTTGATTTCAGACGAAGTCTTGTTGGCAATACCAATGGTACCTTTGCACGATTTTGATTGTGCAACTTATAAAGACACAGAACAAGTGGTTGAGCAAAAGAAAAGAAACCCTTTTGCAATACTAAAAAATATTCATATAGCCGATGGGGGCGAGGAGTAAGAAATGGCAGTACAAAAAAGTAGAAAAACACCTTCGAAGAGAGGTATGCGTCGTTCACATAATGCACTAAAAAATCCTGCATTATCAGAAGATCAAGAAACTGGTGAAACTCACTTGCGTCATCACATCACTGCGGATGGTTATTACCGTGGCAAACAAGTGATTAAGTCAGTTGTTGAAGACATCGAAGAAGTAGAAGCTTAACTAAAGCAACTATGACAACCAAGGTATCAATTGATGCCTCAGGCGGTGACTTTGGGTTTCCCGTCACCATTGAAGCTGGTCTTAATGCACTGAGCTTATATGATGACCTGCGCCTGAATTTCGTCGGTGATGAGTCGGGTATTCAGCAAGAGCTGGAAAAACACGCCAAATATAAGTCACTTTTGAAGCGAATCAATATCACCCATGCCAGTGAAGTTATTGACATGGGAGAGCTGCCTTCGCATGCCCTGAGACGCAAGAAAGACTCATCAATGCGAGTGGCTATCAACCTTGTCCACGACAACACGGTTGACGCCTGTGTAAGTGCTGGTAATACGGGCGCTTTAATGGCAATATCTCGCTTCGTCCTTAAAACTATTAGTGGTATTGATCGGCCAGCCATTATGGCAAACCTTCCTACCTGCACCGGGCATACGCATATGCTTGACGTTGGCGCCAATATTGACTCAAAACCAGAAACCTTGTTGCAATTTGCAACCATGGGTTCAATTGCAGTGCAACACACTGAAGAAATTTCAAAACCAACAATTGGTTTGCTTAATGTCGGCGTAGAAGACATGAAGGGCAATGAAAAGATTCAAGATACCGCTTCACTTCTTAAGGGCTCTTCGCTTAATTACGTGGGCTTTGTTGAGGGTGATGATATCTATAAAGGCACCGTTGACGTCGTTGTATGCGACGGCTTTGAAGGCAATATTGCCTTGAAAGCCAGTGAAGGTGTTGCTGGCATGATGTCGCACTTTCTCAAGCGCTCTTTTAAGAGAAACGTAATAACAAAACTTATTGCACTAATTGCCAGCCCAGTGATGAAAGATTTCAAATCACGCGTAGACCCTGGTCAATATAATGGCGCAAGTTTACTCGGGCTCAAAGGTGTGGTCATTAAAAGCCATGGCAGTGCAGATACCGAGTCTTATCTACAAGCAATTAAGTTGGCCTATATAGAGGCGCATGCTAAAATTACTGACAAAATTTCAGAGCAGTTAACGCGCGAGCTGGAACAACATAAAAACAACTAACCAATGAAAAAGTTTGCACGAATTATAGGTACCGGCAGTTACTTACCCCCAAAGGTAGTAACGAACCACGACCTTGAAAAAACACTAGACACAAACGACGAGTGGATTGTTGCCAGAACTGGTATCAGTGAGCGTAGAGTCGTTGAAGAGCAAGGCACTTGTGACCTTGCTCTTGAGGCCAGCATTAAGGCGCTAGAAATGGCAGGGATTGACGCCAATGAACTTGATCTCATTATTTTAGCAACCACAACCCCAGATAAGATATTTCCAGCTACGGCAACCATGCTGCAAAACCGCCTAGGTGCTAAATGCCCTGCGTTCGATATGCAGGCTGTCTGTGCGGGCTTTGTTTTCGCCATGTCTACAGCTCAGCAATACATTGAGAATGGTGGCGCTAAAAAAGTGCTGGTTGTGGGTAGCGAAACCATGTCAAAAATTGTTGACTGGAGTGATCGAGGTTCTGCTATTCTTTTTGGCGATGGTGCTGGTGCGGTTGTTCTAAGTACTGATGACGAGACAGGGATTCTGCATTCTAAAATTCATAGTGACGGCAGTTTTCTTACATCCCTACAAACAAGTAATAATCGCATCAATGAGCTTGGTTTTATTCAAATGACAGGAAACGAGGTTTTTAAAATCGCCGTTAACCGGTTGTCGAATTTAGCCGAAACAACATTAAAGGAATGCAATATGACGGCTGACGATCTAACTTGGATGGTACCCCATCAAGCCAATATTCGCATCATTACTGCGGTTGCAAAAAAGGTTAAACTTCCAATGGAAAAGGTGGTGATTACTTTAGGCAGGCACGGCAACACCTCTGCAGCCTCAATACCACTGGCTCTTGACACAGCAGTGCGTGATGGTCGCATTAATAAAGGCGACAAGCTCATGCTCGAGGGTATTGGTGGTGGCTTCAGCTGGGGCGGACTGTTAGTCGAGTACTAAAACTTAGAACGTCCGCGATATCAATTTTTCAGTCAGATCCCTCAATGGGGATTCATCAACACTAAGTTGGGAAATTCTCTTGCTCGCCTTTTGGTATAGTGATTTATACACTCTGATCGATTCTTCCATGCCGAGTATTGATGGAAATGTAGGCTTGTCTTTGTCAGCATCAGAATTTTGTCTTTTTCCAAGCACCGCATCAGAGGTGGAGACATCCAGTACATCGTCTTGCACTTGGTAGGCAAGGCCAATATCTTCTGAAAAAGAAGTTAATATTGCCTTATCTTCGGGACTTAAATCAGGCTTAAGAAGAGCGCCCAACATAACCGCGCACTGCAGTAATGCGCCGGTTTTTTTGCCGTGCATTGAATACAGCAGGTCAATCCCTACTTTTTTTGAAACAATTGAAAGATCAATGGACTGGCCCTCGGCCATTGAAAAAGCAGCTTTTGCTAGTTGTCTCACTAAAGTAACTCGAATTCCTGAATCAATGCTGTCGTTCTTTGTCAGCACATCGAAGGCCAAAGCCTGCAGGGCATCACCGGATAAAATGGCTTGACCTACGCCAAATCGCGTGTGATTAGCTGGCTGGTTATGACGCATATCGTCATCGTCCATCGCTGGCAAATCATCATGAATGAGAGAATATATGTGAATAAGCTCAACAGCGCAGGCGCATGAATCGGCGTGAGCCAAATCCACACCAAATACGCTAGCAGTGGTATAAGTTAATATTGGTCTAAATCGTTTACCACCCGCCAAAACACTGTAGCGCATGTTTTCACTTAATGCACTGCTTTGACTTAGATGAGTATCAAGACAACTATTAACGCGCAATCTGTAATTATCAAAGGACATCCTCTAGCCATCAAATGGTTTTTCTGAACTGTAGTCGTCACTTTCACTCAGCACGGAAATCCGTTGCTCGGCATCGCTGAGCGAGGTATGACATTGACGATGAAGCTTAACGCCTTTTTCAAAATATTTAAGAGAATCTTCAAGGCTTAAATCGCCAGATTCCATTTTATTAATAATAGACTCCAATTCGCTTAAGCCCTTATTAAAGTCAAATTTATTAGCCATTATTTTCTCCATTAATCCGCAACTTTACTGAGGATTTTATCCATCCAAGTACTCGGGAGTATTCTACCTAAAATTGCAAATAGCTTAGTGGGAAAGGTTACTCGATAGCGCACCTTTGGTGACTTTGACTCTAATGCGTGCAAAACAGGCTTTAGAACCGCTTCGGGTCCTAGAGTGAACTGGGCGTTATTAGGTGAATTAAGTCGTTTAATCATCTTCTTGTAATCCTGGCGATAATCGCTGCTTTCAAAATCGATATGTTTTTGAAAAGACAAATAAGCATTTTGTCTAAAATCAGACTCAATGGGCCCGGGCTGAACTAGTGAAAATTTAATGTTGGTTTGGCGAAGCTCAAGTCTCAGCGTGTCAACCAAGCCTTCTATAGCAAACTTTGAAGCAATGTAAGGCCCTCTAAACGGCAAAGCAACAAAACCCAATACCGAGCTGATATAAATCACCCGTCCGCCGTTGTTTTTTTTCATCGACGGTAGAATCAAATTAGTCAGCTCGTGCCAGCCAAAAAAGTTTGACTGCGCGAAATATCTTCTAACGCTCCAGCTTGCCCATATGCACCGTTATTTATTAAAGCATAAAGTTGGTCAGTTTTCTGAAAAAGTTCGTGTACAGCGCTATTTATAGAGTCTGAGGAGGATAAATCAAGCAATAATGATTCAAAGCCTTCAGCTTCGAGTTTTTTGACATCGGCTACTTGTCTGGCGCTGGCAAAGACTCGGTAACCTTTGTCCCTAAGGCCGCGCGCAAGACACGCGCCAATACCAGTAGAGCAGCCAGTAATAAGAATGGATTTTACTTCTGCAGCTGCGTCCATCGATCTGCCCTTTCTTTTAATTCTGGATTAATACTCTCAGAGCGCAAAACCAAAAAATCATAAGCCATTCTAAACCGCGGGTGAGCGATCATTTCTTTCTCTTTTTTTGGTTGACAAGTTTCAAGCTTGTGCTGCATTAACCAAGTATCTCGCACACGTGCAGAAAGCCACTTAGGCATCATCACTTGCTCAACTTGCTTTTTAACCACATCCTCTGCCGCCTGATTCATTGTCAGAAATCTTGACTTGTTCTTTTTGCTGAGTTGTTCAAATCGTTTATTTTGCGCACCCCATAGAAAAACAGCAAACAAAAAAGCGGGTGTTACAGACTTTCCTGCTTTAATCCTTTCAGAGGTGTTAATTAGTGCTTGTTCAATAAAAGTCGTACTTTCGGTTTGGCGAAAAAGTTGCTTTAGTAAACCCAGATTTTCAAGCTGTTGAAAAACCTCAAGGCCCTTCTCATTATGAAAAAGTTTGATGCATTCGTCAAACAGTCTGGCCGGCGGGATATTACCAAGCAAGATTGCTTGTTTTTCAATCGCCTTAAGTATATCCTCAGACAAGCTTGCGCCTAACTTAGCTTGGAAGCGTACAGCGCGAATCATTCGCACCGGATCCTCTTCAAAACGTTCGATTGGATCACCAATCATTTCTATGCGGCCAGCGTTAAGATCGTTAAGGCCACCAACATAATCAATCACTTCTGATTTGGCTACATCGTAATACAAGGCGTTGACAGTAAAGTCACGACGAAAGGCGTCTTCTTCAAGAGAGCCGTAAAGGTTATCTCTAACAACGCCATTATTACTCGTCTGCACCTTGCCTGCACGAAACGTTGCCACTTCAAGAAATTTTCTTGCAGAAAACATTACATGCAGCAAACGAAAACGTCTGCCAATGAGTCTGGAGCGCTTAAAAAGCTTATGGGCCTGCTCGGGTGTTGCGCTTGTCGCAATATCAAAATCCTTGGGGTGATAACCAAGCAACAAATCACGTATACAGCCACCCACAAGATAACTCTCAAAGCCAGCCTTTGTTAAAGTACTGACAACCTTGAGGGCGTCTTTGTCTAATAATTTATTGTCAAATCGATGCGCTTGACGGACTGGCCTCACAAGCGTACGGTTTCTTTGGGTGTCCAGTTAGGGCATTTATGCTCTACCACGACGGTTGTATAAATACCACCTCGGACATTAAAAATTGCTTCTAAACGCATAAACCTTGGCTCTGTCGCGGCCACTAAGTCGCTCAAAATTTTATTGGTTACCGCCTCATGAAAGCAACCTTCATCTCTAAAAGACCAAATATAGTTTTTAAGCGCTTTGAGCTCAACACAACGTTCATCAGCGATATATTCAAGATTCAAGATGGCAAAATCCGGCTGGCCAGTCATTGGGCACAAGCAAGTAAATTCTGGCATATCGATACGAATAACGTAATCTCGCTCAGGATTAGGGTTTTCAAAAGTTTCTAAACTCTTACTGGGTAAACTAGGCATTACTTTTCTCTTTGGTATATAAATTGGGTATTTTAACAAGATAGGTCGACAAGTTTCCATGCCTAAATTGATAAAGAATGATTATTAAAACAATAACTAAAAGATGAATCCACCAGAGTCCAATCCAGGCATTTATCTCACCACGCTCAAGGGCGCCTTTGGCCATTAGCAAGCCGTTGTTGTACAGCACAAAAACACCAACACCAATCAATAAGCCAATGCCTTTTCCGCCTCGTGGGGATGCCTTTCCTAATAACACGCCAAGCGCCGACAAAATGAGTACGCTAAGAGGCTGTGAAAAACGCCACTGCAATTCAGCAGCAGCAGTATTGCCTTGTTCAGACAAAAGATCAAGTGTCGATCGACCTTCAATTTTGGTGTAGACAATTTCGGACTCTTGAGCTTCTCCTGAAATAATTTGTAAATCGTATTGATCAAATTCGAGAATGCTTATATTCTCGCTGCTTGGAATGCCCTGATAACGCACACCATCTTTAAGACGCAAATAAACGCTGCGAGTATCCGGGTCTGTATATTTTGTCGCTTCAGAAGCCAAGACAATCAAAGGCCTGCCTTTGGCGGAGGCGTAAATAAAAATCTCCTCCATATTCTGTTCTTGCACATCATCGGGTGTCGAAGACTCGGAAGCATAAAAGACAATCTCACCGTCTTTAAACTCTTGAAATTCACCCTCCTTGATAAAGGAAAACTCAGAGGCATTTTTGCTTTCTTCAACAATTAGATTTTTCTGCTCTTTGGCCCACGGCACTGCAGAGGTGGTTAAAAAGAAAACGAACAAAGTGGCCAAGATAACAACCGGCTGAATAAAGAGCATAAAGTGCTTGTCACCCAGGCCCAGCGAATTAAGCACGATAGCTTCCGAGCTCTTATAAAGCTGAGAAACGGTAAGAATAATAGCCAAGAACAGGGATAGTGAGAAGATTAGCGGTACATCTCTAATCATATTAAAGCCAATAAGCGGCAATAATTCTTGAATGAGGATGCCTTGGCGGACGCTTTCCTTTACCATTAAAACAAACTGATTACCAAAGACAACCAAACCAATAATAAAGATCATAGCAAAAAACAACACACTTACATTGCGCATGAGATATCTAGCAATGCGACTATTTTGGTATTGAATAATTCTAAGAAGATTCGTTTTCATAATCGAGTCGAATCAGTCTACCAGAATAATAACGGCTATTTCTTTTGCTTCATTGAGTCAAAAAACTCATCATTAGTCTTAGAGAATCTTAATCTCTCAATCAAGAACTCTGCAGCATCAACGGTATCCATTGGGTGCAGAATTTTACGCAAAATCCATATTTTCTGAAGCTCTTGTTCATCGGTAATCAGCTCTTCACGACGTGTGCCTGAGGCGTTAATGTTAATCGCTGGGAAAATGCGTTTTTCAGAAAGACGGCGCTCAAGATGCAATTCCATATTTCCCGTACCTTTGAATTCCTGGTAAATAACCTCGTCCATTTTTGAGCCGGTATCAACCAATGCAGTAGCGATAATAGTAATACTGCCGCCGTTTTCAATATTTCTAGCCGCACCAAAAAAGCGTTTTGGTCTTTGCAGTGCGTTGGCATCAACACCACCGGTCAAGACCTTACCCGAAGACGGCGCAACGGTATTGTAGGCTCTGGCCAATCGGGTGATTGAGTCAAGTAGAATGATGACATCTTTGCCTTGTTCGGCGCGTCTTTTGGCTTTTTCGATAACCATTTCAGCAACTTGAACGTGGCGCTTTGCGGGTTCGTCAAAAGTAGAGGAAATCACCTCACCCCTAACTGAACGCTCCATCTCGGTCACCTCTTCTGGGCGCTCATCAATGAGCAGCACAATCAACTCGCAGTCTGGATGGTTGATGGCAATCGATGATGCAATATTTTGCATAATCATCGTCTTACCCGCCTTAGGTGGCGCAACCAACAAACCCCTTTGACCCTTACCAAATGGCGCAACTAAGTCAATAACTCTAGCGGTAATATCCTCTGTACCACCATTGCCAATTTCTAGCTTTAATCTTTCATTTGGATGCAGTGGTGTCAGTGACGAAAAAGGAATTCTATTTCTGACGTTTTCCGGCTTGTCGCCATTAACTTCTAAAACTTTGACCAAAGCAAAATATTTTTCACCTTTTTTTGGCGCGCGAATCTTGCCGGTAACAACATCACCTGTTGACAGGTTAAAACGTCTAATTTGATTCGGGGAAACGTAAATATCATCCGGACCAGAAACATACGAGTCGTTCGCAGATCTTAGAAAGCCATATCCCTCTTGCAAAATATCCAGGACACCATCACCCAAAACCTCTTCATCATTGTCAGCCTTGTGTTTCAAGATCGCAAAAATAAGCGTTTGTTTTTTTGCTCTTGAGATATTCTCAATGCCCATAGCTTGCGCCATTTCCATAAGTTCGGCTGGCGTTTGTATTTTAAGGTCGGATAATTTCATAATTGGTTTTTAGTGATATTTATATTGACGGATTGTCAAGTGGTGGGTTAATACAGATTGTATTGGGGAGTTGTGTTATTGCCAGCGCTAGTTGCGTTGGCAGCAATTGGTCTTTTAAGTTTTTTTTAGTAAGGTAAATTAGCTCAAGTAAAGCTTTTAGTAAAAGTCTCTAAATATTGGAATCTATAAATGCACTCAATTCAGCTTTCGATAATGCACCAACTTTAGTGGCCTCAACTGCGCCATCTTTAAATAAAAGCATAGTAGGAATACCTCTAATGCCGTATTTAGGTGGTGTCTGTACGTTTTCATCAACGTTGACTTTGGCGATAGTCACACGACCATCGTATTCGTTTGCAATCTCGTCTAGAATCGGTGAAAGCGCCTTACAAGGACCGCACCACTCTGCCCAAAAATCTACTAATACTGGTTGTGATGCATTAATAACGTCAGCATCAAAAGAAGCGTCCGTGACCGCTTTAATTTTATCGTTCATGATATTTGAAAAAGTGAAATAGAAAGTTAGAATCAAGAGAATTCTTACATCTATTATATCACCAAACTTACTTAATGCCACTTATTTAAGAGGTTCATGCAAAACAGCAAAAAACCGCATTTCTAAGGTTTATGTAATAAACGCCAGGATGAGTGGAATGGTAATAAAAGACAGTGCTGTTTGCAAGGTGATAATACTGGTCATCAATTCAGTTTCGCCACCCAACTGCTTAGCCAATGTGTAAGAACTGACAGCCGTTGGCACACAGCTAAAGACAACCAAAACAATTTTTTCAATTGCGGTGAAGTCAAAGTAGCCACTGAGTAAATAAACAATCAGCGGAAAAATGGCCAATTTTAGAACACATGAGATAATAAGAGGGCTCATCTGAATCGATAGATTCCTAATCTTAATGTTTGCTCCTAGACCTAAAAGTAACACAGGTATGGCGCCCAATCCTAACAGTCGAGTTGTTTCATGGACAATAGGCACATCCTTCGCGTTTGCTATCGAGAACACAAAGCCCACAATAATCGCCAAAATAAGTGGGTTTTTCGCTAACTCAGCAACTACCCCAGTTAATCTATGTTTTGCAGCGCTGGACTTAGTATCCCGTAGGGCAATCACCATAAAAGTCACAATGACAACATTGACAACCGGAATAAGAATAGCCATAAGACTGGTGCCTATCGCTAAACCTTGAGCGCCAAAGAGGCTACCAGAAATTGCTAGTGCAATAAAGGCGTTGTGTCTTGCAGCGCCCTGCATGACTGAGCTCGATATTGCACCCGAGTAACCGCAAACTTTACCCAATACAATCGACAACAAAATAACGACAAAAAAACCACCAAGAACCACAAAAGCATAACTACCGAAAAGCCCCGCAGAAAAGTGAATTTGTGAGATTTCATTGAACAACAATGCCGGCATTAAAATCCAGTAAACAAGTTTGTCGTTTAGATTCCAAAAAATTTCATCCAGTATTTGATTGCGTCTCAACAGGTTGCCAATAATCATTAGCATGAAAATGGGTGCAATGGCAAAAACGACGTCAGTGAACTGTAAGCTCATCACAACCCCTTATTGTGGACGGATACTCAAAAGGCCTTAATATAATCGATGGCCATTTGTAATCTAGCTAGCGTTCTATCCTTGCCAACAAGTTCAGCGCAAACATCAATACTGCCCGCCTTTCCATCGCCACTTAATGCAAGTCTAAACGGCTGCCCCACCTTGCCAAAGCCAACATTCTGTTGCTCGCAAACCCCTTGAATTTCACCGTGCACTGTCTTAGCATTCCAAACATCAAGTGCTGAGAGCCGTGAGTGGAGCGCCTCAATAACAGGTTGCGACTTACTGCTGAATTGCTTGCTGGCTTGTTTTTCATCAAAGGCTGCAAAATCTTGATAGAACATAACACAGCCATCGGCCATTTCCACCAGAGTTTTCGATCTGTCTCGCAACGACTCAACCACATCTTCTATTTTAGGTCCACTGCTAACGTCAATCGAACGACTCTCTAAGTGCCACTGTAAGTGTTGAATCAGTTCTGAAAGCTCAATGCTTTTAATATAGGACTGATTTAACCAAATCAATTTTTCTTGGTTAAAGCTCGCAGGCGCTTTGTTGATATTATCAAGATCAAACAAGTCAATCATTTCTTCTAATGAAAAAACCTCCTGATCACCGTGTGACCAACCCAAACGAATAATATAATTAAGCAGTGCCTTTGGTAAAAAACCCTCGTCTCGATAAGCCATCACATTAACCGCGCCGTGACGTTTAGATAATCGCGCACCATCGCTACCCAAAATCATCGGCACATGAGCAAAAGCCGGCAAGTCCCAATTAAGCGCAGTGTATAAATTAATCTGTTTTGGTGTGTTATTGATATGGTCGTCGCCGCGCACAACGCAGTCAATCGCCATGTCGTGATCATCAACAACAACCGTTAAATTGTAAGTAGGCGAGCCATCGGAGCGCGCAATAATTAAGTCATCAAGCTCTGAATTAGCGATTTCAATGTCGCCTTTGACATGGTCCCTAAAGGCCACTCTTCCCTCGTCTGGATTGAGAAAACGAATAACACCACTAGACAAATTTTTATCGCGACAACAGCCGTCATATTTTGCTTTTTCACCCGCGGCCATTTTGTCTTCTCTCAATTTTTCCAGGCGTTCTTTAGAGCACTCACAGTAATACGCCCTACCTTTTTTCAATAAATCATCAATAACTTCTTGGTAACGATCAAAGCGATCCGTCTGATAGATTGGACCTTCGTCATAATCAAGCCCAAGCCACTCCATGCCTTGCAATATTGCATCAACCGATGCCTGCGTAGAGCGCTCTCTATCGGTATCTTCAATTCTAAGTGTAAATTGGCCGTTATTTTTTCTAGCCCAAAGCCATGCAAATAGTGCCGTTCTTGCGCCACCAATATGAAGATAGCCTGTCGGGGATGGTGCGAATCTTGATTTCATAAAGATATTTACTTTTAAATATAAATTAAGAGGTGTTTTGAATTAATATCAAGGCATTGTCTACCTTAAATTTTGGCATTTCGCGAGAGCTTGCATGCCATCGATTAAATCAAATGAAGTGTTAATTTTACACTGATATAATTAACCCCCAATAGCCAAATATCTGCAGCATTTCAATGGAATTTACCCAACAAGACGCCAATCACAACTCCATTGTCTCTCACAACCCCTCGGGCATAACTTTGGCTTATACGGAGTTAAAAAAACCTTGCTTTATTTCACCAACAAATACCGAAGAACTCTCAATACAATCCCTGGCCGAAGTCAATAAAGAATTACTCTTCCGACTCACTTGCCAGGAGTCGCTCGATTTATTAATTGTTGGCACAGGTGAGCGCGTGATTTTTCTCTCTGCCAAGCAGCAAGTCGCACTTGGCGAACTCGGACTTGGTGTTGAGTGCATGAATAATGCTTCCGCCTGCAGTAGCTTTAATTTATTACTCTCAGACGCACGATCGGTTGGTTTATTGATCTTATGATTGCTTATTTGTACAAAAAATTTAAGCTTTTTTACCGCTATTTTAAAATTGACACGCCGCTACTGTTACTTATAGTCATTATTTCCGCGCTTGGCTTATTGATTCTTTACAGTAGCTCGGGCGGGTCTTTAAGTCCTGTTTATAGACAATTAACCCATTTGGCTCTGGCAACTGGGGTGATGCTGGTTGTAGCGCAAATACCACCGCTTTATATGAAAAGAGCGGCGCCTATTTTAATGGTTATTGGTATTTTTCTACTGCTCATGGTGCTGTTTTTTGGCAGCTCAGGCGGTGGCGCTCAACGCTGGCTAGATCTTGGCGTGGTGAAATTTCAACCCTCCGAAATGATGAAAGTGATTGTACCCATTGCCATTGCCTCTATCCTTTCTGATCGAGCGCTACCCCCAAGGGCGACCCCCACATTAATTTCTTTGGGCGCAATAGCTATCGTTGTGCTACTTATTGCGAAACAACCGGATTTAGGCACTTCACTTTTAATTGGTGCTTCGGGTGTCTATGTTTTGTTTTTTTCAGGCGTAAACATCAAACTACTAAAAAATTCATGGCTTAATTCTAGTCTTTTGTTAGGCCTTGTGTCAGGCGGGTTGTATATTGCTTGGAATTACTTGTTAATGGCTTATCAAAAGAAACGTATATTAACTTTGCTTGACCCAGAATCCGATCCGCTTGGTTCAGGCTACCACATTTTGCAATCCAAAATTGCGATTGGCTCTGGCGGCTTCACTGGCAAGGGTTTACAGCAAGGCTCTCAATCTCAGCTCGATTTTTTACCGGAAGACTCTACCGATTTTATTTTTTCAGTGCTGGCAGAGGAGCTGGGCTTTCTCGGGGTACTCTTATTACTGCTCATTTACGGACTGATTATTTACCGCTGCTTTAGTCTTTCAATGCACTGTGAAGACAACTTCTCAAAGCTCTTGGGTGCTAGTTTGTCCATGATCTTTTTTACCTATGTCTTTGTCAATATCGGCATGGTTTCCGGCCTGTTGCCAGTCGTTGGAGTACCCCTACCACTGGTCAGCTACGGCGGCTCGTCCCTAATGACATTGATGGCAAGTTTTGGCATTATTATGTCTATTCATAAGCACAAAGGACCGAGATACTTACAACGATGAAAACCACCCTTATCGCCCTGCTTTTATTTATAAATACTACAGTATTTTCTGATATTTTGCCGTCAACACACTTTAAATCTGTACAAACATTTATTAACGAAATGGCGCAAGATCATGGCTTTAATAAATCTGAGTTGCAGTTTATTTTTTCAAAAATTAAGCTAAAAAAAGTAGATAAAAGCACGCAAAACAAAGCAACAACTCCCACGCAAAGCCCTGGAAAAATGAGTTGGGAAAAATACCGATCCATTTTTGTTACCGAAGGCAGGATTGATAGTGGTGTGATTTTTTGGCAAAACAACAAAAAAACACTTGCAAATGCCGAGAGTAAATATGGCGTACCCAGTGCAATCATTGTCGCCATTCTAGGCATTGAAACCAATTACGGCAAGGTACAAGGTAAATACCCAACACTTAAAACACTTATTGGTAAAGCGTTTGGCACCTCTAGCCGCAGAAACTTCTATCGAAAAGAGCTAGAGTCGTTCTTACTGCTGGCTAGAGAAAACACACTGCCGCCATTAGCCATTAAAGGCTCTTCCGCCGGTGCACTGGGGTACGCCCAATTCATCCCCAGCTCTTATCGATATTATGCCGTGGATTTTGACAACGACTTTAGGGTGGATCTATTTAACAACAAGCATGATGCAATCGGCTCAATAGCCAATTATTTGGCGCAGCATAATTGGCAAAAAAGCGGGAAGATAGCTGAAGTAATTGAACTGGACAAGACTCAACAAGCTCTTGCCCAAGCAAAGATATCAAAACCCAGCAAAAACGCGCAATACTGGCGAGAGCTGGGGCTCGAGATAGACAGTAAAATTAACGACGATACCAAACTCGCTTTTATTCGCTTGCACGATGATCAATCAATGCAAACTTGGCTGACTTTCTGGAACTTTTACGCAATTACTCGCTATAATCACGATAACCGCTACGCGATGACCGTTTATCAATTGTCAGAGCAATTAAAGCAAGCATTTACTTCAACTATTTAGAGTTAATTTTCTATGAAATTTCTATCACTCTCTTCCCTTTTTAAAGCCCTCATAATCCTTTCTCTAGCAAGCAGTGTTGGCGCGAAAGAGCCAAAATTCTACATCCCTGAAGCACCTACTATTGGTGCTGCCGCCTATACCATCTTGGATCACAACTCCGGGAAAATTATCGCCGAAAACAATTCAGATGAGCAGAGAGCGCCAGCAAGCCTGACGAAGCTAATGACTTCTTATGTTGTTTTTAAACGCATCAAAGAAGAATTTATTAGCCTTGATGATGTAGTAAAAATTAGTGAAAAGGCATGGAAAACTGGTGGCTCTAGAAGCTTTATTGAAGTTGGTAAGCTGATTAAACTAGAAGACTTATTAATGGGTATGATCATTCAATCGGGTAATGACGCCTCGGTTGCACTTTCGGAGCATGTTGCAGGATCTGAAGGCACTTTCGTGCTGTTTATGAATGAGTACGCACTCGACCTTGGCATGGATAACACCAATTTCGAAAATGCCTCTGGCTTGCCCCATGACAACCAATACACAACAGCTCGCGATATCGCCGTTTTGGCTTCTGCCATTATTCGCGAATTTCCAGACTTCTACCAGTGGTACTCACAAAAAGAGTTTACTTACAACAACATTAAGCAAAGCAACCGTAACAAGCTTCTTTGGTCCGACGCCACTGTTGATGGCCTTAAAACAGGCTACACCGAAAAAGCAGGCTACTGCCTGGTGACGAGCGCCAACCGAGTTGGTATGCGTTTAATCTCTGTCGTGCTTGGCTCTGACAGCCCTACGGTGCGCGTCTCCGAAACACAAAAATTACTTGACTATGGTTTCAGATTTTTTGAAACACAATCCATTGACGACGTCTCTCAACAAGTTCCGGTGTTTAAATCTGAAAAAAGTAGCATTAAAGTGGGCGTACTTAGCTCACCTTATTTAACACTTCCGCGAAACCAGTTTAGGTACACAACGCAAACAATTCATTTAAGCGAGCAATTAACAGCGCCAATCAAGCGTGGTGATAATGTTGGTGAACTTGTTCTTAGTTTCAAGGAAGAAGTGTTAGCGCGTATGCCATTGGTTGCCCTCGAGGATGCACCTGAATCTGGATTTTTTGCAAGAATGATTGACTCGATTAAAATGCTGTTTTAGCAACCCCATGGTTTATTTAAACGGCGACTTTCTCGAAAAAGACAAAGCCTTTGTTTCAGTGATGGACAGGGGCTTTCTATTCGGTGACAGTGTTTACGAAGTCCTTCCTGTATACGAGGGCAATATCTTCTGTTTTAAGCCACACCTTCACCGACTCAGTGAAAGCTTAGAGGCAATCAAAATACCCAATCCGTACACAAACGAAAAATGGCGGATGACACTTCAACAACTTATTAATTACCACCCACAGCACACTAATCAGTCCATTTATTTACAGGTAACAAGAGGTTGCGATACAGACAGAAAACACACTTATGGCAAACTTAAACCCACGGTTTATATGCAATCAAGTCCTTTTGAGGCCGTCCGTAAAGAAGATTTCCTGTCCGGGCTTTCAGCAATAACGCGGGACGATATTCGTTGGAGTCAATGCAACACCAAAGTCACCTCGCTTCTTGCCAATGTTATGTACGCTCAAGAAGCGAAACAAAATAATGTCGAGGATGTGATTCTTTGTCGTAACAATATTGTTACAGAGTGCTCAAGCGCCAACCTTTTTATTGTTAAAAATGGCTGTGTTTACACTCACCCTAAAGGTCCACATATCTTGCCAGGTATTACCCGGGAAGTTGTATTAGAGTGCGCCGATTATTACAACATTAATACCGAAGAAGTGACCATTTCAAAAGAGGATTTACTTGACGCAGACGAGGTTTGGATTTCTAGTTCAACACGCGAAGTCCTGCCAATTACTAAGATTGATGACGTCTTAATTAATCAAGGCAAAGTTGGAGGGATATGGCCCTTGGTTTTCGATCGCTACCAGGTTGAAAAAAGCTTAAACAGTTAATTAACTTTGACTGATTTTTCTCACTATTGAGACGATTTTGAGTCAACCAATTGCAGTAAAATATTGCCTAGTGTCGAGGGTAAACCGACAATGAATAATTATGAACCCCGCCAGGCCCGGAAGGGAGCAACGGTAATAGTTTTTTCTTGTGTTGGATTCTATTCTCGGCACTACTTACACCACAATTGTTAAACCGACATTCATGAGTGAGCACTACCAAGTTTTAGCGCGAAAATACCGACCTCACACCTTTGAGGAACTGGTTGGTCAAACGCACACTGTTAAAACCCTGGTTAATGCCCTCAATAACAACACCCTCCACCATGGATTTTTATTTACCGGCACAAGAGGTGTAGGAAAAACAACCATCGCCCGTATTTTTGCAAAATCGGTCAATTGCGAGCAAGGTGTTAGTGCCAATCCGTGTGGCAAATGCGCGACTTGCATAGAAATCGACAAGGGTCAATCTATTGATCTAATCGAGCTAGATGCCGCCTCACACACAGGTGTGGATCATATGCGCGAAATTTTAGAAAATGCGCAATACCTACCCACCAAGGATCGCTTTAAAGTCTACTTAATCGACGAAGTACACATGCTCTCCAAGAGCAGCTTTAACGCGCTATTAAAAACCCTTGAAGAGCCGCCTGGGCATATTAAATTTTTATTGGCCACAACAGATCCTCAGAAGTTGCCCATTACTGTTCTGTCTCGTTGCCTACAGTTCAATCTTAATAAGCTGACACACGATGAAATTCTGTCACAGCTGAAATTCATCATGAAATCCGAAGGACTGGATTATGAAGAGTCCGCCTTGGCAAAGATTGCTGATTTTGGCAATGGCTCTATGCGTGACGCCCTTAGCCTATTGGATCAATCCATCTCTTTTGGCAATGGTAGTGTTTTAGAGAATGACATTAAGGCTATGCTAGGTCTAGTACAGCACGATGACATTGTTGAGCTAGCCACCCTTCTTGTTGAAAGAAAGCCGGCTGAAATCATTGCTTTTGTTAGAAAACTCGCTCATCAAGGAGAAAACCTAGGCAACGCGCTGAAGGATTTAACCTCCCTCATTCATCAGATTTCAATCGCCCAAATCTTGCCTAATAATGCCGAGAGCTCCAAAGACGTACATGCTCTTGCAGGTCAGATTTCTGTTCACGATCTACAGCTGTATTATCAAATAGCCATTAACGGCCAAAGAGATCTTATTCACGCACCAAGTGAGCAAGTGGGCTTTGAAATGACACTGTTAAGAATGGTTGCCTTTCATTCTAAGTACGAGTCCGAAAAAAAAACTCTAAAAATCAGACCCGCGGCTGACAAAAAGACGAAGGCCACTAAAGCCACAGTCGAGAAAAAAATCGAGAAGAAACCAGTAGCAAAGGAGACTTCAGCCTCAAGTCCTACTAAGGCCATACAAGAAAAAGTAGAGACAGAAACCAAGCAAGCAGAAGTTACCACCACTCAAACAAGTAAAGCACCAATCAATAATCAAGCCGATTGGGAGGTTCTAATTCAACAGCTACCTTTCAAGGGTGCGGCAAAAATGCTGGTTAAGAACACGCTTTTTACGCAACTTAAAGACGACAAACTAACACTGACACTTGACTCTAGCTTTAGTAATTTATTAACAACAAACACGCAAAAAGCAATTGAGATTACACTTGTAGAGCGCTTTCCTGGCATCAGTGTCACTATTGAAGCTGGCGAGACAAACAACCAGTCGCTTGCACAAAAAGAAAACGCCGCTGAAAAATCTCAGCGCCAAGAATTAGAATCAAATTACCTCAACGACGAAGGCGTTAAAGCGCTGGAGAAAGCCTTGAACACCAAAGTCGATGTTAAATCCATCAGAACCTTAAAGGAGGTCAATAATGTTTAAAGGTGGCATGGCTAGCATGATGCAAAAAGCACAGAAAATGCAGTCGGATATGAAAATTGCACAAGACGAAATAAAGCTTCTAAGTTGTACAGGTGAGTCGGCATCCGGCGCCATAAAAATCACCATCAACGGCCAGCACCAAGCAACTGCTGTTGAAATTGACGAAAGCCTGCTTGATGAAAAAGAAATGCTTGAAGACTTGATCATGACGTCAATCAACGACGCCTCATCACAAATAAATCGAATTTCTGAGGAAAAAATCAAAGATGTTACTGGTGGACTTAATTTACCGCTATGATTGAAAAATTAAACAAAGCCTTCTGTGTACTTCCCGGTGTCGGGGCGAAAAGCGCGCAGCGATTCGTCTACCACCTGCTCGAACGCGATCGCGAAGGCGGGTTTGAGCTAGCCAAAGCGTTGGTTGACGCGATGGAACACGTTAAAAACTGCTCAAGATGTCGAACCCTAACAGAAAAAGAAATCTGCGAAATATGCGCCAACGATGTACGTGATGGCTCGCAATTGTGCATTGTGGAAACACCCAGCGACATTCACGCCATCGAACAAAGTGGTGTTTATTCTGGCAAGTACTTTGTCCTTAGTGGCTACCTCTCCCCTATTGACGGCATTGGTGCAGCAGAACTTGGCCTTGATGAGTTAGAGGGTCTACTTGAGAATGAAGAAATCCGAGAGATTATTCTTGCCACCAACGCCACGATTGAAGGCGAAGTCACCGCTCACTACATTCACAATTTAGCCAAAAAACACGGCATCGACACCACCAGAATTGCTCACGGCATCCCGATTGGGGGTGAGTTAGAGTACGCTGACATTAATACCATTGCCCACGCCCTTTCTGGACGCAAATCTTACGATTAATCAATCCCCAGAACTTTACGTCTAAAACGAATCAAGATATCTTCGGTATAACCGTTAGGCTGATCTTTACCTTCAAAAACAAGCGCCAAGGAGGCTTGATAGGCAAAACTATCAAAACTTGGCGCCATCTTATGATAATGGGGGTCACCCTTGTTTTGCTCATCAACAACAATTGCCATTTTCTCGAATGCTGCACGCACCTCTTTTTCGGAGCAAATACCATGGTGCAGCCAATTGGCCATATGTTGTGAAGAAATACGCAAAGTAGCGCGGTCTTCCATAAGGCCGACATGGTTGATATCTTGCACCTTGGAGCAACCAACTCCTTGATCAACCCAGCGAACCACGTATCCAAGAATGCCTTGAGCGTTATTATGAATCTCATCTGAAATTTCATCTTTTGATAGGGTTTCGGAATTTTTCATTAAAGGTACCTTTAATAAATCATCTTGGTCAACCTCTAAACTTTCTTGCAACTCTTGCTGACAATTGTGCACCGAAAAACGATGGTAGTGCGTAGCATGAAGCGTAGCAGCGGTTGGTGAAGGCACCCAAGCACAACTCGCACCCGCCTCTAAATGCACCATTTTTGAATCCATCATCTCACGCATGAGATCCGGCATCGCCCACATACCCTTGCCAATTTGAGCCTTTTGATAAAAACCGCACTGCAATCCAACACGGACGTTATTCCATTCATAAGCATCGTACCACTGCTGTTTTTTAATTTTACTCTTTCTACGCATGGGTCCCGCCAACATAGAAGTGTGAATTTCGTCGCCTGTTCTGTCTAAAAATCCCGTGTTGATAAAAATAACCCGATTTTTTGCCTCTTTAATACAGGCCTTTAAAGCGAGAGATGTTCGCCTTTCCTCGTCCATAATGCCTATTTTTATGGTGTTTTCTTGTAAATTAAGGGCTTTCTCCACCAATAAAAACAACTTAACCGTAAATGCCACCTCCTCCGGTCCGTGCATTTTTGGCTTAACAACATAGAGACTGCCATTCTTAGAATTATGTCTAGATTGCAAATCGTGAAGACCGGCTAAAGTTGTCACCATTGCGTCCAGAATTCCTTCAGGAATCGGCTCGCCTTCCGCGGTTTTCACAAGGTCAGTAAACATATGAAGACCAACATTCCTTACTAGAATCAAACTGCAACCGGATAGACTCTTCAGATGACCTCTGATATCCGTAAAAGCACGATCCTCGTTCATTGAGCGCTTAAATTTCTCACCGCCTTTATCAAAACTAAAACTCAGGTCTCTTCTCATTAAGCCAAGATAGTTACGATAGGCATCGATTTTTTCTTCAACACTGACCGTTGAAGCCGAATCTTCGAAATCAACAATGGTAGTAATTGCAGACTCTAACAAAACATCAAAAATACCGCTTTTGTGATAGCTGCTTTCTTGATCCAAAACAATCTCCATGTGAAGGTTGTTGTTCAGCAATAAGATGTTTCCAGAAGAAGAGAATCCTATGAATTTTTGCTCGTCAACCAAGGCGGCATTTTGGCCATTATTCAAGATAAAAATGAGTTGACTGGGGTGTTTTTCAATAGCGATAATTTGCCTATAAGAGGCGCCATTAAGCGGAACAACTTCATCTAGAAAGTCACAGGCAAGCTCGGCTGTCTTCTTAACGCGATGCAAGTTATGAGCAAAAGAGGTTGCCATACTGCCCTTGTTAGGAATAACATTCGTACCGTAGAGTGCGTCAAATAAGCTACCCCATCGAGCATTGACAGCGTTAAGGGAAAATCGAGCATTCGAGATAGGCACCACGAGCTGCGGTCCTGCAATAAGGGCTATCTCGTCATCGACATTATCAACCTTAATTGAAAAATCTTCAGGCTGAGGCGAGAGGTAGCCAATTTTAGAAAGAAATTCCTTGTATTCACTCGCATGAATATTGGGTGAATTTTCTGTGTGCCACACATTAATTTGTGCTTGGAGTGCGTCTCTCTTATTAAGAAGATCACTATTTTCTTGAGTTAATTCAGAAACTATAAAAGTTAAGGATTTGAAGAATTCTTTGGCGTCTATTAATAAACCAACACATACCTCAGTTTCAATAAAATTGTAAAAATCACGGTCAATTTCAAAACCATTAATCTCAATTCTGTTATTTGAAACTTTCGAATCCTGAGGCAACAGGTTTGTCATTAAAAACACCCCTACAAGTTATTGAATTGTTAAAGTATATTCTTTAATACCTTCTAAACAGTTAACAAAATATTACATAAAATTAACACTTTATTACTCCAAAATCTCCTTTCAGAAATTAAGGTTAATTAGTTTTAGTTACAT
>LWDU01033395.1_pt1 | contig 43644 bp, 33 predicted proteins | sample 727161 | NCBI WGS metagenome assembly LWDU01 (sample SAMN04566230, study PRJNA314399) | hydrothermal vent metagenome | isolation source: deep sea hydrothermal plume seawater | place: Mexico: Gulf of California, Guaymas Basin | collected 2004-07-11
CGCACAAAAAAAGACTCCTTCCGATTGAAAGGAGCCTTCGTTTTTGGTCAACGAGCGATATCGCTCGCGTCTTACCTTATGAAGGGCTTACATTTTCCGCACAAGGGCCTTTAGGACCCATTGCTTCGTCAAATGTTACTTCATCGCCTTCGCGGAGTTCGTTGAAAGTAGTTCCAACGACTGCTGTACAATGAAAAAATAAATCCTTTGATCCGCCAATATCGATGAATCCGTAACCTTTGTCCGTAAGACGTTTAACTGTGCCTGTGGCCATTATATCTTCCTAAATAACTGAATAACTTGTTGGTGATGAAGGATACATCACCCTTCTAATGTAAGTGTTAGTCTATGCTGTGGACGCATTCTTGTGCAGGAAAACAGACAATTTTTTCGAAATATATTGGCAGTGTAGCGACGCAATGAAACCCAGACGGCGCAAGCATCGCAATCCCTTTAGTCGTTAGCGCTACGTCCCAAGTCGGGAAACATTCTTCCATTTCGCTACGTTTTGCCATTGACGACTAGTTGCCCACTGCTACAGTGACCACTAAGTAAGACTTGCTAATCCATGCACACAACTTGTCGCATGTATCCACGGCAAGGAAAACATATGTTGTTGCGAGAGCAACGCGAGAATCTAACTGTACAAACGACAATTCGTGTACTTCTTTATTCGTCGTGTTCTTTCTAATTCAATGCCGTCAACGGCTTTCGATCACGACTGATTTCTCGTGCAACATCTAACAACAGCACAACTGTATGTTGCTGGATATATTTCCAGACTGCGATATTTCTTCGTTTACACCTGCATTTGTGACACCCTATTTTTGGCAATCGTTTAGTACGACCCGCCACGTGAAAGAGTATCCGAGTCCATTATGAATTTTGAATCACTAAATCTACACAAGTCCATTCTCAAGAGCCTAGCTAAAAAAGGTTACACAGAACCTACGCCAATCCAAGAACAAACCATTCCTGTCGTCCTAGCCGGCAGAGATGTCGTCGGTTGTGCTCAAACCGGAACCGGCAAAACCGCCGCTTTCGCATTGCCCACAATTCACCGCATCCTAGATTTAATTGGCAACCCAACAACGGGTGCCGAAAAACGCCGACAACGTTCAGGTCGCCGCGTCATTCGTTGCTTGATCCTCTCGCCTACTCGAGAGCTTGCCGGACAAATTGCTGAAAACCTCGACACCTATAGCGAGTTCACCAACCTGCGTAACACCGTCGTCTACGGTGGCGTCAAACAATATTCGCAAGTTAAAGCTCTCAAACGCGGCGTCGATATTCTAGTCGCAACGCCTGGTCGCTTGATTGACTTGGGCCAACAAGGCTACGTGGATCTAACAAAAATTGATGTATTGATCCTTGACGAAGCAGATCAAATGCTCGATATGGGTTTCATCCCTGATCTTACGCGAATTGTGGCTAAGTGTAACGACGCGCGACAGACGTTGATGTTCTCCGCAACAATGGCCCCCGAAATCCGACGCCTATCAAAACAGTGGTTGAACGATCCTGAGGAAATTCAGGTAGCACCTGACGCAGCCACTCCTGAATTAGTTGATCAATCTCTCTTTTTCGTTGACCGGCAAGACAAACAACAAGTACTCACTGAACTCTTGCGTAGCATCGACGGTGAAAAGACACTTGTGTTCACTCGCACCAAACGCGGAGCCGACAAGGTCACAAAACGTCTATCTCGTGACGGCATCAAAGCGATGGCGATTCATGGTGACAAAAGCCAATCGCAGCGTCGAGCAGCAATGGAGCGATTCAAGTCCAAGCGACCGCCGGTACTGATCGCAACCGATCTTGCCTCGCGTGGCCTCGACTTCTCGGACATTTCCCACGTCATAAACTACGAACTACCACAGACTCCCGAAGTATACGTGCACCGGATCGGACGAACGGCTCGAGCCGGACGCGCTGGAGTCGCCATTAGTTTTTGTGCTGGAGACGAGCGTAAGCAATTACGGCTGATTGAACGATTGATGCGTGTGAGCGTACCAGTTAAGCCGATCTCAGAGATCTCCGAAGCGTTAGTCGGTGTTGTGAAGGAATTACCAAAGGAAGAAGCGCCGACGCCGCGCCGCAAACGGAATAGCCATCCCGGTCGCCGACGCTGGCACGCCAGAAACAACTCTGGCCAATCAAAGTCCAACGGTGGAAATCGTCGCAAATCCAAACAACAATAATTGTTTGGTGAGAGTTAAGTGTGTAAATTGGTGGTCTCGATCGTTCGAAACCGTGTAACGACTTTCTACGTGCCGTTACGCACTTGGTTTTCGTCACCTCAAATAGCCACCGATGGTACAATGTTTTACATGAAAACTCTTACATTAATAGTTGCTGCATGCCTCATTTTCGGCACATTTGTTACTACAAATGCGCATGATTATTGGATCGCACCTCAAAACTATCAACCTCAGGTGGGCCAGTCCGTCGCGATAAAACTATTCGTCGGCGACCATTTCAGCGAGGAAAAGGAACGTCCGTTACAGCAACGGATGACGGTTGATTTCCTGTTGCATAGTGAAACAGGCCCGCCGAAGAACCTAATTGTTGACGAACGATTTACCAAAATGCCTGTGGCTCAATTCGTTGTCAGCAAACCGGGTACGCATATTATTTCGATGCAACGCGACTGGGCACAAATTGAAATGACCGGCGAAAAATTCCACCAGTACCTTGAGCATGAAGGTTTGCACCACATCATTGCCCAACGCAAGAAAGCGGGGGAGGCCGACAAACCAGGGACCGAACGCTACAGGCGATATCTCAAATCACTGATTGTCGTCGATGGCAAACGAACGTCATTGTGGAGTAAACCACTAGGTCACAAACTAGAAATCATTCCGCTTTCCGACCCCACCGTTGCCAAACCAAATGACACCGTGCAGTTTCGTGTCTTGCTCGACAACAAAGCTTTAGCCAACGTGCAGCTAGCCGCTTTGGGACGCCAGGGTGACAAAATAACGGACATTCATACCATGACGGGAAAAAACGGCGTGGCTAGTCTGAAGCTGCCGCACACAGGTGAATGGTTGGTGCGGATGGTCTATTTACGACGTTGCGAGCAAAAAGATGTCAAAGCTGACTGGGAAAGCTTCTGGACAGGGCTTACATTCTGGGCCGGCTCATAACCGAATTGTCCGCCTTAACCGCTGAAGGACATAGATGCCCTCACTGGACGACCATAAATATCGAGATTACACAGAGACAACCTCACAACAGGTACGTGAGTTCTACCGTGCTAACCATCGCTTCCAAACGGTTGAATTTGGAGAAGCTCAGCGTGACAAATACCTGAATCACACTTACGCCAAGATGGGAATTTGGGAAGCGCTGGAGTTATTAAATACGGTGATTGACGAAAGTGACCCGGATACCGAATTTTCTCAAATACAACATTGCCTGCAAACGTCGGAGGCTATTCGCGCCAAAGGGCATCCGCGCTGGTTTATCCTTGTCGGCTTGATTCACGACCTTGGGAAAATATTGTGTCTTCGCGACGAACCGCAATGGGCGGTCACGGGCGACACTTTTCCAGTCGGATGTCCATATTCGGACAAAATCGTTTTCTCTGAATTTTTCGCAGCCAATCCCGATCTCAATAATTCAAATTATCAATCGGAATTCGGAATCTACCACGCGGGCATCGGCTTAGACCATGTGATGATGTCATGGGGACACGATGAGTATTGCTACCAAGTCGTCAAGAACTATTTGCCGGCCCCAGCGTTGGCAATTATCCGCTACCACTCATTCTATCCGTGGCACCAAGACAACGCGTACTCAGAGTTAATGAATGATCATGATCGAAAGATGTTGCCCAGCGTGCAAGCATTTCAACCGTTTGATCTATACACCAAACATGATCTTCCGCCTAACGTTGAACAGTTGCGACCGTTTTACGAGGAACTAATCGCAGAATTTTTCCCAGCTCAAATTGACTGGTGAAACAATCTCGACGATCGGGATGATGATTTGCTTCAACTATTGCCAATTGCTTTCTTCAACAGATTCGCCGTCATCTGTTGCACTCGCTCGTCGGGTCCATGTGGCCGACTCCAATGTGACCACGGCAATATATGACCCGGAGGCGAAGACAGTCCTTGTGACCAAAAGATTGTAGCTGCGTTAAAGACAAAATTTCCGTTACCTCCGGGGAAAATTGTGGCCGCGTATTTGCCTTCACGTGTGCCTCCCGCCCAAACGGAACCCTCGGCGAGAACTTGTAAACCGTGTCTTTCTAAATCCGGTTCCCCGTGATGTTCCCATCCCACGAGACCGCTAACACTTTCGCCGTGTTTCATTCCAGTCCCTTGGAATAGCCAATGCTGGGGATTAGTACACGTCCAGTCGCCGCCCCCGTTGAACGGAACAACGCTTCGCGCTCCGATGATTCGACGCTCATCGAGTCCTGTATCACCGAGGCCCGCAAACATCGCCTCATACGATTCGATTTCGTCGTTGCGCAGTACTCCATAACATCCTTCACGAGTGATTGTCCGCAAGGGTGTTCCGGTCGCACTGTCAGTAAACGGAGAAACAATAAAAACCGAATTACCGCTGAGCCAAAGATAATTAACACCACGTTCAATCGCCGCCTCGGCAGCTTGGTACTGTCGAACGTCCCAATATTCATCGTGCCCCACGCTCAAAAACGTCTTACAGCGGGTAATGAAATCCACGTCGATGCCATCGGCATTGGATCCATAGGTAACATCATATCCCTGTTGTTCGAGCCAATAGCATAAAGGATATTCCCACAACAAAAATTCTCCCGAACCGATCGACAGCGGCGGCTCAAATATCTGAGTATACATACCATAGGGTCGATCGAAGCTAACGGCCACTCCCGGAGCATGTGCGCCCGCTGGATGTGTATACAACGACTCGTTCTCTGGCCACTTGTTATAGGCTTGCCATGTATTGTCACTACACTGAAATAATACATCTGCCGGACGGTCGTCCGTCACAATAAAAATTACATAGCTCTGCCAATACGGTTCGGAGCTTGATGTTGATACAGTGGTCAGTTTGCCTAAATAGACACCGCTCACCCAATTCTCAGGAATTTCCAACGACACGCTTACGTCCCACTGACACTCTCTTAACCTCGCAGGGTCGCTTGTCATTTCAGGAACTTTCTGTGTCTGCCCAGGGAGTGGCCCGATCGTCTTCTTATGGCACGCGCCCGTTCCGCCATAGTATCCCATGCGGTAAATGTCGATTGTATATTCGCTTTGCGGGTCGCAACTAACGAAAATATCCAGTGATTCTCCAGCAGCAATAGATTGATGCGAGCAATAGCCTTCGATCAGCGAGGTACGGAATTTATGCCGATTGGGCCACACTCTGGTTAATTGCCAATCGCTTGTACCACGAAGTTCGTTTTCTCGTTGAGTTAGCGATCTTCTACCGACTGGTTTGCTAACGCCCGCTCCCTTTACCGTTCCTGTTACAACTGCTGCTGCGGATAATGATGCGGCAGCAGTTTTCTTAATCACGCTACGCCGATCCATATGGGTTCGCTTGTCTTTAGCCATGTTACTCTCGTGCAATTAAACTGTTATTGAAATCAATTCACCTATATTCTATAATACAAATAGCACCGACCTCAACCAATCCCACCCCTCTCCCTGCCTCACATATGCTAAATATACTTGGGGAAATGAAACCTCGACTGTGTTCCGGGCCAAACCGGCGCGATGCAATCCAAATTGGTTCTCTGGGATTCGCTGGGCTAACTTTGCCACAGTTATTACGGCAAGAAGCGAAGGCGGGCTATGCGAAGAAATCCAAACGAAGCGTGATCCTGATCTGGCAACATGGCGGTCCGTCTCAGCTCGACACGTTCGACATGAAACCGGATCAACCAACTGAAATTCGCGGACCCTATTCATCAATCGAAACCACAGTCCCTGGGATTCGTATTAGCGAAATCCTACCGTGGCAAGCCAAAGTCATGGACAAATGTACGATCATCCGTAGTTTCACTCATGGCAACGGCGACCATTGGGCGGCAGCCCATTGGATGTTAACAGGTTACACCGGTGCCACAGGTTCTGACCGACCAGCACGTATGCCGTCGATGCAATCCGTTTCATCGCTGTTACTTGGCCCCTGTCGCGACGGCGTCCCCAGCGGGATTAATATAAATGATGGAGGCTTTGGCTATCATGGTGCTGCCCACCTAGGCGTACAGCACAACCCATTTCGCATCGGCGATTTTAGTTATGGCAATGAAGCAGGCCGGCTTCCCACTGGTAGCGACAAGAGTTTCTCTTTGTTTGACGGGCTCACGAAAGACCGACTTTCAAATCGGCTAGATTTGATGCGTAAATTCGACCTACTACGGCGTGATGTCGACAACCAAGGCACCTTTGACCATATGGATGAGATGGCGTTACAAGCGCAAGACATCCTGCTCTCGGGCGCTGCGCGTAAAGCTTTCGATCTTTCCGACGAGGACCCTGCACTTGTTGAGCGTTATGGGGAAGGGTGGGGCGAACAAGCTCTGCTTGCACGGCGATTTGTGGAAGCCGGCGTACGTTTCGTCACGCTGAACACCGGCTACTGGGACAACCACAGTAATATCAAGAGTGCACTCGACAGCAAAATGGTCAATCACGACCGCGCGGTTGGCGTATTAATTCAAGATTTGTCTGATCGCGGAATGCTCGATGATACGCTAGTAGTCACTGCGGGCGAATTCGGACGAACGCCAAAAATCAATAACAATAATGGACGAGACCACTGGCCCGGTGCGCAGAGTATTTTGTTTGCCGGCGGTGGCTACCGACATGGCCAAGTCATCGGCAGTACGAACTCTAAGGCTGAGCATCCCAAGTCACGGCCCGTAAAGCCTGCTGACTTTAATGCGATCATCTACCATAGCTTAGGGCTTAAGCCCACCGACACGATCAACGATCTGCGAGGCCGTCCAACGCATCTCGTTCCCGGCGGTGAGGTCCCTCGCGAAATGCTCTAGCTGCCACTTTCGGAAACGCTAGCTACGGAACGCTCGACGGTATTTCGCGCAGATTTTATATTGCATTGGGTACCAATTGAATCCCGTTTCCTGATTCAATTATGGTATTGCTGGGTGATACAATGCCTTATATTAAGTTCATCATTTACTGAATAATTAAATTTCCGATCAGGAAAACCAATGGCCAGTCAACCTCCGTCCAATCCCTACCAATTCGAAAGTCAAACGCCATATGCAGCAGTATCGCAAGTCCAGACATTCGAAAAGCCCAAAGCGATTAAAGTGTTTGGAATACTCAACGTCATTTTTGGCGGACTGGGACTACTGGGTACTTGTATAGGCTTAGGCGCAATCCTAGCTATTACATCCGGCCTCATCCCAGTTCCAGACGGGCAGTCAAACCCAGCATTTGTGACACAGGATGAAGATGCGTTCCTGTATTTTTACAACATTATATCTGCAGCATTCGCACTTCTTTTTACTATCGTCTTACTTACCAGCGGCATTGGTTTATTGCGACACAAGAGGTGGGGGCGAACTACGGGTTTGGCATGGGCGGCTTACTGCGTCCTCTCAACGATCGTAGTCTCGGTCGTAACATGGACACACATCTACCCCTATCAACTGGAAACGATGGACGAAGCTGCGGCGGCAGTTCCGAATATGGACGCCATTTTGTTGGGCAGCATGATCTTTGGCAACGTCCTATCCGTAGGCTATCTCATTTACCCCGCTCTATTCGCAGTGTTTAGTTCCAATCAACCATTCAAAGACGCGTTGGATTGATTTGAATCCGCGAGTCGATTGTACGGCCTTAGCATCGTCATTCGCGATCCAATTCTTCCCAACGCTCAAGTGCCGCTGCCATTTGTTCTTCACACGCTTTCAACCGGTCGCCTTTGGATTTCAATTCATCAGCTGGACGTTTATAGAATTCCCGATCGGCCATTTCCACATGCAGGCTCTGAACTTCGGTTTCCAGTTCTTCGATCAACTTGGGCAACGACTCCAGTTCCTGCTGTTCCTTATACGTCAACTTCCGTCTCTCGGTCGTCGCGGCGTTTGTCGGCGTTGTGTCCTGAGCCTTGTTTGAACTACTCATTCCCGCCTCGCCCGACAACGTGTTGTCTGCGCCTCGTTGTCGTACCCAATCGTCATACCCGCCGACATACTCCTTGACTAAACCTCGCTTGCCCTCCTCGAATACAATCGTACTGGTCACAACATTATTCAAGAACGAGCGGTCATGGCTCACGACCAACACTGTCCCTTGGTATTCAACCAAACGTTCTTCAAGTAATTCCAGTGTTTCAGCGTCTAGGTCGTTGGTAGGCTCATCCATAACAATGACATTTGCCGGCTTGGCAAATAACTTGGCCAGCAACACTCGATTCCGCTCGCCACCAGACAGGTACTTAACTTTCATCCGCGCTCGATCTGGAGCAAAGAGAAAATCCTGCACATAACCCATGATGTTTTTAGACCGTCCGTTGATCATCACGGTGGAATAACCGTCACCCACATTGTCAATTACAGACGCTTCGTCGTCGAGTACTTCCCGCAGTTGATCAAAATAGGCAATTTGCAAATTAGTACCTAGTTTTACATCGCCCTCGTCTGGTTCTATTTTTCCAAGTAACAGACGCAGTAAGGTTGTCTTGCCCACGCCATTGGGTCCTATTAACCCGATTTTATCCCCCCGCATAATAACGGTCGAAAAATCGTGCACGATTGGTAAGTCAGGATAAGCGAAGCTCAACCCGTCCACCTTCGCCACTAGATTTCCACTGCGTTGTCCTTCTTGAATCTCGATGCGACTACTTCCGGTCTTCTGCCGCCTGTCACTACGCTCTTCCCGCATTTTTTTGAGCGCTCGAACACGCCCTTCATTCCGCGTACGACGGGCTTTGATTCCTTGGCGGATCCACACCTCTTCTTCTTTGAGTTTTTTGTCAAACAATGCGTTCTGTTTGTCTTCCGCTGCTAACAATGCTTCTTTGCGTTCGAGAAACGTCTCATAGTCACAGGACCAATCGAATATATTTCCCCTATCTATCTCAATAATTCGAGTTGCTAGGTTTTTAAGGAAAGTACGGTCATGCGTAACAAACAATATCGCGCCTTCCCAAACACTAAGAAACTGTTCAAGCCAATTAATTGCATCAATATCCAGATGGTTCGTCGGTTCATCGAGCAGCAAGAGATCCGGATTCGACACAATCGCACGTGCCAGCAACACTCGACGCTTCATTCCTGAGGACATATCTTCAAACGATTGATCTAAATCTAGATTCATTCGTGCGGCAATTTGGTCGACTTGGTAATCGCATTCCCAATCTTCTAATGATTCATCCATTACCCCCGTGGCAATGATCTCAGCGACGGACCCAGTTGTGTCTCGAGGAACAATCTGTTGCAGTAGCGACACCTTAGTATTGGGTTCAATTATCACCGCGCCGGCGTCTGGTTGTTCATCTCCAACGATCAACCGCATCAGCGTTGTTTTTCCAGCGCCATTACGACCGAGCAAACCTATCCGTTGACCAACTTCTATGCGGCAATGTACCGCGTCGAGCAACGGCGGTCCGCGATAACCGATGGTTAGATCTTCTAGAACAACAAGTGACATAGATAAACAAACTTACTATAAGTGTAAAAAACAGCGAGCAAACGGTACAACGTTGCTCGCAAGGGAAACGATAATGATAGCAACTGAATTGAATTACGTCACTTGCTAATTGCACAAATCGTCTCGCCCCGAGAACGTCGCAGCCTATTCCCACGCTTTGGTGTCTGTTTTATACTGGATGTTATGGATAAGAATTACCAAGTCTTGATGCTTTTTTTTGTAGCGATTACCGTCGTCCAAGGGAAAACAATTGATGACGCTGATATTTCTTTCACTCGTGACGTCCGCCCCATCCTAGCGCGTCGCTGTTTTGCATGTCATGGGCCCGATAACGATGCTCGCGTTTCCGACATGAGGCTCGATACACGCGGCGGACTGTTTGACGAGAAACTTTCGCCAATCGTTCCGCGAGACACCGCCGCTAGCGAAATGTACTCGCGAATCACACATGCGGATCCCGACATTGCAATGCCGCCTGTCGATGCGAATTCACAAATAACCGATGCCGAGCGTGAGGTCATACGCCGGTGGATTGAGCAAGGAGCGGCTTGGGAAAACCATTGGTCGTTTAATCCCGTCGCAACTCCCCGACCATCCCGTAATCCGTCCCGCCCAACAGGTATTGTTCGCGGCAACCATCCTATCGATTCTTTTATTCGTTCCCGACAGCACCCACACGGTCTCCGTTCTAACCTTCCCGCGGGACCCTATGTCCTTATTCGGCGGCTCTATCTCGACCTCATCGGCCTTCCACCAACTATTGAACAGGCTGACCATTGGCGGGCAACCGCCTTTACGCAACGGGGCACGATTAAAACTCCCCAATTCGCCGCCCTGGTCGATGAGCTTATCAATTCAAAACAATACGGCGAACGCTGGGCCCGCCGCTGGCTCGATCTCGCCCGCTATGCCGACACCAACGGCTATGAAAAAGATCGCGACCGCAATATGTGGCCCTATCGCGATTGGGTTATCCAAGCAATCAATGATTCCATGCCGTTCGATCAGTTTACGATCGAACAAATCGCTGGGGATATGTTACACGCTGCTTCGACGTCGCAACGAATCGCAACAGGATTTCATCGCAACACGATGCTCAATGAAGAAGGAGGTATCGACCCTTTAGAGTTTCGTTTCTATGCTATGACCGATCGAGTGGCGACTACGGGAACAACTTGGCTGGGATTGACTGTCGGATGTGCCCAATGTCACACACACAAATACGACCCCATCACGCATCGTGAATACTATCAGCTGATGGCATTAATGAACAATTCCGACGAACCCGAACTAGATATTCCTGACGCCAAGGTAGATCAGCAGTATCAAACTAACCTCGACAAGGCTCAACAACTTATGCGGGCCTTGCCAAGTCACTGGCCAACGGGTGATTCGAAAGACGACGAGGCGGGTGCAAGAGACGTTATTGAACAACGGTATTCCCAATGGCTAACTCAACAGCGAGGGCGCATAAGAAACTGGACAACCATTGAACCCTCCAAGTTTAGTTCTAACTTGCCTCATCTTGAACTAGAGGACGATGGGATAATATTTGCGTCGGGCGATTCGACAAAACACGACGTTTACCACTTGGAATTTTCCGTTAATCTCGACAACGCAACTGCATTAAGAATTGAAGCACTGCCTGACCCTCGACTTCCCAACAAGGGTCCCGGCATGACCAACTACGAAGGAACCATCGGCGATTTTTTCTTGACGGAGTTCCAACTCAAGGCGAGCGGCCTTCCCATCGTCTTTAATACGGCAGAGCATAGTTACGCGAAAAACCGTTATGGTGACAAAGACACCTCTGCCAAAACAATGATCGATGGTGATATTCAGACAGGCTGGTCTGTGCACCAAGGGCAAGGCCAACGGCATGTTGCGGTACTACAACCGGCGAGACCGATACCGAGTGGAAAATGGTCTCTCACCATGCATTTCGGCCGGCACTTTTCTAGTTCTCTTGGGAAATTCCGCTTGTCCGTCGCAACTGATGACAAACCACTATCGGCAAACGAATTGCCCCCCGCGGTTGAGAGGTTACTTCGGATTACACCCGCCTCGCTCAGCAACGAACAACATCAAATGCTTAGAGATGAGTTCCTACTCAACACGAAGGAACTCGCGGAACACGCCAAGGAGATTCGTGAATTACGTAAACGGTTACCTCTGCAGCACGCCTTGGTTTTACAACAACGCCCAACTTCAAACCCACGAGAAACCTACATTCATCACCGCGGTGAATTCCTGAACACCAAAGGGGAATCCCTTGAGGGCAGTGGACTCGATGCATTACATACATTTGACGGCAAATTCAATGCCGATCGACTGGGACTCGCTCAGTGGATCGTAAGCCCCAAAAATCCCCTTACCTCTCGAGTCGTCGCGAATCGGAATTGGCAAGCCTTTTTCGGTGAAGGCATCGTGCGGACACTTGACGATTTTGGGTTCCAAGGGAAACCACCGTCTCACCCACAATTACTTGACCATCTGGCCTCCGCATTAGTAGCAAACGACTGGTCGATTAAATGGCTGCATAAGTACATTGTAACGAGTGCAACATACCAGCAATCGTCCGTCGTCGACGCGGCTGGATACAAAAAGGACCCCAGCAATCAATGGCTCAGTCGTTTTCCACGCAGTCGCCTTGATGCGGAGATCCTTCGCGATGCCAGTCTAGTCAGCGCCGGCATATTATCTGACAAAATGTTTGGGCCGCCTGTCAGGCCACCGCAACCTGCCGGGATCACCGAAACGGCATATGGGAGCCCCAAGTGGGTCGCTAGCGTTGGCGAAGATCGCTATCGCCGCAGCATTTACACCAAAGTAAAACGTACTGCACCGTTCGCAATGGGACTCACGTTTGATGCACCCAGTGGTGAGTACTGTACCGCTCGACGTGATAAATCAAACACCGCTTTACAAGCATTGACGTTACTCAACGATGTAATGTTTATGGAGATTAGTCAATCCACAGCCTTGGAATTAACAAATACAAAATCAAAACTCGAGGCCGAGGATAACGCAATCGCCACCAACGCATTTCGACGAATTCTCACACGCCCACCCACCCCTACCGAACTAGACGACATTGTCGCATTCTTTCATCTCCAGCTCGATGGATTTAAGTCGAACAAAGACGCAATTCAGGCGGTGGTCGGCAAATCCGAAAACCCAACCGCCCAGCAAGCTGCATGGACAATGGTTGTCCGAGCGTTGTTGTCACTTGACGAAACCGTAACCAAAAACTGACCTATGCACAACGATTCACTCCACTGTCGAACAGCCCCAAGCCTTTCACGCCGCCACTTCCTGAGGGATTGCTCCGTCGGCACGGGCAAGATTGCATTGGCAAGCCTGTTGGCTAACGATACGTTGCTGGCGAATCCTAAATCCAACAAGCCAGCGGGGTTGTCCGGCAATATCGAAACCCATTTCCCGAGTAAAGCAAAGGCCGTGATCCACTTATTTATGGCAGGTGCCCCTTCACAGTTAGAGTTATTCACAGAAAAGCCGACGCTAACCAAACTCGAAGGCCAACCACTACCGGCCTCAATTCTTGGCGACCAACGGTATGCTTTTATCCAGGCCGACGCCGGTGTCTTGGGACCACGGTTTAAATTCGGTTACCACGGCGAGAGTAAACAAGAACTCTCCGAAGCCTTGCCACACTTAGCAACCGTTGCGGACGACATCAGCATTTTCAATGCCGTTCACACTGATCAGTTTAACCATGCACCGGCACAACTATTCATGAACACTGGATTTGGCCAACCTGGACGCCCGAGCATCGGGTCATGGGTCAAATATGCACTGGGCGCGGAAACAAGTAATTTACCCGCCTACGTGGTTATGAACACTGGTGGGGGAGTTAGCGGTGGAGCGGGGCTCTATTCCAGTGGGTTCTTGCCAACCGTTTATACGGGCGTATCATTTCGCAGCAGTGGTCCACCGATTCTGAATGTCGAGACCCCAGCGGGTATTAGCAACAGTGCACAGCAAGCCACGTTTGACCTCATCAAGCGATTGAACCAACAACAACTGGAGGTGATCCAAGATCCCGAAATTTCCACCCGTATCGCTTCCTATGAAATGGCTGCGAGATTACAGCTTTCAGCGCCAGAGCTCATTGACCTTAAACAGGAAACCCAAGAAACCCTCGATCTATATGGTTGCGACCCGACACAGCCTTCATTCGCCCGCGCCTGTTTGCTCGCACGTCGCATGGTTCAGCGGGGCGTACGCTTTATCAACATCTTCCACAGCGGTTGGGACGCGCACTCAAATGTCGAAGGAAACACGAAAAGCAATGCGGGCAAAACCGACCAAGGCAGTGCTGCTTTGGTAAAAGACCTAAAACGGATCGGCCTGCTCGATGAAACTCTCGTAATTTGGGGCGGCGAATTTGGGCGAACTCCAATGATCGAACAGAACCCCACATTGGGACGTAAAATGGGGCGCGATCATCACCCTCAGTCCTACACAATGTGGATGGCCGGAGGTGGAATCAAACAGGGATTCCATATGGGCAAAACGGATGAGTTCGGTTTCCATCCAACGGAAGACGCCGTACACGTTCACGACATCCAAGCCACCATTTTAGCGACGCTCGGTTTAGATCACCAGCGACTCACCTTTCACCACGCCGGTCGCGATTTCAGGCTGACCGACGTGCATGGCGATGTCATAAAACAAGCGCTGGCGTAGACCTGATTAAAGACAAAGACAGATAAATTTCAGCAAAAACAATAAAGGCGACGGCACCATAGAGTGAGGTCACACTCACCGACGTTCCAGATCCCTAATTGTTTTAGCGAGAATTCCTTTCACATAACCGTTATACCGACCGTTTGGTGATCTTCCTCCGTTGGTGGGCATCGCTTTAATCTTCGCTAGCGACGGAGCAAAAAGATCGTCGAGCTTATCAATGGCGTTAAGCGCCATAATCGAGACAAATACATCTTGCTGCGGCGTCCACGGCGCCTGCTCGAGCAACGTCGCTACTGCCGTTTGAACTAAAGCGGAATCCTCAGAATACTTGGCCGCCGCATACGCCGCAGCTATCTGTGCGTACGGAGATGCGTCGTTCATTAGCGTTTTGAGTTCATTAGCAGAAACCGCAACCGCTGGTGCCCCTCGATTCAAGATCCCCACCGCCGCCCAATAGCGGACAGCCGAATCATCGTCGTCAATATATTTCTTTACGTCCGGCAATGCGTCTACGCCTTTATGAGTTGCCCAATTTGCTGCTGCCATGATGCGTTCTAACGGATACAACTTGTCGTCATGCCCCATTTCATAGGGCGTCGTTCCGACGCTGCGGCTATGAATTTCACCTTCCGGCAAGAACCCGGCCTTTCTTAATTCCTTTAACTTCTTAGCTAACGGAATGTCTTCATGAGGAACTATTTTGCCATCGGCACCAACTAGATTATGAACTTCGTCTGGGTCTTCTTGCAGGTCATATAATTCTTCCGTTGGTTTCAACCCCCAGAAGTGTTTTTGCGATTCTTCGAGGAGTCCTTTATCAAAATCCCGTTTCCACGCGGCAGTAGACGGTGTCACAAAGTTGTACGCCACAAATTGTCCGTATATGAAATGTGGGTTGTAGTTGCGAATATAATGATAGCGACCGTCGGTAACAGTCCGGATGAAATCATTGCGCTCATCCATCCGACCGCGAAATCCAAACATATATTGCGGGGCGGCTTGTTGATGATTTCCCGCGAACGCATGACCTTGCATGTGCGCCGGTGGCTTCACGCCCGCGATACTCAAGACGGTTGGAGCTAGATCAACGAAGTTCACCATGCGATTACTTTTTCCACCGGTTGCGTATTCTTTCGGCGCGAGGTGTTTCCATTTTTCAGGAAAATAAACAATCACTGGAACCGATAATCCCGAATTATAGGTCCAACGCTTTCCGCGCGCCATGCCACTGCCATGGTCGCCAAAATAAAAGACAATCGTACTGTCAGTGAGCCCAGCATCATCTAGTTCTGCAAGATGTTTACCGGCAATCGTATCTGCTCGGGTTACGATGTCGTAATATTGTGCCCAATCTTGGCGAGTTTCCTTATTGTCTGGATGGTAAGCAGGCACACGAACTTTAGCAGGATCGGTAATCGCTGTATGAGGTCGTACTCGGATCTTGCTCTCGTGACTAACCGTATTATTAAAGATTGCAAAGAAGGGTTTGCCGTCCGGTCGGTTTCGATAATGCGCGTTTCTCGAGGACGCGTCCCAGCCTTGATTTTCTTTAAAAACATTGTAATCTTGTTTTGAATTATTCGTCGTATAGTAACCCGCTTGCTGCAAATAACGCGGATAAAACTGAACGTATTTGGGAAGTTGCACCATGCTCCGCATATGCTGTCCACCGATTGATGGCGGGTACATGCCTGTGATAATCGCGGTGCGGGCGGGAGCACAGACCGGTGCACAGGACCACGCTAATTTAAACATCAACCCACGTTTGGCTAAGGCATCCACGTTGGGCGTTACGGCCAACTTATCTCCATAGCAACCCATTTCTGGGCCATGGTCTTCGCTGGAGATCCACAAGATGTTAGGTGACTCTGCGGCCACTAGATTTTGTAAGGGAGTTAACAAACTGCTACCTACCAACAGGCTAGCAAGGCATATAAATACACTAGGAACCTTGCCATGTTTATTGAATTTTTTTCTCATTACGTCGACTGCTCTTTCTGTATATCACTTCTATCTATCGAAATATATCGGTGTTCAATTCGGAATTCCGTATCCCTGATAAGGTATCGAGGAGTAGGGATGTTTATCAAATATTGAGCCGTCGCCCGTTACTCGGGGATCAGCAGTACGTTTTAACTCTTGCATAAGTTGTTCTCGCAGAGATTCTTTAACCATCGCCATTGCGGGAACATTCGCAAGATTATGCATCTGATCGGGGTCTGCGGAAATTGAATACAATTCCTCCCGTGGACGTTTTGCAAACGCATAATCATAGTATTTCTTCCATTGCGGATCATTTCGATGCTCCACTATCCAAGCCTTGGTTGGACTGGCGTCGAGATCACCGAACGTAATAAACGTATTATTTTCCAACGCGTCTGTGGGCGGCGTAAACATATCAGTGACCGCCTTAGGACCTCCCATGGGCCAACGGTCTGGCTTGAAATTGATAATATATAAAAATTCTGGCGTACGGATAGCGCGTTGGGGGTAGGGTAAGTTCCCTTCACGAACCGTCGCGACATGACGTTCGCGACCCGTCACAACCCAATTCCGTGTCGTATCGATCCAACCCGATTTAGTGGATTGCAAAACAGGAACCAAGCTCCGTCCCGTCATAACAGGTGGAATCGAAACTTCACCTAGTTCCAAAAACGTCGGCGCAAGGTCCATCAGGTTCACGAAATCATCGACAATGCGACCCCGCCGTTGTCCGGGCATGGAAACGATTAATGGTACCTGTACTCCAAAGTCATAGAGATTGCATTTCCCGCGCGGAAACCCTGGGGCTCCATGATCACCGCTGATAAACACGGCCGTATTTTGCAACTGTTGACTGTCTCGCAGCATATTTATAATCACACCTACCGCCGCATCAAAGGCCATAGCTTCGCCAAGATAATCCGCGAAATCCTGTCTCACCTCCGGAACATCTGGCAGGAATTGTGGCAGTCGACCTTGTAATTCGTCTGGGTCAATTCCCCAGTATTTGTGCCCTGATCCCTTGATCCACTTGCGATGCACATTCGTCGGCCCGAACCAATAGCAAAACGGACTCTCTGCAGGCTGCGCATCTAAGAACGCCTGAAAATTGCGCCGGACTTCGGACAGCATCCCTTGTTTCGCATCTGCAAGGCTCTGCTGTTGGCCAAGTCTACGCTCGATACCCTGCGAGAAACCATTGAATTGCGAGCCACCTTTTTCATACCCAAATTCCCCGCCGCCAAACGGCGCGTCACGCGGACGTCCGGGCGACCATACTTTATACGTTTCCCCAATGTGATAATCAGCGTCGTGCAGTAATAGAGGAAACACCGGTATACTCGGGTCCCAGAGAGCGCCCTGCAAAATCGCGCCTAATCCCGTACGATAAAAGTACTGACCCGACAGCAAGGAACTACGACACGGTGTACAAGAAGGGGCCGTTACAAAGGCATGTTTAAACAATGTGCCACGTTTTGCGACCGCATCAATGTGGGGCGTACTAAAGCTCGCATTGATGGAGTCCTTACCATCAACTTTGGCATAAGCGCTGGCGTACTTGCCCCAATCATCCGCAAATAGAAACAAAATATTTGGGCGTGCCATGGCAATACTGGAGACAGCAAGCAATAGAACGACGCTGGCAAGGTACTTCATATTGGCATCCATTAGGAAGTTGTGAGGTAAAGGTGGATAATCGCAATTCTACTGGACTATATCATTATTTGCAGGTCTCGCCTGCAGCCATTGATTATATTTCTGCTTCAATGTCTTTTCAAATTTTCGGCGTACCGCAGCGGTTTCACGATTGTCATCTTCGGCATAAATCATATGCTGCTCTAGCGGATCGTTTACTACATCGATCAACTGTCCGTTGTCGTAAAGTTTGAATTGTTTGTCTTGCACAAACCGATGAAGCTGAAATTTATGCTTATCCCAACCCGGCCGCGGGTCGTAATGATAGAAAACATAATCCCTTATCGGAGATCGCTTTGGGCGATCAAATAATTGTTCATAAAAGCTGATGCCATCAATTTTCGCAGATGCGGGAACAGTTCGCCCTGCCGCTTGGACCACTGTGGGTAAGAAGTCTGTCGAGTCGATCAAATTATCATTCACGGTTCCAGGCTTAATGGTCCCAGTCCACCTTGCATAAAACGGTACGTGCACGCCAGCGTCGATCGTCAGCCCTTTCCCGCCTTGACTCGGCCCCCACTGTGTGTCTGTAATGATCTTTTGATTCGTCCCATTGTCACTGTAAAACAAGACCAACGTGTTTTCGCCAATTCCAGCTTCATCGACAGCAGCTAGAATGCGGCCGAGAATTATATCCGTATATTCCACCATGTCTCCGTAATAACGGTTTTCTTCCGTGAAGCGATTACTGGCATCAGCCCATTCTGGCGAGTCTGGCGTAGGAGAAAAAGGGTTGTGCGGGAGCGCCATCGCATAGTACAAGAAAAATGGCCGATCGTGCTTCCGAGCGACATATTCACTGATATAGTCCGTCCACACGTCGGGCCCGTATTTACCTTGTGTGTCGTCTAAAATTTTACCGTTTTGATTGATCCGCGGATCTGCATACCGAGAGCCCTTGTCTTCAGTGTGGCGAGTATGCCAGAGACAGTATTCATCAAATCCTGCTTTGTTAACGTGCATGCCTTTGTCACGCCGCAAATCAGCGCCTGGATAATCTGGCGGGTCATAACTCTGCAGCTGCCATTTCCCCACAATACACGTTTCATAGCCAACTTCTTGCATATAGTGGCCAAACGTCTTGGCCTGTGGATCGAGAATACCAAACGCCAACCAATTGCGATGGTTGTAGATGCCCGTCATGAATTGAATGCGCGTGTTTGTGCACAACGGCTGTGCATAGGCATGAGTAAATCTCATTCCTTGCTTAGCCAGCTCAGACATATGCGGCGTCTTGTATTGGCGACCACCGTAATCTTGTACGCTATCGATCCCTAAATCATCCGCCATAATGAGAATAACATTAGGTCGATCAGCTGCAGCCAACGCCCCGTTTAAGATCGAGACAAGCAGCATCCACACGATTGTATATTTTTCGTTTTTTATCATTCAATCATCTTACCAAACCTATCTGTCTTGGGGGCGTTGCACAATCGATCCAAGCCCTCATACAGCGTCGGCTTTCCTATATAATAACGACAGCGATCAAGCGTCTCACCCGCAAGCCTCACTCAAAAGCTCCGACCAATGAACCTCCCCAAACACTTTGTGATTTTCGGCATCCTGTTATCGATCACAATTCCGATGAATGCCGACAATCCATCGGAGCCAACCACAATTACTCCCGACGAAGCCCGCGGGCGAGTGCGAATATTGGAAACCGTATATATCTCCACCTTGCAAAACATCCATCGCAATTATTTTCGAAACGACCAAAAGTTACCCGTTCCCTCGAGAGTTCTGGAGGACGTCTTTTACAGCCTCAACAGGGGTAATGGAATCAAGAGTCGCTGGATAGCTGTCAACACACCGGCAATGAACGTCGAACACAAACCAAAACCAGGATTTGAAGCTAGAGCGGTCGCGGCATTGACGGCAAATAAATCACGGTTTGAGGAAATCAAATCCGGTGTATTCTATAGTGCCCGCAGCGTAACGCTATTGGCATCGTGCCAGCGCTGCCACCTCAGTGCATTGGCCCAACAAAACGGTGGTCGCCGCATTGCCGGACTGGTCATTGAAATACCGTTAAAAAACACCACGACGGAGCAAAACAATGCAGGCAACAACAAAGACAACAAATAGATCAGTCGCTCCAGTATCGAGACGGCAAGCGATCCAGTCGCTGTCCGGTGCCGCATTAGCCATTGCGGCATCCGCGCCCGCTGCCTTGGCAAATCGTCAACGAACAATTCGAGTGGCTGGAGTGGGCACAGTCTATCAAGACGGTTCCCATTGTGATGTCATCTTTGGAAAAATGTTGGAAGGTTGGCGGCACGACGGTGGACCGGGTCCGAACATGGAACTTACCGGTCTGTATATGGATCAATTTCCGGAAAACGATATGGCGCGTGAACTGGCAAAGGAGTATGATTTCCCAATCTTTGATTCCATTGGAGAGGCAATAACATTGGGGACAGGTCAGATACAATGTGACGGCGTAATCAGTGTGGGAGAACATGGCGAATATCCTTTCACGCCCGACACAAATCAACACAAATATCCAAGGCGACGCTTTTTTGACGAGATTGCCGATATATTTGAATCGTTGAACGCAGTTAGGCCTGTGTTCAACGACAAACACCTTAGCTACAACTGGGCCGACGGTTACGCCATGTACCGCCGCGCCAAACAATTAAAAATACCATTCATGGCGGGTTCGTCTCTGCCATTCGCGTGGCGTTATCCGGCCAATGTTCTACCACGTGGGTCACAAATTACATCCATCATGGCCTGTGGGTACGGTGGTCTCGAATCGTACGGTTTTCATACATTAGAAATGATGCAATCGCTGGCGGAACGCCGCCGCGGGGGTGAAACTGGCGTCCAATCCATCACGACCGTTTCCGGTGATGCGATTTGGAAAGCAGAGCAGGCAGGGCGGTGGTCCCGTAAACTCATGGCACAGGCCTTGGCAACCACAGACGACAACGTGGACGACCTCGAGAATCGTCTGCATCTGAAAACCTCGGCGTTGTACCTCATCGACTATATTGACGGAACTAACGGTGTGTTAGCCATGCTTGACGGCATCACGGGCGACTTTTCAGTGGCTGCAGAATTTGCGGATAGCACGGAAGTCTTTGCCCAATGGTATCGCTTAGAGATGACAGCGCCCTTTCGCCATTTTGCGAAACTTGTGGCTGGGATTGAGCAATTTTTCCGCAGCGGTCGCGGCACCGCACCTATTGAGCGCACTCTTTTAACAACCGGAATTCTCGACCGTGCCATGCACGGCTATCTCCAAAACGGCAAACGCCTCGCAACTCCCGAACTCGCCATCCGCTATCGCCATAGCAAATGGCCCTTTGCCAACCAATTTGAAGAAAACTTTCCTGTGCCGTTGCCATAGATGCGTATTAGTTCGCAGCACATACTTTGAGGGTAGCCACGGACTTATCGATCGCGACTAATAGATCTTCAACATCATCTACGGTCAAGTCGCCGATAGTACCGATGCGGAACGTTTCATGTTGAGACACTTTACCGGGATAGATCACAAACCGCCGCTGCTTCAGCAAATCATAAAACGCGTTAAATTCAAACCATGGTTCTTCTGGAAAAAAGAATGACGTGATAATTGGCGAATGGTCTTCAGCCTCTAACAATGTTTCAAAACCCAGTTCACTCATACCGGTTACGAGTCGTGTTTGGCAATTGGCATACCGCTGGCACCTCGCTGCAATACCGCCTTCGTCCTCCAATTCTTGTAATGCTTGTCGAAACGCCAGAAGAACGTGTGTCGGTGACGTAAACCGCCATTTACCTTCGTTTTCTTCCATCACACGCCACTGGTCGTACAGGTCGAGACTAATCGACCGTGCGTAGCCGGCGGATTGTTTGATAGCCTCTTCACGGCAGATTACAAATCCGAACCCCGGCACTCCCTGGATGGACTTGTTCGCCGACGAAATCAAAAAGTCCACGCCCAAATCATGCATGGCAATGGGCATTCCACCGAAACTGGACATGGCGTCGAGAATAATTTGACAATCGTGTTTTTTGGCGATCTGGCACCATTGCTCGATCGGGTTCAACATTCCCGTAGTCGTTTCACAATGCACAAACGCCACGTGCGTAATTTCTGGGTCCGCGGACAACGCAGCCGTGAATTCCTCTAATGGATAAGAAGTTTCCACTGTTTTCACAACCGTGACGGGTATTTTTAACCTCTCGGCAATCGCTGCAATACGTGCTCCATATGCGCCATTGTTCACAACCAGCAGTTTGCCGGCGGGCCCAATGACCGATCCAATTGTTGCTTCAACTGAAAACGTACCGCTACCCTGCATCAACACGCTCGTATAGCCGGGCTCATTCGTAGCTAAGGCAACAAGAATTCCACGAACCTCTTGGACGATATCATTGTAATCTCGATCCCATGTTGACAGGTCGACCTGCATCTGAGCTTTGACTTGAGCCGTAGTTGTTAACGGTCCGGGCGTCAGTAACAAATATGGTATATCGTCTCGCACTCTAATCCTTTCGCGTTCAGCAATATAGGTTTTTCGAACTTCAGAATCACCCACCGAGAATTTGCAACGACTCGCCCGCTGACCGAATCACATCGGTCGCGCCGCCCGCCAGAAAGACCGCTTTCGCGGATTCGTGTTTTTCCGTTCGCTCATCTTCGCTAAGCGCTTGCAATTCGTCATGCGTCAACCCAACATCATTACCTGTGAGGGTAATTGCAACGCTACGCACTCCGGCGTTTAGTCCCGCCAAGACATCTGGCATCGTGTCACCCACCTTAACTACATCTACGACGGACTGAATATTGAGTTCTTGCATGCACTTGAAAATTAACCACGGAGCAGGGCGACCGTTAGGAACTTCATCTGAACAAGCACGAAAGTCGACGGCCAAACCGGCAGCAGTCAGGTCTTCCCATACGGGGTCGGCAACAACGCGTGGATATCCCGTGGTTGCAGCTATTTTGATATTACGATTGCGTAGGGTTTCAAACAGTTCCAACACACCAGGAATTATATCCACGTGTTCACGAGCTACCTTAATCTGCATTGGCATGAATGTGTCGTATATGTGCTGAACGTCGTCCTCAAGCCACGCTCGACCCTGAGCGGATTCCCAGCGACTTGCAATATTTGGATCTTCCAATAACGTCTGAATATGGTCTCGTTTATGTAAGCCCATCGGGCCGCGTGCTTCCGCGACCGAAATCTCAACCCCCATCGACGCGAACGCCTGCACAAACGCTGAAATGGGAGCAAAACACCCATGGTCGATAATTGTACCGGCCATATCAAAGATCATTAATTTTGTCATGTTTTTGGTAATTCTTTCATCGATATTAGTCGTGACGAGTGAGTAACCCGCTGGCGGGTACATTGTAAACCAAAATCCTATTTGTGGTAATTCGTGGTGTACCAACCACATTTACTTCGATGGGCCTAACTATGATTAACGTCGTGTAATACGCCATCTCCGTATCATGCGTTCCCATTTATATTCCGCCGGTCGGACAGACGCAAGTGCTGTGCTCAGTTGGAACACTTGTTCATATAACTCACAGATAATCTCAGCGATCGCATCAACATGACTGCGGAATTCCGCTTGTTTTGCGAGTTCCACCATTTGCGAATATGTAAATTGATGGGCAATCTCAGACAATCGCAAATCGCAAGTCCATTCGCCATTAATATGGGTCAACTCATACTTATCCACCAAGCGACCGTTGCGGACTTTTTGATAAACTCGATTTTGTTTAAGCACTTCACGTAACAATCCTTCGGTGCTGGGGTCCCACGCGTAAGGGTACATCTGCCCGAGCAATCCGTAGGGTTGGCCGACCCGCATGTAGTGAATTTGCGACATTTCCACAGGCGCTCGTGATACCGAACTTAGCACACGCTTCCAATCTAAGCCCAGTTCCTTAACGCCAATTTCATGAACTGACACTAAATCCTGTATTGGTCGATTTGCTGTCGTATATTTTCCATCAAGCAAATGCATGTCGATTCCAGGTTGGATGGATTTAATCAAACAATCGCCCACGATGTGAGCTAGCCAGCCAAAAATATATGCTAATTTTCGTTCGCCTTTTCCAAACCGTTTAATCACATCCTCGCAAACAACCGCAACATAGTCGTGTAAATGATCCCACGGAAGTGTGTGCTTTGTTTGGTCACCCTTCCATCCAAAAATCAAATGCGACCTGCCATAAAACAAATTCGCAATTTCTCGCGGGCGATACTCTGTTCCTTGATGCACTAATTTCCACGGTACAACCTGCCCCCCCGTGAGCGGGCTTTGCTCCAGCTTAACTGTTCCATAGCCAACAGATTTCCCCGTGTCGACACAAACAGCTTCGGGTAGTGTTTGAATATCTGAACCCAAGTACGCGCCGGACAAAAAACTGTCAAAGTGTCGATGAATCAAACCACCAACTGGCAACCTTCTTTCGACTGTTTTTCTACCAGCCAAAATTGCGTACAACGTATGGCCAACAACACCACTCATGATTTTTCTTAACTCCTACTGATAGAGATCCAGCATGGGCTTACCAACGGAAACAGGAAACGGCCTGTCCAATTCATCATAAAAATGCGAGTGGGGCTCAATACCTAACGCGTGAAACATGGTCGCAGCGACATCCCACGGAGCGTACCGCTGATCAACAACTTCCCCACCAAAGCGATCTGTCTTACCAAGCACCGATCCGCGTGTAACTCCTGCGCCTGCCAGCAGAATCGAATAGGCACTTGCCCAATGCTTTCGACCCGCAGTCGTTCCAGCAAAATTCCCTTCTATTGCAACGACCGGTGCTCGGCCAAATTCTCCCATCACAATCACCAAGGTTGTTTCCAGTAGTCCGCGATTTTCAAGATCCTTGATCAAAGCAGTGATGGTCTTGTCAAACCTTGGAATTAAATGATTCTTGAGCGCCGGAAAGATATCGTTATGAGTATCCCAACCGTATTCTTCAATAGCGTCAGGCGCGAGGTCTTGGCCCCGATTCGTGTGATTAAATATCACATTTACATACGGTACTTGAGCTTCCACCAATCGCCTCCCGAGCAAACACGCTTGACCTGACCGGTATCTACCATAGGCATCGCGAGTTTTGTCGGATTCTTTGTTAAGATCGAAAGCCGATACTACATGTGGTGAAGACAGCAAATCAATTGCTTGTCCATAAAATCGATTGTTATTGCGTACTTGGGTATTAGCGTCCAATGCCGTTTGATTCCGATCTAAGGATTTCTTGAGCTGAACCAATTTCCGCATCCTTGTTTCGCTCAAACGAGACTCATAACTGAGTCCGGGAATCGCAATTTCGCCACCTGTCGGATCGCCCACCATGAGCGGATCATAGGATTTACCTAAGATACCGCCATACATGCCCGGAGCAATATTGATGGGTATTAAAGCAGGACCGTTTACGTATATGGAATCATAGGGAAAACGTGATTCGATTGGTAAATGATTTAAAATGGAACCGAGTGACGGTAAATCTGTCGGTTTAGGTAACGGGTTCGTCGACAACACTGGGTAATAGCGACCGGTCATGGTTAAATAGGTCGCACTGCCGTGGTCCAAATCCTCGTGCGCCATGCTTCTTACCAACGTGAATCGATCGGCAATTGACGCGAGTCCGTGCATGTCCTCTGTGAAATGAACGCCTGGCAATTTAGTTTGTAACGGCGAAAATGCTCCTCGGATGTGTTCGGGAGCAAGTGGCTTGGGGTCCCACATATCGATCTGGCTTTGGCCACCGCTGGCAAAAATCGTCAGTACACTTTTAGCACGTCCAAATCCGGCCTTTTCACTACTTTTCGCTTCACCGGTTATGCCCAACATCGCAGCGGTCGCCAATTGCAAACAGCGACGGCGACTTAGTGTGGATTGATTTGATTTTCCAAACAAGTTAAGCATCCGACCATTATAGCCCAATAGAGCTTTGCTGGATGCTCTATATTGCTTGTCAATTGCTGTTGCGTCTATTACCGGACGGCGACAGGCAGTATTTACTTTGCTACTGTATCGTCCGTCGTAAAAATGTGCATAATTGACATTTCTCATAACCGTTTCCGCCTAGACATCCCGCCTCGATTGATTCCACGCATGTCCTCCTTAAGTACCGCTGTAACACTTCCTCGCGATACAGCGGAAACCGGTATTCATCGAGGATGGTGGATTCTGTCAGTGGCCTTCACCGCCATATTCATGTCAGCGCCTGGGCAAACGCATTCCATTGGTACTTTTCGCAGTATGATGATCAGCGGCATGGAGAATGTTAACGACACTCAGTTTTCCACAGCCTACCTAGTTGGCACGCTTTTTAGTGGATTTGCACTGCCGTTTTTAGGGCCACTGATTGATCGCTTTGGTGCCCGTGCACTACTACCGTTAACATCTATGTTACTCGCTGCATCCTGTATCTTGATGTCATATGTTGAGCATTTACCTTTACTCTATCTCGGCTTGGGAATGCTGCGGCTATTTGGACAAGGTTTGATGTGCCTATTAGCTACATGGCTAGTTGGTGAATGGTTTCAAGAAAAACGAGGGATCGTGATGGGATTGATGGGGGTCGGTGGTGCTCTAAGTGTTATGACATTTCCGTTGCTCAATCGATACTTCATATTGAACTACGACTGGCAAACGGCTTGGTTAGTGCTAGCCGCTATTCTGTTAGTCACGTTCGTGATCCCGCCATGGTTGGCCGTCCGCAACCGACCGGAAGAAGAGGGGCTTTTTCCAGATTGGAAATATCATCACTCCAAGATAAACCCGACACTCGCTACGGAGCATTCACCTCATATCACTACGGAAGCCTGGACGCGCAACGAAGCCTTGCGGAATCCTACTTTTTGGAAATTGGTGATGTGCGTCACTTGTACCTCGCTGGTCGGGACGGGATTAATGTTTTATGCCGATCGCGTCCTTGAGCGAGTGGGAATGTCCGGCAATAAACCCTATTACGTCTTAGCTTTGCAGGCATTGCTGGCGACGATTACGTGTATCGCAGCGGGGCATTTCACATCAAAGTTCCAAGCGCGTTATTTATTGGCAACCGCGATGCTTCTCCTCGCTGCGGCCTTGGCCGTCCTAATCTCGGGGTCCAGTCCCTGGATGGCCCTACCTTTTGCGATTTTGCTAGGCGTCCATGGTGGTATTATTCGCACCGTAGGCAGCGTAGTGTGGGTTAATTACTATGGCCGTGAGCACCAAGGAGCAGTCGCTGGTGTAGCATTCAGTGTCGCGGTAGCAGGTTCGGCATTGGGACCACTAGCGTTAGCAACCTCTGAGGACATTTTCAGCTCTCTTAAACCCGCCTTGATTTTGTTTATGTGCCTGCCAATTATCGCTGGAATTGCCGTGTTATCCGCAGCCCCACCAAAACGCGACGGAGCCGGCAGTGGATGAGCACCGTGACGCTTAACGTGACGACAAATTAACTAACAATGAATTGGAGCGCCAGTTCGCCAAAAGCGCAAAACAGTGTGCCGCCGACAATTATCACAAGATATAGAATGACCCAACGTGTTTTGGGACTGCGCTCGCGACGCATATTTGCATATCGAGCGGGTAGTTGGGTTCCGCCATTGGGAGACGCGGGCGCTAGCGGCATCGTAAACACTTTATGGCACGATGGACAAGTCGCTTGTTGACCAGCGAGCTGTGGTACGAGCGCGAGCAACTGGGTGCAATGTGGACAACTTATTTGTGGTTCATTCATATTTCGACGAAATAGCTGAACGTGAGATCTGGGAAAAGGGCGTTTGTGGTATTACTGAGAAGCATCGATTGCCTTGGTGACGGCGCGGCGGAATTCCTCACGTGGATTATCAAATCCATTGGATTGCGACAACGCCATGCCAACAACTTTGCGGGAGGGGTCAATCCAGACAAATGTGCCTTCGCTACCTGTATGTGAATACGACTCGTCGTTATGTACTCTCCAGCCGAGGCCGTAGAAACTCGTTCTTTCTAGACGTTCCGCTGCGGAGTATAGTTTCTGCGTGACTGGGAACGTTGCCTGCTCAACGCTCCGCCTCGATAGAATACGCACTCCCTGGTACTTACCTTGTCCGAGGAACATCTGACAAAATTTAGCGTAATCCGCGGCCGTCGACACCATGCCACCCGAGGCTCGTACAAACGGCACACGCATGCTAGCGTCTCGCTGAAACCGTATCGACCAGTGGTCACTATCGTTAGTCGTGGGAATCCCATATACAACTGACATTTCCGCGACCCGCCCAGTCGGCGGGTGGTGACTTGAATCCACCATCTGCAGTGGTTCATAAATATTTGAAATCAGGAACTGTTCTAGCGACTGCCCCGACACTTTTTCGATCAGTGCACCAATGGTGTTATAAGCCGCATTGTTGTAGCTATAACTCACGCCTGGTTCTTTGGGAGGAACAATTTCTGCTAGGCGATCCACTTCCGACTGCAAATTCGGTCGTCGCGGGAAATCATCACTCGCCTCCTGCAGCGGGAAAACAAACAACGACTTAAAACGCCAGCCACTGGTATGCGAGAGCATCTGCTTGATCGTAATGTCGCGATGTGCGTCGTTATCAAACGCTGGAAGATACTTGGATACTCGATCGTCAATCGACAGCAATCGACGCTGTTGCAGAATCAACACAGCGGTTGCTACAACGGCTTTGGTATTGGACGCCATTCGCAACAGAGTATCCGCTTCCATTTTGGCCTGAGCCGCTTTATCCCGCCATCCCAACGCCTCTGATAAAACGACCTTACCGTCCTGTATCACGTACAAAATGACATTGGGCAGTTTTCCTTGTTCGATGCGACTACGGTAAACATCGACTGCCTCGCTGAACAGTTGGTTGTCCGCGACTTGCTCCGCCGTGCAATACTGCGAGCATGCCAGAAAAAGCACCACGCAACACGCCAGTTTCGAAATGCGTTGTGACTTCCTAATGATCACTAGCTTCACCTGCGCCGCTGGGAATGTGAATATTCTCGACCATTTTCTGAACTTCTAGCGGCGGTGGTGGACTCACTAGATTTACCAGAAACGCCGTGGCAAAATTAATCAACATACCTAGCGTCCCAATTCCTGCAGGAGCAATACCAAACAAGTATTGTTCCTTGGTGCCGCCCATGAATTGAAAATATATAATGTAACCCAATGTAAATCCGATCCCACAGGCCATGCCTGCAATGGCACCTTCCTTGCTCAACTTCTTCCAAAAGATACCCATCAGTAGAGTTGGGAAGAACGAGGAGGCAGCCAGTCCGAAAGCGAAGGCTACCGTTTGAGCAATAAAGGTTGATGGAGGGTTAATACCAAAGTACGTAGCGACCAGCAACGACACGAAGGCAGCGATTCTCGCATATCTCACTTCTTCCTTGTCAGTCAGATTCGGATTGACGATGTTTTTCATCAGGTCGTGCGAAATCGATGTTGAGAGAACGAGTAACAAGCCAGCCGCCGTCGATAATGCGGCGGCAATGCAACCGGCCATTAACAGGGCAATCGCCCATTTAGGCAGTCCGCCCATATGAGGATTGGCCATGATCATAATGTCCCCACCGAACCACAGTTCGTTTGGGTTACTCGTGTCAATTTGATTTACTAGCATTCTTTCGCCGTGTGCGCCACGTTTGTCTTCAGTTGGATACTGCGGTTTTTTTGCCGCGGCCGTGGGTACAAATACATCCGACGTTCCCGCTTTAGATTTTCCTTTACCGAAATACTGAATAACCCCGTCATTATTCTTATCCACCCACGCCATCTGCCCGGTTAATTCGAAATCCTTGAACCATTGCGGAGCGGTTTCGTATTCCTTCTGATGTAGATTCTGGATGAGGTTTACTCGGGAAAATGCGCCAATCGTCGGAGCCGTCAGATAAATGACAGCGATAAAAGCGAGCGTCCAGCAGGCGGATTTGCGAACAGCCTGTACATCTTTCACTGTGAAAAATCGAACAATCACATGCGGCAGTCCTGCCGTACCGCACATCAGTGCCGCCGTAATGCAAAACATATTGATCGTTGACAGGCTGCCATCGGTATATTTCGAAAAGCCGAGTTTGACATTGAGGTCATTCACCTTTTCTAGGAACGGCGTTCCCGTGCCATCTTGAGTAAACTCACCGATGAAGCCTAGTTGTGGAATGAAGTTGTTCGTCATCGCAATGGCGATGAAAACGGCCGGAATCGTATAGGCAAATGCCATGACGCAGTACTGAGCAACCTGTGTGTAGGTAATTCCCTTCATGCCCCCCAGTCCGGCGTAGAGGAATACAATTCCTGCACCGATTAGAACTCCTGACGTCATGGAAATGCCGAACAGCTGAGAAAAGACAACTCCAACACCATTCATCTGCCCCATGATGTAGGTCATGCAAATAAAGATTGCGCAGACGACGGCGACACCGCGGGCGACCTTGGAATAAAACCGATCCCCGATGAAATCCGGGACCGTTGCTTTGCCGAATTTGCGCAAATACGGCACCATCAGAATCGTTAGTAAAACAAAACCACCCGTCCAGCCCATCAGGAATCTGGACCCGTCATAACCGCCAATCGCGAGCGTACCGGCCATTGAAATAAACGTCGCCGCGGACATCCAGTCGGCAGCGGTTGCCATGCCGTTCGCTAAAGGTGAAACACCACCGCCCGCAGTGTAGTATTCTTTAGTCGAAGTTGCGCGCGACTTAAAAGCGATCCCGATGTAAATAGCAAACGAGATGCCAATAAAAATAAAATTAAGTGTACTCTGTTCCATCGTCGGTTATACTCTCGCGTTGTTATAGCTGGTCCATCTATTCTACTGAATCTACTGAATCTACTGAATCTACTGAATCTACTGAATCTACTGAATCGCTGGATTCGTGCTGGGACTCAAGATATCCATATTTAGAGTCAAGTCGGTACATCAATACGGCATAGGTAATTAATAGCAAGACAAAGCAAATAATCGAACCTTGTTGCGACATCCAAAACCCGAATTGGGCATTGCCGACTTGTGGCATATTTTGATCCATCCAATCGCGAAACAAAATGCTACATCCAAGGCTAACCAAGAACCAAATCGCCAATATAGCGAGTGTTATATACAAACAGGCTTTGCGATGTTTTAGGGCGTTAGCAGACGACATGGAGGGATACGCTCAGTTAGAGGTTTGTCATGAATACTCGTGTATTCGTATAAATCTAAGCTAGTAGAATAAACCGTATTAGTAGTACAAATCAAGTGCGGAAACGAAAACATGTGAACTCGCAATAATTAGTAATATTTTGTATCTTAACACTGAATATTCTGTCATTATTAACGAATCAAGAATTGTTTATCTAATTTCTTACTATCAGGCGAAAGTAATCCATGTCTGCAGGTTCTTTATATTGCCCGAAATGTGCAACTCCTGTCGCACATGGAATCCCAGCTTGTCCCTCCTGTGGAGTGCCGTTTGTTCAACAAGTGGCAACCCAGCCTGTCTATCAAGAGCAACAAGTTTATCAGCAGCAACCGGCCTATCAACAACCGCAACAGGTTTATCAACAGCAACCGGTCTATCAACAACAGCCGGCACATTTATCAGAAGCCAACAGCAAGAAGATAGCAGCGGGAATCTGCGCCATAGCAATGGGCCTGCTAGTCTTCCCGTTAGGAATCCATAAATTCATCTTGGGTTACAATGGTGCCGGATGGGTCTATCTCGGTTTAATCATCGGGGGCATCATGACCTCATGTCTTTTGCCGTTCATCATTATTTCAGCACCGGTTATGGGGATAATTTCCATAATTGAAGGCATCATGTACCTCACAAAAACAGACGAAGAGTTCTATTACACATACATCGCCAACCGCCGCGAGTGGTTCTGACGCTGTCCGATTCCTAGTTCGTGTTTATCTTGACTTACACCTAATCTGGGCTGATTCTTAACTTACTATCTCACGAATCACCCGCGCGTCATAAACATCGGTCAATTTTTCATCGCGGCCATTTTTCTCGTGCACTAGTTCTTCATGATCAATTCCCATCAAGTGCAAGATCGTGGCATGATAGTCCGACATTTTGGTGCGATTGACGACGGATCGATATCCAAAGTCATCGGTTTCTCCATAGGTTTGACCACCTTTAACGCCACCACCAGCCATCCACACACTAAATCCATAAGGATGATGGTCACGTCCTTCGGACCCCATCTGTACTTTACCGCCGCGCAACTCAGCGCCAGGAGTTCGCCCAAATTCACCGCCCCAAAGTACCAAGGTTGAATCCAGCAACCCTCGCTGCTCCAAGTCTTGCAACAACGCGCCAATCGGTCCATCGGTACGTTGGCAACAGGAACTCGTGTTCTTCACATTGTCAGAGTGCGTATCCCACGGTTGGCCACGCATCAGGATTTGCACAAACCGAACGCCACGTTCCACCAAACGCCGCGCCATAAGGCAGCGTTTTCCATAAGACAAAGTAACTTTGTCCTCCAATCCATAGGCCTTTTGAGTAACTGCTGTTTCCTGCGAGATATCCATAGCATCGGTGGCGGCTAATTGCATGCGTGCGGCCAATTCCAAGTTGGAAATACGAGCATCCAATTCCAGCTCGTGCGGATGATTTGCTTTGTGACGGGCATTTATGGATCGCAATAAGTCCATTTTAGCGTGGCGTACTTCTTCGGATTGCACACGTTTTGGCTGTAAGTTCAAAACCGGCGTTCCCTCGCTGCGAAACGGCGTGCCTTGATACACCGGTGGCAACCAACCGTTGGACCAATTCCGCACACCATCCACCGACTGCCCAGTCGGATCTGGCAAGACAATATAAGCCGGCAGGTTTTGGTTAACGGTACCCAAACCATAAGCAGACCACGCGCCAAGCGTCGGGCGCCCAGGTGTAATTAGTCCGGTTTGAGCCATCCAAATTGCCTGTTCGTGATTTCGATGTTCTGTAAACATAGACCTAATCACCGCAATTTTGTCGGCGTGCTTAGCAATGTTGGGCAGGCGATCAGAAAACTCGATACCACTCTCGCCAGACTTGTGAAACTTAAACGGTGTTCCTAATAAATATTTCGTGCGATTCTCATCGTCGACCACACTGTCTGGCGGCGTTTTACTATGGTATTGGTTCAATATTGGTTTTGGGTCCAACAAGTCAACCTGACTTGGCCCACCGTGCATAAATAACTGAATAACCGATGTCGCACGAGGTCTAACTCCCGGGGAACGTTGGGATAAGCCGCGAACTCCTTTCGCAGCAACGGCATCCTCCCGCAACAGCGTAGACAAAGCTAGACCACCGAATCCCGCGCCCAGTTTCTTCAAGACCTCACGACGGGATGGAATGGATTGATATTGATTTGCAGTTTGATTCATTTCATTCTCATATTCTTTAATAGCCGACACCTAAAGTGGTCAATCAATATACGCAAATTCATTGCTCGACAACAACACGTGGCAAAGATCCACTAATGCTAAACGACTTGCTTCTTTCAGTTCCTGTTCAGTTGGATTTTTCTGTTCATCCTGCCCAGCCCTCAAGTAGATGTCCGATTGACGAAAGATAAATTCCGCCAATCCTTGTAGCTGCTCAGCATCTGCTCGACGACCCGTCACGGCCATGAATGCATACCCGATCGGATCTTGGGGCGATTCTAGCAGAACACGATCCGCAAACGCCTCGGCGGCATTAACGACCAGGTCGCTATTAAGTAGTGACAGGGCTTGCAGCGGTACGGTTGACTGATTACGACGAGTACAGTTTGTTTCGATATCCGGTTGGTCAAAAAGTTGCAAAATCGAAACTGGTGCCGAACGCTTATTGCGTAAATAAATTGACCGTTTTTGTGGTAACTTGCCATCGTTGACCACCACTTCACCATCAGACCGACGGACAATGGCCGTCGGTGCACCATACATATCACTTCGCAAGGCACCGGCAACATGCAGGATGCAGTCACGCAGTGGTTCAGCTTCCATTCGCCTTAGATTTTGACGCCACAACAAACGATTATTGGGGTCAACTGTTTTAGCTTTTTCCGCGTGGCTTGCCGTGACTGCAGAAGATTGTTGATAGGCTTGGGACGACAGAATCAAACGATGTAAATACTTCAAACTCCATTGATTCGATTCCAACTCGACCGCTAACCAATCCAACAATTGTTGATGTTGCGGTTCTTCGCCAGCCCAGCCGAAATCCTCAACCGTGGAAACTAAACCTTCACCAAAATGGTGCAACCACAGTCGGTTTGCCATTACGCGAGACGTTAACGGGTGGCGGCTTTGAGTCAACCAATTAGCAAATGCTGTGCGTCGCATCGACGTCGACGCTTTACCATCAACCGCTTCCCATGCAAACGGTTCTTCCGCCTGAATCATCTCTGGAACCCCGGGTCGCACAACGGCGCCTGGAGTTTGCGCGTCGCCGCGACGGAGCAAAGGGGTATACGGTTCACCGGCAACATCATAAGCGGCATAGACATAATCAAAGTGTTGCCGCCGCTGTTCCACTGCCGTTAGTTTTGTGGGTTGTTCACCGACCGCTTGCTTATATACGGGATAATCCGCCAGTAACGCTGCTTCAAGCTCTTTCGCATCGGGACGTACCAGCTTGCCAAATTTTTGAACTAAATATTTTTGAATAGCCGTTTGTTTTTCCACAGCCGTTCCGATAGCCGCAGATACATCGGTACGTAGAACTTCGGGCAATGTACTCAAGCGTTGCAAAAACAACGCTTCAACCTTCATAGCCCGCAGGGTCGCTAATTCATTTTTCACAGCAGCCAATTCTGCGTCGACCTGCTTATTATGAACCGCCGCTGCGTCGACTTGCTTCTTGGAAGCCACAGGGCGTTTACGGTCACGAAATGGAATCCAAGCGTCCGGATTGTAGACGCTCATAAAGACCGCCTGCAACTGATAGTAGTTCTTTTGTGTCAACGGGTCGAACTTATGATCGTGGCACTTGGCACATTTCACTGTAATCCCCATCAAACCACTAGTCAAAATTTGCAATTGACTATCGATCGTGGGGTAGTAATAAAGCCCGTTCACATTCTTGATCGTTTTGAAGTCAGGGCGACTCGCATCGGGAGCAGTGCGCAGAAACCCAGTCGCCGATAATGCTTCCACGACATTCTCAGGCAATGCATCACTATTTTCATAGTGGTCCCAGTAATTGTGGATCTCATCGCCGGCAAGCTGCTCTCGCACAAACTGATCATAGGGGAGATCACGATTCAAGGCACGAATAACATAGTCTCTAAATCGCCAAATCAGCTGGCGGTCTTGATCAGCAGATAGCACTCCGGCAGAATCGGAATAGCCGGCTACATCAAGCCAGTGCCGACCCCATCGTTCACCGTAACGGGGATCCGCAAGTACTTCGTCAAGCAAGCGTTGAAAAGCAATCGGGGTATCGTCTGCATCAAACCGTTCAATCGCTTGCGGGGAGGGTAGTATCCCCAGCATGTCTAGATAGACTCGGCGTATAAGAGTCGACTTCGTTGCGGGCGGGGAAAACGACAACCCGTTCGCGGACAATTGTTCCCGCAAAAACGCATCAATAGGATTGGTGCTAGCTTCCGCTGAGTTTGCGCTGACGACGGGCACAGGAGGTCTTTGCGGAGGCGTAAAGGACCAATATGTATATTCAACTTGATTGTAAGAAGTTGTTTGTGCGACGTTCTTGTCATCGGTGCTAGCGGTAGCCGCAGCTAGCTTCAAATCGTCCCGCGCATTTTCATTTATCCAAACACGGATTTTGCCTTGTTCTGCGGCGGTCAACGGTTCCCCTTTAGGGGGCATCTTCCCAGATGAAGCGACTTCGTAAAGCAAGCTTGTTTCGGCCGCGTCTAAGCGAATAGCTGGTCCAGATTCACCACCTTGCAAGATGGCAGTCACCGACCGCAAATCTAAGCCAGCTTTTGGTGCCCCGCCACCATGACAACCAATACAGCGAGCCTTCAGGATTGGCAATATGTCTTTATCGAAAACAGCAGCCATTTCCATGGGCTTGGACGATTGCGTATCTGTTGCCTCTTCCCCTAACGCGGGTACGACAAACAACAAGCAAAGACTGATTTGCAGGAAATTTCGCATCATACAAAGCATCTTATTCCAGAATCGTTGGGAGACTCGCAATCACTTTCTTAATTGCCGCTGCGTTCAATTCACCCGCGGCGAAGGCGTGATTCGCTTGGACCTGTAAACCGGTCCACATCAAAATCGTAACTTCGGCATCAGCCGATATTTTATAATCTGGCGGGCCTTTGGCATCCTCAAACACTGTCAATGGAAGAGTACGCAGTCGGTTCTTTTGCGCAAGTTCGCTCAACGCGCCCTCATGTTTTTTCGGTTTATCACTCAACACAACTACAAACGCTCGCAATTGCTTGTTCGAATTTTCAAATAGTTGTGCTTGAAGTTCTTTGGCCAAACTGACCATGTTATCGTCGAGCGAGCGAGTGAAAACTGCTACAACCGGACGACCACCGTAAACTCAGCGATAGCACAGGGTCTTACCACGAGATTGCGCCGAGGAGCAATCCTTTACGTCAAATGCATCGGCGTAATCGCCAATTTGCAAGCCGGATTTAACCTCCGCGTGCAATAGCGTGGCAAACGCAAGCAAGCCAAAGCAAGACAGTAGAACAACAGTTTTTCGTTTCAAGTTCATAGAAATTCACTTCCGTTCTTATCACATAGTATTAAACGCGTGGCATCGATTGATTATAATCAAATTGTACTTGCCTGATTAGATTATTATCGCGAAACGACAAAACCTCATGGAAAACCCGACCATTCTCACTAAATTGGCTTGCATGCTGCTGATAACAATCTGTAGCGGTTGCGAGAATACTGATAAAAAGGCACCGACTCCAGTCGGCGCTGACGAACCTCAAGTAGTGGAGCAACCAGTTGCGACTCCGCTAACAACAATGGGCACTTGGAAGGATATAGAAACTCTTATTGAAGCAGACCACGGAAAGGTCGTTGTCGTGGATATTTGGAGCACTTATTGTGCGCCGTGCATGAAAGAGTTTCCTCGATTGCTAGCTCTACAGGAACTTCACGGTGATAAATTACGATGCGTATCATTCAATATCAATTACGCGGGACTACCAAATCAAACTGTTGAAACGGATCTGCCATTCATCCATAAATTCTTAGCCAAACAACCATTCCAGCTAACCAATATTGTTTCGACCGAGACCGACGAGCAGGTCTATGCGCAACTTAAAATATATTCGATCCCAGCAATCCTAGTCTTCGACAAAACGGGCAAACGCGTGGCGACTGTTATGGAGGAATCAGCCTATGAAAACACGGTAAGCCCTTTGGTCGCTCAGTTACTCGATGAGCAACAGTAGGAATATCCCGCGATGCATAACAACTACACTAACTCATCAATTTTGCCGTATTTTGTATGATCCACGAGATATCGCGGCCGACCTGAAAGATCGTTGACGGTGGCTGTTTCGGTGTCGATTCCTAAATTATGGTAAAGCGTTGCAAACACTTCTTGAATATGCACTGGGCGTTCCGAGGGTTCTTCGGCATATTTATTTGTTGCACCAATTACACGCCCAGGTTGCACACCGCCTCCAAACATCAGAGCAAAACTAGCACGCGGCCAATGATCGCGGCCTCCCTTGGCATTGATACGCGGCGTTCGCCCAAACTCACCCCACACCACGACTGACACGTCTCGATCTAATCCTCGTTGGTAGATATCATCGATCAGAGCGGAGACGCCTTGATCAAAGAACGGCAAGTGATCGCGAGCATTTTCAAAATTTGTACCGTGCGGTTGCCCGTGCCAATCCCAACGTCCATAAGCCACCGTGACCGTCCGGACGCCAGCCTCAACTAACCGGCGAGCTTTGATGAAATAGTCATTATGCAAGCAAGCTCCATCTCCATAACCTGCGTACTCGTAGGAACCACCACCATAGCGTTCAACGAGCTTGGGATCTTCTTTGGTAATATCCAACGCGTCGGACAATTTACTGGAGGTCAGGATACCTAAGGCTTGTTCGGTGAAAGCGTCTACACCTTCAAGTTCCACGATTTTATCAACCTGCCGTTTCATGCGGTCAAGACCCGCGAGCAGGGCAGTCCGGCTTTGGAATTGCGACACATCGATGCCGTGTAAATCCAAGTTTGCGGCACCGTCAGCGTTGGGGGTAAAAGGGGAATGTGACTTGCCCAAGAAACCAGCATCGCCCGGATTGGACCATCCGGATACTTTCATTTTTGGATTCAGACTGATAAACGGTGGGATACCCCGTTTCGCTGTACCACGCATTTTTGAAATGACGCTGCCCAGTGATGGCCAGCCACCGACTGGTTGGTTTTCGTTTAGTCGTCCCGTTAAGCACTGAAACGCATCATGTCGATCCTTTGCGCCATAGATCGAACGAATCAGTGAGTAGCGATCCATGCGACTGGCAAGTTGGGGCAAATGCTCACAAATCTGCACGCCCGGTAAATTTGTCGATATCGGTGAGAACTCGCCGCGTATCTCACTAGGCGCATCTGGTTTCAAATCAAACATGTCTTGGTGCGGCGGACCACCTGCTAGGAAAATCATGATGCAGGCTTTGTGTCCTAAGCGGTGACGATTTTCACCTTGAGCTCGCAACAATTCCGGTAGTGTCAGTCCACCCATTGCCATACCACCGGCGCGCAAGAAGCTGCGTCGATTTAGGCCATCGCAAAATTGAGGGGGTAAGCGGTGAGACAAAACAGGGACCTTTTCAATAAGATTCAAAAAGGGGCAACAATCATATACGGTTTATACTATGCCCAAGTGTACCACAGCAATATCTGCAACGCCAAGGCAATTAGCGGCTCCGCAATTTGACACGTTTAATATAGGCGTTTAACTCAGATCCTGTGAGTTTACCGTCACCATTGCTTAAACACCGTTTGTGCATTTAGGTTCCACTAAGTGCACTCACACGCCATTCGTGTAATTAGGGGTATAAAAAACCCCTCGACCGAACCGAGTAGGTCCAATCAAGGGGCTTTGAAAACAGTGTTATGGTAAAAACAACTAGCTGTTAGTTATTTTTCCATTCTTCACCAAGTGGTCCACCATCTCGGCGGTCACCGAGGCGATTGTAGGTCACGTAGTCGATGTTTTCGCTCAAGAATTGAACGCTACCATCTACTAGGACAAACTGAGCTCCACCCTTGTGCTGCGACTTGAAAGCATTGGAAGTTGACCAATTCTTAAAGTGCGAACAGCTGCGAGGATTTAACGGTGGGTTGTGGTTACCCCACGAGAAACCAGGGTCGCCGATACCCACTACTGGGAAGTTAATTGGTCCCACGGTCATCACCCAAGTGGCATTATAATGCAACCAACCGTTGTGATAATGGTCCGATTTATGTGGCAACATTTCACCCACCATGATGACTTGGCTTTCACCATCGGTCACATCACGGAAGCGAGCGGCCCAAGGACCACGCAAGAATACACCCGAAGCCCTAAAGCCACGACCGTCATTTCCATGGTTCGGAGGTCCGGTTTGGAACAAGTTACCCGGATAATTCGGACATATGTTATTCCAAGAGTTACTGCGTTGTGCGCCCATGCTATAACCGTAACAACTAACAGTTGCATCGCGGTCATACCAACTTCGCTGAACATAAGGATCAACATTGGCCGAAGGGCAAATAAAAGTTGGAATCAACTCACTTCGCACAGCTTTTCCATTAGGAGAAATTGCCCAGTCAGTTTCAAACCGTGCCCAGTTGTTGTAAGACCCGCCAAATGGGGCGATATTACGATTTTTACGACCAGAAATAGTCATATTCAACTGATGGTATAGTGGATCCTGTTCGATAAAAGGAAGTATCTTAGCGAATACTCCACCTTTACTACTACCAACCCAAGTTTGTCCGTTGTTGGACGTACGACCCCAAAAGTGAATGCCATTATGTGGCAAAGAATTATAGGTGTTGTGATAAGTTCGCATAGCGAGTCCAATCTGCTTTAGATTGTTGCTACACGACATCTTTCGTGCTGCTTCACGAGCCGCAGAAACGGCTGGCAACAACAACGCTACGAGAATACCGATGATCGCAATCACGACCAACAATTCCACGAGCGTGAAGGCGTTTCGCCTTTTTAAACGTTTCATTACATAGTCTCCGAAAAAAAGAATAAAAACAAGTATGAGGTTTCAGAGTCAAAAACAACTGAAATCGCATATGATTATTTATATATGTAACATGAAAATAAAGCGAGAAAGTTTTTAAGATTTTGCCTCAAAATCATCGTCATTTTTCGTCAATAATCGAGTAATTCATACAACCCGAACCTGTTTTCACAGGGATTTCCACGCGACACATACATCTCGCGGGCAGTGGGGTCCATGACGATCGAGAATACGGTACTCCAAAATCCGTGTTTATCGGCGTTTTGATGCCTACAAATCGACTGTGGGTAATTATCGTGATCTGCTAACAAAACCTGGACCTGTGGAACTGTCAGTTGTCGATCGGGCACCACCTCGGACAACAATTGCCTCATCCGCTGTAACCGTGGCACGGATTGGATCAATTCCGGGTACTCATCATTGATCGACGTACGATCCGGACACAAGCAGTGGTTGGTGTGTACCAACAGCGAATCGTCGGTCAACAACTTCACTTCATCGATATAGCCTTCGACATTTGCGGGGCCATCTGGCGTGGTCATCATAATATTTACGGGTATGGCACGGTAAGCCGATGCGAGCACATCCACCGCTGCTGCTAATGACGTTTGCTCAAACATCGTCCGCAAGGAAAAGTAATGCGGTACTCCCACACCTCGACTTGGGGCTGGAAGCGTATTTACGCAAGCGGCAAGTCCCGCCGTGTTCATTCCTATATAGGAGATCAGCCCGGCTTGCGTGACACACATATACGCGGGAGCAGCATCCGGTTGACGTGTTAATACCAAGGTAAAGGGATCCAAGGCAACATCCGCATCCCAATTCTGAGCTACAATCCCTCTTCCCGACTGCATCGAGCTTCCCCCAATCGACAATGCCGTGCATCCTTGTAGACCATTGGCCCCTTGCGCCATCGCATCACTAAATTGGTTACGAACTTGCAGCAGCATCAAATTTTCGACCGAGACGACACTCGCTTCAGCCAAACCTTGAAGTTCTTCGACAAGGTGCGGTGCAAATTGGCTCACATGCGTTAGCGATTCATGACAAATTCGCGCGGCAGTGTCACGGTCAATGGAAACCGTTTTGTTGATGGAATACAGAGCCTCATCACAAAACCCTCGCACCAGATCACCGACTGCATCCCCAATTTGTCGTCCCATATCACGGGGCGTGCCGCGGACGGTCAACTCTGGATAGCGACTTGCGGCCGAAACTAATTCAGACATTACTAGGTGACTCCCCATACAGGTCAGCGGGGTTATTAAATACATAATCCACGGAAACTTGAACGTGAAAGCCGATCCCGATCACAACACGTTTCCACAAAGGCTGAAGCCAATAGGTCATTGTAATCCCATTGACCACAGCGTTACAAACAAAAAACGGGACGAGCTTATCCAACCTTAACGTCAACGGCGGCACCTTGCCAAGTATCTCTTTTTTCCATCTCGGCAGCGATAGCATCTCGAACCGCCGGTTTATCTTGGCACCACTGGGGCGCCACGAAATAGTCGGCCGGCGCATCCCCACTGACCCGTTCAACAACCACCTCCGGCGGAGTCAACTCAAGGAACTCAACTACCGCTCGTACATAATTCTCGCGGTCGAGCATCGTAACCTCACCACGCTTAAGTTGCTCGGCGAGCTCTGTATTTTTGACTGCGTATAGATTATGTATTTTGACCGCATCCACTTGGACTCGCGCCAACTCCCGGGCGGTTTCCAACATATCTTCATGACTTTCCCCAGGCAATCCGAGAATTACATGAGCGCAGATTTCAAAGCCACGATCCTTACTGCGGTGCATCGCATCAAGGAACGCATCATGATGATGGCCGCGATTCATCCAATCCAACGAACGGTCATGCATCGTTTGCATGCCATATTCAACACTCAAGTACGTTTTCTCAGCGACTTCATCAAGCAAATCGAGTACGTCATCGGCCACGCAATCTGGTCGAGTTCCGATCGCCATACCAACGACTTGCGGATGTGACAGCGGAGCGTCGTACAAGGCACGCAATTTTTCGACGGGCGCGTACGTATTGGTGGCAGGTTGAAAATAGGCGATGAATTGGTTGACGTTATAGAAAGCTTGCAGACGGCTGATTCCAACTTCAAGTTGGTCCATGATATCTTGCCGGGGGATCCGGCGACTCGGGCTAAAACTACGGTTATCACAAAACGTGCAACCTCCAGTGGTCACGGAACCATCAACATTGGGACATGTAAATCCAGCGTCTAAGCTGACTTTCTGGACTCGCTCGCCAAACATGCCCCTGAAATGGTGGTTCAATGTGTGATACCTGAGCCCAGCATCGCGCCAATTCGGCGTTGGACGTTTAACAGTGTCAGCGCTGTTCATAGAACAATAAATCCGTATTTATTGGTGCTTTATCAAAAAACAATTTCAATTAGGATTTGACCATTTCCCTTTGTGTCATAAAATAACAGGTACGGTTAACAGTCATAACCACATTAACCGAACATTTTGAATATTGAAAGTCGTACTAACGGCAGTATCCGTTGATATGTTTCAGCGACCCAATCAAATATCCGATAAACTTTCATACACTACGACCCAACCAATCCCCCCTCTAAACCTTAATAAGCAACACGGCAACGACGAATTGGTAAGCTAAAATGAGTGATTACGGACAACTTGAACCAATCGGCGGCGGCGACTCTATTCCGCTGCTAGATAAAACGCTACTCGTTGGGCGGCGTGAGAGCTGCGACATCGTGTTGCGATTCAAGAATGTTTCCGCACACCATTGCCAACTATACATCAACAAGGGTTACTGGTTCGCCCGCGATTTAAATAGTCGCAACGGGACTCGCGTCGAAGGCATACGTGTTAACACCAAACGACTTGACCCTGGATGCAGTATTCAATTTGCCAAGCATATTTACACCATGGATTACGATCCGGCTGATTTAGGTGCAACAGGTCCACCTCCAGCTGATGATGATGCAGTCCGAACCGTATTGGGCCGCAGTCTCTTGAGCCGCGCTGGCCTTGAACGTCGCGAGCATTCCACCGACCACAAACGGCGGTACGACCCCACGAACAACGCCGCTGGTCAAATCGACGACCCCAACAAGCCTCTGTAAAAAAGCCGTTTTATATTCAGCGTTGGAATAAGAGCGCCGGCCCTAGGGGCATGCGATAACGCGAATAGGAATGATGTAGGTCTTCGAAGGCTGGCAAATCCGCAGCGCTGGTCATATTTTCGTTTCGAACCAGCAAACTGCGCCGCACAACGATGTCCGGATGGACTAGCGGTGAAAGACCGTCAAAGCTGGCCGGGTCGCGAAAACGATCTCCGTCGGCAACCACTGTCGACATCAGTAAAACGTAAGTGGCGTTCTGCTGAAGGCGAACAGGCTTGTTCAATCGGATATAGCGAAATGAGTCGCGATACTCTCCGGCGTCTTCTGGCGATACCTGACAGCGGGCGATCTCAATCTGTCCGTCTGTTTCGACGCGGAGAA
>LWDU01037361.1_pt1 | contig 43635 bp, 30 predicted proteins | sample 727161 | NCBI WGS metagenome assembly LWDU01 (sample SAMN04566230, study PRJNA314399) | hydrothermal vent metagenome | isolation source: deep sea hydrothermal plume seawater | place: Mexico: Gulf of California, Guaymas Basin | collected 2004-07-11
TGATGGAAATCTTTTCATGTGCCTCTCCTCTAAGAATGTGCCCCATCCTAGGCACTAGTCGATGTTAGAAACGATGCCGATAAGCGCGTTTCATTTCAAGACTTGGTAGATGAATTGACGGATTATTTCACATTGTCGACAAGCATGTGGCAAAAATGCCATGCAGGTCACTACATGCAGGTTTCTAGTAGCCAGAAAGCTTGGAAAATCGGTCCTTTAACCAGCTCGACGAACCGAAGCTCTGCTCCAGCACGCGGGCGCGCTTGAGATAGAAGCCGACGTCGTACTCATCGGTCATGCCGATCCCGCCGTGCAGCTGGATGCCCTCGTTTGCCATGGTGTGCATAACGCGGTTGGCTTCCGTCTTGGCGATGGTCGCCGCGCGCGCCACGCCGAAGCCGGCATCGACGGCTTGCAGGCCCGCCTCGACCGCGCTGCGCATCTGGGCGAGATCGGCGAAGAGGTCCGCCATGCGGTGTTGCAGCGCCTGTAAGCTCGCCAGCACCTGGTTGAACTGCACGCGCTGCTTCAGATAGTCGAGCGTGTCGTCGAACACCTGCTGCGCCATGCCGAGCATTTCGGGCGCGCGGTCGAGCACGTCATCGAGCAGGCTGTCGCCGCCATTGGCGAGCTTCTCCGCCGCCGCGCCGTCGAAGGTGACGTCGGCATGGCTGCGCTGGTCGGTCAGCTTGCGGGTGGTGAGCGCGACGCCGTCGCCTTTCTCGACCAGGTAAAGCCCGTCCTTCGCCGCGACGACGAACAGGTCCGCACCATGCGCTTCATGGACGAAGGCCTTGGTGCCGCTCAGCTTGCCGTCGGACACACTGGTCTCGATCTTCGCAGGATCGTGGCTCGGCCCTTCGTCGACGGCGAGGGTGGCGATGGCCTCGCCGCTCGCCAGCCTGGGCAGCCACCTGGCCTTCTGCTCGTCGCTGCCGCCAAGAACGATCGCCGAGGCGGCGACGGTGTTCATCACCAGCGGGCTGGCGGTGAGCGTCTTGCCGAGTTCCTCGACGACGAGGCCCGCGGACAGGAAGCCGAAGTCCGACCCGCCATGCTCTTCGGGGATGATGACCCCGGCCCAGCCCATCTGCGCCATCGTCGCATAGGCGTCGCGGTTGAAGGCTTCGGGCTCGCCGCTGGCGCGGACCTTGCGGAATTCGGTGACCGGGCTTTCGTTGACGGTCCATTCGCGCGCCATGTCGCGCAGCATTTCCTGTTCTTCGTTGAGAACGGCCATTGTCCTTGCTCCCCTCTCTTACTGGTGGTCGAGCATGCCGAGCACGCGCTTGGCGATGATGTTGTTCTGGATTTCGGTCGAGCCGCCATAGATGGTGGTCGCCTTGCCGAAGAGCCACGCGCGCACGGCCTCCAGCTCGCCGTCCGAAAAGCCGTCGCCTTCCCAGCCGAGGCCCTGCAACCCGCGGATTTCGATCAGCAATTCGCTGCGTTCCTGGCTCAGCTTGGTGCCGAGCTTCTTGAGCACAGAGCTGATTTCGGAGACGCCGCCAGCTGCCTTGCTCTCTTCCATCGCGCGGCGCGCGGTGAGCAGGAAGCTGTTCCAGCGGATTTCGAAATCAGCGATCTTGTCGCGCAGCACCGCATCGGCGAGTTCGCCGTCGGCGCCCGTCGGCTGGTACTTCTTGGCGATATCGCCAAGGCTCTGGCCCATCAGACGGGCGAGGCTGCCGCCGCCCGAGATGTTGGTGCGCTCGTGCTGCAGCAGGCGCTTGCCGATGGTCCAGCCCTGGCCTTCCTCGCCGACGAGGTTTTCCTTGGGCACCTTCACGTCGGTGAAAAAGGTTTCGCAGAACGGGCTGGTCCCGCTGATCATGGTGATCGGGCGAACTTCGACACCGGGCTTGTCCATGTCGATCAGCATGAAGCTGATGCCCTTGTGCTTGTCGCTCTTGTCGGTTCGCACAATTGCAAAGCACTTGTCGGCCCATTGGCCGCCGCTGGTCCAGGTCTTCTGGCCGTTGACGAGGTAGTGGTCCCCCTTGTCCTCGGCAAAGGTCTGGAGGTTGGCAAGGTCGGAGCCGGCATTGGGTTCCGAATAGCCCTGGCACCAGCGGATCTCGCCGCGGGTGATCGGCGGGATGTGTTCCTTTTTCTGCGCCTCGTTCCCGTATTCGAGCAGCGTCGGCCCGAACATCATGACGCCCATGCCGCCGATCGGGTTGTAGGCACCCGCCTTGGCGAATTCCTGGTCGATGATCTTGGCCTGCGCCTTGGTGAGGCCGCCGCCGCCGTATTCCTTCGGCCAGGTGGGGGTGCCCCAGCCGCGCGCGCCCACGGCTTCGCGCCACTTGGTCTGCGCCGGCGTTTCATTGGTGGGGCCGTCCACGCCGGCCAGCGCGTTCGACTGGCCCTTGAGTTCGGCGGGAAAATTGTCCGCCAGAAACTGCTGCACTTCCGCGCGGAAGGCGTCTTCGTCGGTCTGGGTTGCGGGCTCGATTTGTGTGGCCATGGGTGTTTTCTCGAAGAATCAAGGAAAGACAGATAAGAATGTAGGCTACGGGGACGAGGATCCCTCCGTCAGTATTGTTGTTCGGGTAGGTGAAGAACCAATCCATCCAGCATCGGCTTCATCGGAATCTGACAGGCAAGGCGACTGTATTCAGTGGTGCCTTCGGCGAACTGCAAGAGGTCGGCCTCCATTCCATCATGCATAAGCCGACCCACCTTGTCGATCCATTCGGGATCGACATGCACATGACAGGTCGCGCAAGCACATACCCCTCCGCAATCGCCATCGATACCCGGCACGTCATTGTATAGCGCCGCTTCCCTGGCTGTCTCGCCTTCTTCTATTTCGACCTCCCGTCGCTCACCATCGCTAGCCACGAACGTAATTTTGATCATCTTGAACTCCGCATTTCGATCTCGAGAGTCAGCGGGCGCGGAGCCGCACCGGCAGCCTGGTGATTCCGCGGACGAGGTTTGAAAAAAGACGCTCTGGTTCACCTGTAACCTCGACCCGGGAAAAGCGCTTGTGAATTTCTTCCCAGATGATCCGCAGCTGCAGTTCCGCGAGCCGGTTTCCCATGCAGCGGTGAATGCCATAGCCGAATGAGAGGTGATGGCGCGGATTTTTGCGGTCGATGATGAACTGGTCCGCGCGCTCGATAGCACTCTCGTCGCGGTTGCCTGACAGGTACCACATCACCACCTTGTCGCCCTTCTTGATCTGTTTGCCGCCGATCTCCCAATCTTCCAGCGCGGTGCGGCGCATATGAGTGAGGGGGGTCTGCCAACGGATGATTTCCGGAACCATTTTGCTAATGAGCGAAGGATCCGCGTCGAGTTTCGCGTACTCGTCCGGGCTTTGGTTCAAGGCGAGCACGCCGCCGCTGATGGAATTGCGTGTTGTGTCGTTTCCACCGACGATCAGCAGCATAAGATTGCCGAGAAACTCGAGGAACGGCATGTCGCGCGTGGCGGGAGAATGAGCCATCATCGAGATGAGGTCGTTCTTCGGCTCCTCGTTTATCCGTTCGTCCCACAGAGTCTTGAAATACATCGCGCAACCGATGAGTTCTTCGCGCCGCGCCTCGTAGGATTCGACGATCCCGGTTTCAGGTGCCGCAGTTGCTACATCGGACCAGCGCGTCAGCTTGCGCCGCTCCTCCCAAGGGAAATCAAACAAGGTTGCCAGCGTCATCGTCGTCAACTCGATCGCAACCTTATCCACCCAGTCGAAATCTTCGCCAATCGGGAGTTCATCGAGAATCTCTCCCGCGCGCTTGCGGATGATCGGCTCGAGCAGTTGCAGGTTGGACGGAGCCACTGCCGGAGTCACCGCCTTGCGCTGCTGATCGTGCTTGGGCGGGTCCATCGCTATGAACATTTCAAGTTCGAGCGCGCCTTCCACCGAATGCATGTCCTGGATTGCAATTCCGCCTAGCTTCGCTTCCGAAGAGAAGACCTTATGATTGGTGTCCACCGCCATGATGTCGTCGAACTTGGTAATGGACCAGTAAGGGCCGACATAGCTCTCGCGGCAGTAGTGGACAGGTTCTTCGGCGCGCAACCTGTCAAAAAATAGACCGATGGTATCGTTCTGAAACAGGCTTGGCCGGGCCACGTCGATTTCCTCGATCGGAATTGACGCGATCCTCGCCGCGGCATCCGGCTCGGCGATCTGGCTGTCCATAAGAACTATTCCTTCTACATCTCAGGCCTGATCGGCCTTCAGTCATCCTTAAGGGAGACATCTCGTGCAGTCAATAAATCGTATACTCTTTTAGTCCCTTGCAGACACCAATCCCATCGGATAGTGTGCCGATCCAGCGAAGGTTTGCTAATATCCTTATACTGTTTATTCGAGAGGTGCGGGTGTGCTGATGAGTGGCGGATGCCGGCGATGAAGAAGGCCAAGCGTGCCCTTTCTCTTGCGCAAAGCATCGTGAGGGACATCGAGGCGGGTCGCCATAACCCGGGTGACAGGCTTCCGCGCGAGGATGAAATGCTCGCGCGTTACGAGGTTGCGCGCGCAACTTTGCGGGAGGCTTTGCGGTTCCTGGAATTGCAAGGGGTCATCCATCTCCAGCTCGGCCGTGGTGGAGGTCCCGTCGTAGCCCGTCCGCAGACCGGCGATTTTGCAAGCAGTTTGTCATTGATTCTGCATTTCATGGAAGCCGATTTGCGTGGTTTGCTTGAATTGCGCGAAGCAATTGCTCCCGATGTCGCAGGGTATGCAGCCCAGCGTGCAACTACCGCTGATCTCAGCGCGTTGGCAGGGTGTCTGGCGGAATTGAGGCATCATGAAGCCTCTGATCAATTCGAGGAACTTAATCGCAGATTTCACGACTTGTTGGGTTGGGCGAGCGGCAATCCGCTGTTCGGTTTGCTGACCTCTGCGATGCATCTGTTGACCCGCGAGTTTTCCCATTCGCTGGGATATTCGGCACAGGAACGGGCGGTGCAGATGAAGTTTCTGGTGCGGGTGCTCGAGGCAGTGCGGACTGGCGACAGCGCCGCGGCCCGTCAAGCAATGAGCCGGTTGGTGGCCGGCTCTGCCGTCTATCTTTCGGAGCGCAGTCCCGAGCTGGTCTCGCAGCGGGTGCGGTGGGGGCAGCTGTAGAATTTTCAATAGTTTGAGTGTGCGTTTAGGCAAGTGGCTGGAGAGGAAGAATGGCGTTGAAGAGCCGAATATGCGAAATGCTGGGGATCCGGTACCCGATCCTGCTTGCCGGGATGGGCGGAGCGAGCGTTCCGGCGCTGGCGGCTGCGGTTTCGAATGCCGGCGGGCTCGGGGTCCTGGGTGCCGCGGCGTGTTCGCCCGATCAGTTGCGTGACTGGATTCGCCAGACCCGGGAATTGACCGACAAACCTTTCGGTGTCGATACGCTGCTCCCCGCGTCGGTCAGGCGCGGCTCTGCCCCTCAAAGCGGTGCTGCACCCCAAAATCCCATGGATCTGATGGGTGAATATCAGCAGTTCGCGCGCGACTTCATGGATCGTGAAGAGCTTCCGGAGGTCGATGCTGCCGCCGCCATGCGGGCGGCGGGCGCGCCTGAAATGGGCAAGGGCGGCCCGCAGTTGTTCTCGAAGGAATTCTTTGAGGCGCAGATGGAAGTGGTGATCGAGGAAAAGGTGCCGGTTTATGCTGCCGGCCTTGGCAATCCTGAACCCTGGATGGATCGGCTCCATGCCAATGGCACCAAGGTCATGGCGGTGATCGGCAAGGTCAAGCACGCCGAACAGGTCGTCGGGTCGGGCATCGACATGATCGTCGCGCAAGGGCACGATGGCGGAGGTCACAACTCGCCGATCGGGACTATTTCCTTGATTCCCCAGGTGGTCGACGCCGTTGGCGATCGTGTTCCTGTCCTTGGGGCCGGCGGTATCTCGGATGGCCGGGGTGTTGCCGCTGCGATGATGCTGGGGGCAGAGGGCGCGTGGGTCGGCACGGCATTTCTCGCGACCGAGGAAGCGGGCATCGAGCGCTTCCAGAAAGAGGCGATCACCGAAAGCGGCGATGCCGATACGGTCGTTAGTCGATCGCTTACCGGCAAACCGGCGCGCATGATCCGTAACAAATGGGCCGACGCCTGGGTGCAGGCCGGAAAGGAACCTCTGCCGATGCCCTATCAGTCGATGATCTCCGGCCCGGTCATGGCCTCCGGGATCAAGGCCGAGCGCAAGGATGTCATCCCCGGCTTCGCGGGGCAAGGCATCGGCCTGATCGATTCGATCCGGCCTGCCGCCGAAGTGATGCGCGACCTGGTCGATGGAGCCGAGAAGGCGTTGGCGTCCGCTGGTATCTACAAGTGAAGCGCAGGAGGCAAGAAGATGGCTTACGCCAAAGGTCATGAATTGCGCCGCCCCGTAGAGCCTCTCAGAGCGCTGGGGCAATGAGGCAGTTGATTGCCGACAAGGAGGATACGGCGCAGGTGTTCCGTATCGTCAAGGCATTGTCGGGCAATTCCTATTATCGGAATTTCAATCGCTTCATGAAGTCGAGCGATGGGCGGCGTATCGCTTCCGACCGGGCCGACCTACTTGAAACCTTGTGCGATCGCAAACGCCTTGCGACCTGTGCGTCTGGCACGCTTGGCCGAGCCTACCTCGATTTTGTTTACGGGGAGGGTCTGACAGCAGAAGGTCTGGCGGAAGCCAGCGAGGCCGGAGGTCTGGAGGACCTCGGCGACCCCGATGTTTCCCTCTATCGTCGGCGCCTTCGCGATTCGCATGACCTGTTTCATGTCGTCACCGGATACGGCAGGGACGCACTGGGCGAATTGTGCGTGCTGTCCTTCGGAAACGCGCAATTCTATAATCACGGGATCGCTTTCATCGTGGGCGTCGGCATTCCCAAGATGAAACTGGAAGCTGCCCAGTTGCCAGTGGCGCGCGCTGCATTTGAAGCGTGGCGCCGGGGCCGGGCTGCAGCCGATCTGACCACCTTCTACTGGGAAGAAAATCTCGATCGTCCGTTGGAGGATGTCCGCCGCGAGTTGCGACTGCGTCCGCCGGAGACCTATCAGAGGGTGCGCGCTCTTTCCGAACAGCTCGAACGCGATTACCAGGCGGTCAGGCAGGCATGAGCTTAAGCGACAAATCGGCCATCACCGGAGTGGGCGAAACCGCTTTCGTGAAAGGCACCGAGAAAACCGCGGTCGACATGATGCTGGAAGCATCGCGCAAAGCCATAGCAGATGCAGGGCTGAAGCCGTCGGATATCGACGGCATGGTTCCTCCGCCGATCTACACCACCTCGGAAGAGATGGCGGCTAACCTCGGTATCGAAGTTCTGCGCTATGCCTCTACGGTCCACATGGGCGGGGCGAGCCCTACCACGGCACTCCAGAACGCCGCGATGGCAATTGCCAGCGGCTTATGCGACCATGTGCTGGTGACGCTCGGGTGGAACGGTTATTCCGCCTTGCGGCCCAAGCCTGGCGCACCGCCGACGCGGCCGATGAACATGAACACCCTGACGAATACGATCCAAGGCTATTACATTCCGTATGGCGTGTTCCTGCCGGTGCAGATGTATGCCTGGCTCGCCACCCGGCACTCCCGAATTTACGATATCGGCCCGGAAGCGATGGCGGCCGTTGCACTGGCGTGCCGTCGCCATGCGCAGATGAATCCGCAGGCCTTCACTTATGGCCGGGAACTGGATGCCGAAACCTACCATTCCGCGCGCTGGATATCCGAACCCTTTCGCCTCTACGATTGCTGTCTGGAGACTGACGGGGCATGCGCAGTCGTGGTTTCGCGAATAGACCGCGCCAGGGACATGCCGCATGTTCCCGTGAGCATCGCCGGTGCGGCTGAAGGGCATCCTTACCCCGCCGACGATATCCCTTCGCGTCCCGACCCCTTCAAGATCGGCCTGAGCTACGCCGCGCCGCGCGCGTTCGAAATGGCGGGGGTCGATCGCGAAGACATGGATTTTCTGCAGATCTACGACTGCTTCACCTACGTGGTTCTCCTTCAGCTGGAGGCCCTGGGCTATTGCGAACCAGGTGGACAGGCAGAGTTCGTCGCGAATGGCCAGATCGAGCTGGGCGGGCGCTATCCCGTCAACACCCATGGCGGCCTGCTGAGCGAGGCCCATGTTTGGGGACTGAACCATGTCGTCGAGGCGGTGCGTCAGTTGCGCCACGATTGTGGGGAGCGGCAGGTCGAAGGCGCCCAGACCGGCCTGGTGACCGGCTGGGGCGATCTGGGTGACGGCAGTATAGCGATTTTGAGGAGGTTTGCGTGAGCGACGAGAAAGATCTGCCGCCCAAGATGCGCCCCTCGGCGCAGGCCGCACCAGCCAAGCCAAAGCCGCGCCCGCAGGATCCGGTGGAGCAGGAATTCTGGAACCGGTGTCAGGACGGCAACCTTTACTTCCAGCAGTGCGAAGGATGCGGCAGTTTTCGGCATTTGCCGCGCTATATGTGCGCCCGATGCGGTTCTCCTGAATGGTCGTGGGAGCGTAGCACCGGCAATGGCACGCTGTTTTCCTGGACGGTGACCCATCAGGCACTGCATCCCGCCTTCGCCGGCGAGATTCCCTTCATCGCTGCGGTGGTGGAACTGGAGGAGGGAGTGCGCATGGCAACCCGGCTGGTCGATTGCGCGCTCGACGAGCTTGAGCTCGATCTGCCGGTCACGCTGGATTTCGAGCCGATCTCCGAAGATTTTCGCCTGCCAGTATTCCGACCCGTCGCGATCGCGCGCGCAGAAGGATAGACCAAGATGGATCTCGACTACGGACCCCAGTATGACGCGTTTCGCGAGGAAGTGCGCCAGTTCCTGCAAACCCACGGTCACCGCGCACCCGATGGCCAAGGCCGTGCCGCGCGCCCTTCCCCCGAAGCCGTCGAATGGCAAAAGCTGTTGATCCTGCATGGTTACACGGCGCGTACGATTCCCAAGGAATACGGCGGATACGGAGCCGAGCCGGACATCCTGAAATCGCGGATCATTGCCGAGGAATTTTCGCGCGCTGGCATCCCCGCAGGCCTTGCGAACCAGGGCATTTCCATGCTCGTTCCCACGCTGCTGGAACTCGGAACCGAAGCCCAGAAACGGCAATGGATCGAGCCGACCCTAAATGGCGAGATAGTCTGGTGTCAGGGATATTCGGAACCTGGAGCGGGATCGGACCTCGCCGCGCTCAAGACCAGCGCCCGCGTCGAAAATGGCGACTTTGTCATCAACGGACAGAAGATCTGGACCAGCACGGCCAAGCAGGCGGACATGATCTTTTGCCTTGTTCGGACCGAACCGGACGCGCCCAAGCACGGCGGCATCTCCTACTTGATCTTCTCGATGGACACACCAGGGATCGAGGTCCGACCACTCAAGACCATGACCGGTCATGCCGAGTTCAATGAAACGTTCTTTACCGACGTGCGGGTTCCCCTGGATCAGATCGTCGGGCAGCGCGGGCAGGGGTGGTACGTGGCCAATGCCACACTGGGCCATGAACGTGGCATGCTGGGCGACCCCGATGCACTGGAAAACCGGCTCCAGGCGCTGGTCAGGCTGATGCAAAAAGAACGCATCGGCCAGGGTTGCGCAATGGACAACGCCGTTCTGCGTGACCGGCTGGTTGCATTGCAAGCCGAAGTCGCGGCGATGAAATTCAACGGCATGCGCATCCTGTCGAACAGCCTTAGGGGGGATGCCGGCGGCATGGCGAAACTTGTCGTGAAGCTGCAGAGCTGTGAGCTCGCCCATCAGATTTCCGCGCTCGCGATCGACGCAATGGGCGAGATGGGCATACTCTATCACGGAAGCGAGCGCGAGCGCGAAGACGGTGCCTGGCAGTGGAACTACATGTTCCAGCTTGGTCTGATCATCGGTGGAGGCACCGCCCAGATCCAGAAGAACATCATCGCCGAACGCGGGCTGGAAATGCCGCGCGAACCCAAGTTCGCAACGCCTCCCGCCGTCGAACAGGCGACGGCCGTTGCAAGCGGGCAGAATAAGGGAGCCGCCTGATGGATTTCGGACTTTCGCAAGACCAAGAGATGCTCTGCGACGCGATCAGCCGCACTCTTGCTGATACTTGTCCGCTCGATCATGTGCGCGAATGCGCGGAGGGCTCGGTTCCCTTCAGCGACAACGTGCGTTCGGCGCTGGGCGAAATCGGCATTTGGGGAATGATGGTTCCCGAGCAACATGACGGGCTCGGGATGACAATGCTCGATGCCGCCGCTGTGGCCGAGCAGCTCGGCTATGCCGTCGCGCCGGTGCCTTTTATCGGTGCCCATGTACTGGCACCCCTTGCGCTGGCACAGGGCGGTAGCGAGGAGTTGAAGGCGCACTGGCTGCCGAGGATAGCGAAGGGCGAGGCGCAAATCGCCGTCGCGATCGCGGAAACGGTGGAGATCCGGGACCGGGCAGGCGTGGACTTCGACGGCGCAAAGCTCGACGGAACGGCTTTGTTCGCGCTCGACTTCCTGGAAGCCGACGCGTTTCTGGTAGCCGATACCGCCGGTCGTATGCACTTCGTAGCTGGCGATGCTGCGGGTCTGGAGAAGGTTGCTCTCAAAACGATCGACCGCACCCGGAGCGTAGGGGAGCTGCGGTTTTCTGGCGTAGCGGGCGAGGCTCTCGCGGACGATGGTGGGGCCACAGTCAGGCGCCTGCGGGACGCCGGCCGGGTGCTCCTGGCCGCCGATAGCCTCGGTGCGGGCCAGGCTATGATCGAAAAAGCGGTCGACTATGCCGGGCAGCGCGAACAGTTCGGACGAGTGATCGGCAGCTTCCAGGCGGTCAAGCATATGTGCGCGGAAATGGCTGCCCGCCATGAACCATGCCGTTCGCTGGTCTGGTATGCCGCCCATGCGTTCGATGCGACGCCCGACGAGGCTTCGCTGGTGGCATGCCATGCCAAATCACATACGGGCGAAGTCCACCGTTTTGTCGCCCGAACCTCAACCGAGGTGCATGGGGGGATGGGTTTTACCGATCTCCTAGGTCTGCATTTCTGGTTCAAGCGAATCGGTTTCGACCGCCAGGTTCTGGGAAGTCCCGAAGCGGTCCGGGCCGAAGCAGCGGCCTTGCAGGGGTGGACGCAGGTCGCATGAGACGATGAATTAGGCGCACGCTACCGACAAAATCGTGGCCACCAAGGAGAGAGGAATTAATACGTGATCGACTGGAACCTTGGCGACATCCTTGATGCAATCGAACCTGCGGTCCCGGAAGATGCTCCGGCGCTGATTCACGGCGACCGGATCATTAGCTGGCCCGAAATGTCGAAGCGTTCGAACAATTTGGCGCGCAATCTGCGCGCGCAAGGTGCAGGCGACGGGGCGAAGATAGCCTTCTACATGCGCAACCGTTCCGAATACGGGGAATTGATGGCCGCGTGCTTCAAGGGCCGCCTCACGCACGTGAACATCAATTATCGTTACCGTCCCGAGGAGGTTTTCTACATCTTCGACGATTCCGATAGCGAGGTAATTGTTTACAGTTCCGAGTTCCGCGACTGCATTCTTGAACTGAAGGAACGGTTGACCAAGGTTCATACATTTGTAGAAATCGGCGATGCTTCGCAGATCGCTTCCTTCGCGCTTCCTTACGAAAAACTTGTAGAAGGTAACGGCGCGCCTCTCGATATCGAGCGTTCTCCCGATGACCTGCTGTTCATATATACAGGCGGTACCACCGGCATGCCCAAGGGCGTGATGTGGCGACACGATGATATGCGCAAGGCTCAGCTCGACGCGCAAAAGCTGCTGGGTCCGGTTCCCCAGACCATGGAGGAAATGGTGGCCCTGGTGAAGCAGGGCGAGCTTGCGCGCATCACTTTGCCGGCGTGCCCGCTGATGCATGGAACCGGGTTCATTACTGCTATCGGCACGCTCATGTCGGGCGGGGCCATCGTCACGCTGTCCGATCCATCCTTCGACGCGGAAGAATTGTGGGATGCGGTGGACCAGCACAAGGTGCAGAGCATCGCCATTGTCGGTGACGCTTTTGCCAAACCCATGCTGCAGGCGCTGGACGCCCACCCGAAGCGCTGGGACACGAGCAGCCTGATTTCGATCATCTCGTCCGGCGTCATGTGGAGTAAACAGGTAAAGGCGGGCCTGTGCAAACATATCCCCCAGGTCATCCTCATGGACAGTTTTGGCGCTTCGGAAGGGCTGGGCTACGGCTTGTCGGTGACGACCGCACAGGGCGGCACCAACACCGCGAAATTCGGGATCGGGGAATTTTGCGACGTATTCGACGAGAACGACCGGAAGGTCGAGGCGGGGAGCGGCGTGCCCGGCTTTATTGCCCGCAAGGGCGCAATCCCCACAGGATACTACAAGGACCCGGAAAAGTCGGCCAAGACTTTCAGGACGATCGATGGCGTGCGTTACTCCATCCCGGGCGACTGGTGCCGGGTGGAATCCGATGGAAGCCTGACCTTGCTGGGCCGCGGCAGCGTCTGCATCAACACCGCAGGTGAAAAGGTTTACCCCGAGGAGGTGGAGGAAGTGCTCAAAACCCATCCCGCCATTGCCGACGCGCTTGTCGTCGGGGTGCCTGACGAAAAATGGGGCGAAGCGGTGACCGCTGTGGTGCATTTGACCCAGGATGCGGACTTCGACGCGCAAGCGATCAAGGATCACGTGCGCCAGCAACTGGCAGGTTACAAAACGCCCAAGGCGATTTGCCCAACGCAAACCGCCTTGCGCGCGTCAAACGGCAAGGCGGATTATACTACGGCTAAAGACATCGCGAAAGCGGGTGCCGGGGCCTCGTGAGCCATTCGCCCCCTCCTGACTATGATGTCGTAATCGTCGGGGCCGGGTTCAGCGGAATATACCTGCTTTACAAGCTGCGTCAGGCGGGGTTCGATGTTCTGCTGGTAGACGCAGCGGAGCAGCCGGGCGGAATCTGGTACTGGAACCGCTATCCGGGAGCACGGGTCGATTCCCAGGTTCCACTTTACGAATTTTCCATTGCGGAAGTATGGAAAAGCTGGACGTGGAGCGAACGATTTCCAGGCTGGGAAGAACTGCGCGCCTATTTCCTCCACGTCTGCGATACGCTCGACCTCTGGCCGGCAATGCGAATGAAAACACGGGTCGAAAGCGCGCCGTTCGATGAAGACACCGCCTGCTGGCGATTGAAGCTCGACGATGGCGGAAAAGTAAGCGCGCGTTTCCTCTTGCCGGCGCTGGGGTTCGCCTCGAAACCCTACATTCCCGATATCCCGGGCCTTAGCGATTTCGAAGGCGAATGGTGCCATACCGCCCGCTGGCCGCAGGAAGGCATCGACCTTTCCGGCCGCCGGATCGCCCTGATCGGCACGGGTGCCAGCGGCGTACAGGTGGCGCAGGAGGCGGCAAGCTGTGCGGAGCAGCTGACGCTTTTTCAGCGAACCCCGATTCTCGCCCTTCCCATGCGGCAGGAAAAACTGGACGCTGATCGTCAGCTTCGCGAAAAATCCGAATATCCCGCTGTCTTCCAGAAAAGGCTTACGACAAGTGGCGGTTTCGAATGCCAATCGCTGGACATCTCGGCCCTGGCTGTGACCGAGGAAGAGCGGACTACGCATTTCGAGGATTTGTGGCAGCGAGGAGGGTTGCGCTTCTGGTATCATAATTTCGCTGACATACTGACGAACGAGGACGCCAATCGCCACGCCTACGAGTTCTGGCGTGACGAGGTGCGCGAGCGGATCTGCGACCCGACCATTGCCGAGAAGCTCGCTCCCGATGAGCCGCCACATCCCTTCGGGACCAAGCGACCATCGCTCGAACAGAATTATTACGAGATCTTCGCACAAGACAATGTGACGCTGGTCGATCTGAACGACACCGCGATCACTCGCGTCACCGAGGCCGGGATAGAAACAGCCACTGGCATGATCCCGTGCGATCTCATTGTCTTCGCGACCGGCTTCGATGCCGGTCGTGGCGGGCTCATCGACATGAACATCACCGGCCGCGGTGGGCTGGCGCTGGCAGAAGCATGGAAGAGTGAGATCAAAGCCTATCTGGGCATGGCCGTCGCCCAATTTCCGAACATGCTGTTCGCCTACGGCCCGCTCAGCCCTTCAGGCTTTTCCAACGGTCCGACAAGCGCCGAAATCCAGGGTGACTGGATCTGCGATTTCCTGATCTGGCTGCGCGATAACAGGATCGGCCTTTTCGAAGCCGATGCGCTGGCCGAGCGAAGCTGGACCGATATGGTCGCCCAAGTAGGGTCGATGACGCTCTTCCCCAAGGCTGAATCGTGGTACATGGGCGCCAATATTCCCGGCAAACCCCGACAACTGATCAATTTCCCCAGCGTATCTGGTTACGCCGATCTATGCCACGATGTCGCACGGCACGATTATCGTGGTTTTATCAGGAATACACTATCCGGTATGGAGACTGCGCCGAAATGAATGAAATGAAACCAATCCACGACGGGTCAACAGATATTGATCCCGTATGGGCCGGCGACGGGGCGGATATACCCGAATGGTTCGCCTGGGCGCTGAGCGTGCCCCGTGAGGAAGGCTTCGTAGAGGTTGGTGGCGCGCGGGTGCATTATCTTCGCTGGGGCAGGCGTGACCGGCCCAAATTGCTCATGACTCACGGTTTTCTCGCCCATGCCCGCTGCTTTGCCTTCATCGCACCGTACCTTGCCGAAGACTACGACGTGGTGGCGTTCGATCTGGCCGGTATGGGCGATAGCGAGATGCGCGGCGTGGCCGATATAGCTGCGCGGGGAAAGGAATTTGTCGAGATCAGCGAAGCGCTCGATTTGTTTGCGGATGGAAGCAGACCGACGATCATCGCCCATAGCTTCGGCTCGGGTGCAGCGCTGACCGCCGTTTCCCAATCGCCGGATGCCTTCGCCGGCGTTATTGTCTGCGATCTCATGGTGATGCGGCCCGAAAAGCTGGAGAAATACTGGACCATGGGCAGATCGAGCCCCGGGTCGGGTAATCCTGACAAACCGGTGCGACGCTACCCCACCTACGAAGCGGCGCGCGAGAGGTATATCCTGTCGCCGCCGCAGGCAGTTGGTGAGCCGTTCCTGATGGATTACATGGCCTATCACTCTCTCCGCCGCGATGGCGAGGAGTGGACATGGAAGTTTTCTCCCGAAGTGTTCCGGCGCAGCAACAAGCCCGACGAATGGCTGACAGTAGGCCAGAGGCTGGTCGATGCGCCCGGGCGCAAAGCGATTGTGTACGGCGAGAAAAGTCAGCTCTTTGATCGCGATTCCGCCCGCTATATCCGGGAACTGGGAGGGGGAAAGATACCAATTGTTGCAGTGCCCGATGCACGCCATCATCTCATGCTGGATCAGCCGCTCGCGTTCGTCGCTGCGCTTCGGGCGGTACTGGCCTTTTGGAGCCTCTGAGATCCCCCATACTAAGAGGCTGGTTCCTGGTCAGAGGCCAGCGAGATGGGGGCAAAGGGCGTTCATATTCATCTTGTACTATATCCGAACCATTGTCGCCGTCGGCACGACGAACGCTTCGTTGGTCTCGATGCCAGCTGGGGCAAAAGCTTTATCGGGAGCAACTCGCTTAGCGCGCCAACCATTGCTGATCTTTAGCAAACGTTCACTCCGCGTGCGATCTGGATCGTGGCCCATGGGGTCAAAAGATAAGGCGCTTTACTAATATCACGCGGACGTATATGCCCATGGACGGGGATTGGGCTAATTCTTTCCCTCTCCTCTCCACAGACTAAGGGGCGACCCTCGAGGTCGCCCCATTTTGCAGTAAGCGGCGGAGCCAATTATCGTCGCACTGAAGAGATGGGAAGGGATGCTATATGACACTGAGAGCGATGGTGCTCGCCACTTCGGCCATCTTGGCTTGGCCGCAGATGGCTTTAGCGCAGGATTCCACAACTGATGAGGCGGAACCCCAAGGATCCGTAATCATCGTGACGGCCCAACGCCAATCTCAAAGTCTGCAAGAGGTGCCGATCGCGGTCAGTGCCTTCGATGCTACGGCTCTCGAAAGCCAGCAGATCGAAAACGCTGCTGACCTTCAATTGACGCTCCCGAACGTCTCATTTTCGAAGGGCAACTTCACCGGGTCGTCCTTCACCATCCGTGGTATCGGCGATCTTTGTGTTGGTGTGACGTGTGACGCAGCGACGGCTATCCATATCAATGGTTCCCCTCTTTTTGGTACCCGGCTGTTCGAAACAGAATATTTTGACCTTGAGCGAATTGAGGTCCTACGGGGGCCGCAGGGCACCCTCTTCGGCCGCAACGCTACCTCGGGTGTTGTCAACCTTGTGACAGCCAAGCCTGACCTCGGTTCTTTCGGCGCGGCCGGAGAGTTCGAGTATGGGAATTACAACAGCATCAAGGCCGAGGGGGTGGTCAATGTCCCGATCGGCGATTCTATCGGCGTTCGGGTAGCCGGATTCTTTCTGAATCGCGACGGTTACACCACAAACCTTTTCGACAATTCGGATGTCGACGACCGAGACATGTACGCTGTTCGTGGTTCTCTTCGTTTTGAACCCGGTGCCGATACCACTCTCGACTTCATGGCATATTATTTCAGGGAAGATGACACCCGTTTACGTAATCAAAAGCAGGCCTGCCAGCGTGACCCGCTCGGCGTGCTGGGTTGTCTGAACAATCGCCGCGACTTTGACATCACCAATGCCAATTCCACAGTCGGCGCAACGCTCAGTTCGCAAGAGTTCTTCGCTATTCAGGGAATTCCCTCAGTACTGGGATTGGGAAGCCTGTACGGCCCCGATGCATTTGCAGGATTCGATAAGCCCGACGATGTGCGCACGGTAAACACGGCGTATACTCCATTCTATTTTGCCGATGAAGTGCAGCTACAGGCCCGTCTCGAGCAGCGCATCGGAGCTATGACACTGACTGCAACCGGTCTTTATCAGGACACCGAAGTCGATTCCCGGCAGGACTACTTTCTGGGCATTCAGGATCGTACCGCCTTTGCTACGGCCTTGAACGTGTTGTCCGGCTTCGCGGCCAACGGTTTGCCTACCGGCCTCCCCGCACCTGCACCGGCGTTCGTGCCAGGTTCGTCGGCGTATTTTACCCCGATTGTGGAGGCTCTCATCCCCAATGGCCCAGGGGGCGTATTGTGCACCTCCGATAACGATGATGGGAACAGGGGCGCGTTCGAAGGTAATGTATTGTGCGGCGAAACGCCGCTATCCTTCGACAGGTCTTCAGAGCAACGCGAATCCTGGAGCGGCGAAATCCTCCTTTCCAGTGATTTCGACGGAGCATTCAATTTCCTGCTCGGAGGGATCTATGCAAAGTCCAAGACTACCGACAACAGTTACTATGTAAACTCATTCGCGCTTGACTACGCCAGTGCCATTCTGGGATCGTTTGGTACTTTGGCAGGCGGTGCACCGCCATCCTACTTCGCAACATCCATGTACCGCAACAATTCTCTCGAGGCTAATCTTGAGAGCTTCGGTGTGTTCGGGGAGATCTACGTCGACCTGACCGAGCGTCTGACCTTCACCGGAGGTTTGCGGTATAACGACGACAAGAAAGACGTGACTGCGCGCACGACCTTGATTAGCTTCCTCAATCCTTACGCGAATGACGGGGAGCCGTTCGACAGCCCGATCACTCCCTTAACCGGTCCCTCTGGTCTTTTTGATGCCGATCCTGGTACGCCAGGTGAGCAGCTGACGCAATTTAGAGAAGTAGGTTTCGATGAAATAACCGGGCGTGCGGTGCTCGACTACGAAGTTACGCCTGACAATTCGATTTACGCATCTTATGCCAGGGGCTATAAATCCGGGGGTATCAACCCGCCCCTTTCGCCCGTTTTCGATGTGGCTGAAAGCTTCGGATCAGAAACCATCGACGCATTTGAAATCGGATCGAAAAATACCTTTGCGAATGGCGCACTGCAATTAAACGCTACTGCATTCTACTATAAGTATAGCGGGTTGCAGCTTAGCCGCATCGTCGCCCGTACCTCAGTTAATGATACTATCGATGCCGATATCTGGGGTGTGGAACTAGAGTCCGTTATCCGGCCCGATCCCGATTGGCTTGTCAACTTGACGTTCAGTTATCTCAACGCGGAAGTTGCCGGCGACCAGTTCTTCTCCAATCCGCGCGACCCGGGTGGCGGCGATCCTGATGCCGTCATCATCAAGGATATCAGCAACGGTGCTAATTGTGCCGTAACCGGGCCAGCCCCCGGCGTGGCCGACGCATTCGTCGCCGGAGTGAACGCAGCTCTGGGTCTTCGTGGTCCCGAAGAATTTCCTAACGACGGCAATCTTGCGTCAAGCGGCGCATTCAGCATTTGCGATGTCTTGGCCGGAGCCGTTCCGGCGGGCAGCGGCCTTGCGGTATTAAGCCCTGGCGTAGAGGTCAACTTAAAAGGGAACAAGTTGCCGCAGGCCCCCGAAATGAAGGTTTCGATGGGTGTGCAGTACACCGCCACTTTCGACAATGGCATGACTCTGGTTCCTCGCGTGGACGTAGCGCTGACTGGTGAGCAATACGGCAATATCTTTAACGGCAGGGTCAACCGGATCGAGCCATTCGTGCAAGCCAACGCGATCGTGCAGTTGAACAGTGCGGATGAGCGTTGGTTCGTGCGCGGATTTGTTCAGAACATTTTCGACAGCAGCTCGGTGACAGGCTTGTACTTGACCGACGCATCCTCGGGGAATTTTACCAATATCTACACTTTGGATCCTCGTAGATATGGTGTTGCTTTGGGGTTCAGTTTCTAACAGGTCCAGATCGTGTTGGCGGGGAGATTGGTGGTCCTCCCAACGACCCGAACGGACAGTGCCAGCTAGTTCGTATTTCGACCCATGACTTTATAGCTTTTCCAGAGCGGCGTAATGCTCGATGACCGCCTCGTAAGCCTACCGACGAGGCGGTCATCGAACCGGCCAAATGCGAGCTGCACTCGAAATGCCTGTACGATCGCTCGTTGATGTCGCTACGAGATGCTCGCGGAAAGCTTAAGGCCTTACATAGATACGACAATGAAGAGTCACCGAATAGTGCAATCGGGATATCCGATGGTGATACTGGCAAACGCACTCTGCGAAAGGCGGAAACATGCTGACCCCTATGATCCAAGATTGGGTCAAAGTGCACGAGGTGCTGACGCGTTAGGAAAAGTTGGAAGGGGCTGCGGGGCAGACTTCTGAGAAAACTTATCCTAACTCTGTTCAGGTTTCATAACTGATTTTCGATCGACCGGAGCAGGCTCAACCGACGTGCGATTGTCGCGAGACAATTCGACCCATCCCAACCCAAGCGACTTCTGGATCGCGATCCAGCCATTTGTCATGGCGGCGATCGCCCGATCGAGATTTGCTCTGGCCTGTTCGCGCTTGCGGATCGAAGTGTTGAGTTCGCCTTGCGAGATTACCCCCGCGGCGCGGCGTTGCTCGTTAAGCTCCGCAGCCGTGTCGGCCTGTCGACTGATCTGCGCCAGCGCGGCTACGTTGGCTCTTTGTTGCCCGAACCGGGCAAGCGATTGTTCGGCGTCGCGCAGTGCGCCAAGGACCACTTCAACATAACGCGCTTCGGCCTCGTCGCGCGCACTCTCGGCCTGATCGATCGATGCTGCCGTGCGGCCGAAATCAAGCAGGTTCCACTGTAGCCGCGGCAAAGCGATTGCCGATAAGTTGCCCGGGTCCAGGATGTCGTCGGGCTCCGATCCGCCCAAACCGAGAATCCCCATGAAGGAAATCTTGGGGAAGCGAGCAGCCTCTGCCACGCCAATCCGCGCATTCGCCGCGGCCAGCATGCGTTCGGCGGCTCGAACATCCGGCCGCCGCGCTATTAGCGCTGCGGGATCGCCCACCGCGACCCGTTCGGGGGGAAGCGGAATTTCGGCCTGAGCCGCCAGGAGCCCGTCGAGTGCGCCGGGCGCTTCGCCCGTCAGCACCGCGAGCGTGTCTTTGAATACATCGATGTCCGCTTGAGCTTCCGCGATCTGCGACTTGAGCAGTTCGAGCTCGGCGTTCGCGTTACCGACCGGGAACAGCGCGAGAGCGCCCTGTGTATAGCGCTGATAGGTCAATTCGAGAATTTGCTGCTGCAAGTCGCGCTCTCGCTGGACAAGCTCGAGCCGCCCTTGCGCTTCTCGCAGGCTCACATACGCCCGCGCGATTTCGGCGGCGAGCTGGACTTTCGCATCCTCGGCGTTCGCCACCGAGGCCGCAGCCTGAGCGTTAATGGCCTCGACACGCCGTGCCTGCCCCCCAGCGAAATCGATCTCCCAGTTTGCGTTGAGCCCGAGGTTGTAGACGCTGAGGCTGTCCTGCTCTTCGGTGTCTGCAGGAGCGCCGGGCGATCCCGGGGGCGGGCCGCTGCCGATATCTAGCCCTGGGATATTCGCCTGGACCGCAGTCGCCTGCGCAGCCACGGCGGGTAGCCGGTTGGCGCGCTCCTGGCGGACGCGCTGCGGCCACGCCCGGATTGCCGGCCAGCGCACGCGCCTCAAGTTCATTGAGAACCGGATCGCCGAGCAGCGTCCACCAGTCGCCGGCAATCGGCGCCAACGGATCGATTTCGGGGCCGGCCCGTACGAACGCATTGCCTGCGTCGGTCGCAAGTTGCGGGGGGCCGGCATAGTCGGGACCGGACATGCAACCCGCGAGGAGCGCCATGGGAGCGAGGAGGGTTAGGGTCTTGCGCATAGAGTTCTCAGTGCATCGAAAGGGATAAGTTCTTCGGGAGAGGCTTGAGGAACAGTACCAGCGGCACCGTGACCAGGGTAATCGCGCCCATGGCGAAAAAGACATCGTTGTAGGTCATCACGAACGCATCGCGCTGAATGATGCCGGAAAGCATCTCCAGCGCGGCCTGTGGATTGCCCAACGACGCCGTCATGGTGTCCAGGTATTCCTGTAGCCGGGGGCTGTTGGCGTTGAGAGTTTCTTCCATCCGCCGACTATGATGCCACAGGCGCTGGTCCTGGAACGAAGCAAGCCCGGCGAGCGCGAAAGAGCCCCCTAGGTTTCGCGCCGCGTTGAAGATGCCCGAAGCATCGCCGGCATCCTCCTTGGCAACCGAAGCTACCGTCGCCTGGTTGAGGAACATCATCGTGAGGATCATGCCGATGCCACGCAGGAACTGGCTTTCGGTGAACACTCCACCTCCCGATTCCGCTGTCAGATTTATGCTGACGAAACAGCTTAGCGCCATGATGAACATGCCCGCGCCGACCGCAATGCGGATGTGAATCCTGCGGATCATGAACGGGAGAACGGGCATCAACAGGAAAGCCGGAACGCCCATCCAGAAGATCACAAGTCCGGTCTGCAAGGCATTATAATCGGAAATTATCGCGAGAAATTGCGGGATCACGTAGGTCGAGCCATACATGACCATGCCAAGCGCCAGTGCCATCACCACGACGCTGGCAAACTGCCTGCTGAGCATCAGGCGCAATTTGAGCACGGGTTTGCGCGCGTAAAGCTGTCCGTAGGTCAGAAGTGCAAAACCCACGACCGTCATCAGTGTGAGCTGGACGATCAGCGTGGAATCGAACCACTCCTCACGGTGGCCTTCTTCCAGAACGATGGTCAGCCCACCCAACCCAAGGATCATACCAGCTATTCCCGCCCAATCAGCCTCGCGCAGGTAAACCCAGTCGGGCTTTTCATGGGGTAACCCGATGAATAGTAAAGCAAGGAGCAACGCGCAGACGGGCACGTTGACGAAGAAGGCGTAGTGCCAGCTCAGGTTCTCGGTAAGCCAGCCCCCCACCAACGGGCCCATTACCGGCCCAAGAACCACGGTCATTCCGAAGAGCGCCATGCCAATCGGCTGTTGCGATGGAGGCAGTCGCTTTGCGACGATGGTCATGGCGGTTGGAATAAGCGCGCCGCCCATGAACCCTTGACCGGTGCGACCGATGATCATCGTCGTCAGATCGGTGGCAATGCCGCACAACACCGAAAAGGCCGTGAAGGCAGAAACCGCGACGATGAGCAGCGTGCGAAGGCCGAGCAGTCTTTCCAGCCACGCGCTCAGAGGGATGATGATGATCTCGGCAACAAGGAAGGCTGTCGCGATCCAGGTGCCTTCGGTTCCGGTCGCGCCGATTTCCCCCTGGATCGTCGGCAGCGCCGAATTGACGATCGAGATGTCAAGCGTTGCCAGCATCGCCCCCAGCGCACCGGCGGCTACGGCGATCCAGGCCGTAGCATCGGCCTTTTCGACCGGCGGCGAAACCGCTGCAGCGGCGCCTGCCATCGGTCAGTCTCCGGCCGCGTTGCGGATCGAATCGAGTTGGTCTCTAGCGGCGCGCGTATCGACACTCGCGACAACAGACATGCCCGGCACCAGCAGACGCAGGATCTCGGGCGAAGCCTGAATGGATATGCGCACCGGGACGCGCTGAACGATCTTGGTGAAATTACCCGTCGCGTTCTGTGGCGGAAGGATTGAGAATTCTGCCCCGGTCCCGGGGGCGATGCTTTCCACTCTTCCTAATAGCTCGAGGTCCGGCAGCGCGTCGATTTCCAAGGTGACGGGTTGCCCCGGGCGGACAAGTCCGAGCTGCGTTTCCTTGAAATTTGCTGTCACGTAGAGGCGGTCGGTCGGTACGAGGCTCATAAGGCGTTGGCCAGGCTGGACAAATTGTCCAGGTCGGACCGTGAGGTCACCCACCCGCCCGGAAATACTGGCCTGGAGCGTGGTCGATGACAGGTTCAGACGGGCGGCCTCGAGTTGCGCACGAGCGGCGTTGGCTTGCGAATTGGCCTGGTCTATCTGCTCGCTAAGCGTGTTCTGTCGGCGCTGTGCCGCCGTGAGCGCGGCGCGCGCTGCCGCGACTTGAGCCTGCGCTTCTCTGGCCTGGGCCTCCAGCTGATCGAGCCTCTCGCGCGGCTCCGCTCCCGAAGCGGCAAGGGGGCGGTACCGGACAACCTGCTCAGCAGCGAGACCAGCCTGTGCAGATGCTGCTGCGAGCTGTGCACGGGCCTGGGCAATTGCCGCGTCCTGCTCTTGTTGCTGGGCGCGTACCGTATCTGCTCCGGCGAGCGACGCGGCGATCTGGGCTTCGACCTGGTTCGTTTGGGCACGATAATCTCGCACGTCCAGCTGGACAAGTGCATCGCCCGACGCGACCGTTTGATTCTCCGTCACTAATACGCGCTCGACGTAGCCCGCAATTTTGGGGGAGATGATGACGCTGTCGGCGGCAATATAAGCGTTGTCGGTGGACTGCTGGAATCTGCCGTACGTCTGATGATTGTAATACCAGTAGCTCCCGGCGAGCAGGACCAGAATGCCGGCGATCAGCAGACCCAGCCGGACCCGCGGACTGGACAACCCCGTCGGACGTGCGCCTTCATCGCTAGCCCCTGCTGTCTCGTCCGCCATGATTATTTCGCTCCTCGCCATCGTTTGAGCCGCTGCGCGAGCGATATAGCGGCCAAAACAAAATGCGAAAGTCCTTTACTATTTTTCTCCGATCGATAGGAATGTCTCATGCCAGAAGATGAGGGCACTCTCGCACTCGACAATGTCATCACCCACGATGATCGAGCGATCTTCATGATGGACCAGATCAGCCGCGCCGCGCGCAAGGCATTCGATGACCGAGCACAGCCGCTGAGCCTCAATCGTACGCAGTGGCGTGTGTTGGCGCAGCTCATCAGAGCTCCTGCCCTGAACCAGACGGACATCGCCAGGAGACTTGAAATCACATCCTCCAGCAGCGGCCTGGAAGACATGACGCCTTCGCGCTTGAGTGACCGGACGCGGCTTGCGCAAGTCATAGCAATATTCGGTCGCCACGGGCGGGGCGGCATCACGCCCGTGTTGGGACTAGGCCGATCTCAAACCAAAACACATTCGACGCGCCCGGATGCCCCGCTCGTGGCGATTGCGCCAGGGGACGAACCTCGGTCATGTTCTATAGCGGACAACCGAATGGAGCATGCGGGACGCGAACTTTCATTGCACCGGCCCTCTGCCGGACGAACAAACCGCTGGCGGCGTGCTAGATGGAAACTAACGCAAACTTCTCCCTAGTGGCGTGGATCGTTGGCATTCTGATGCTTACGACCATCGCTTTCGCGATGTGGCTAATCGATCCCAGACCAAATCAGGAAACATATCAGATCAAGTTTGATCGCTCCGTGGAAGGCCTTCAGTCGGGATCGACTGTAACACTATTGGGAGTCCCTGTGGGACAGGTAACATCGGTCCGTCTGGCGGAAAATGAACCGGAAAACGTGGTCGTTGTTCTGACTCTCGATCCTTCTGCGGCGAAAGTCCACGGCCTTGAAGCGACAATCAGCACGGATCTGATAACTGGAGAGGCTGCGCTCGTGCTCGAGGGCCGACGGGGTCGTGAGGGCATTTACACCGACAAGTCAGGAAAAAAGATCATTCCCGCCGCGGACGAAACCGGACTATTGGGGAGGGATGCGACCGCCACTGTAGAGACCGTGGCAAATAGCATTCGCGCTCTGAACGAAGGACTGGAGCCAGAAAAGCAACGGGTGATCACCTCCGATCTTGTCCGGCTTCGAGTCACGACGGCCGCACTCGCATCGGACGCCGAAGGTTGGGACGAACGATTGGCCTCAACAAAAGGAAGATTGTTAGACTTAGGGCAAAGGGTTGGTGGATGGGGAAATAATCTTCGAGATGCAGATCGGCGGATCTCAGGGCGGAGCGCTTCTGCTATCGCGCAACTACGCCTTCGCCAATTCAGGGAGGGGGTGCAGAACGCTGAAAACAAACTTTCCCAGATAAGGAGTGGCATTCCGGCGGTCGAAGATTCTTTGGTTGAAGGTGAAACGGACCTTCGCGAACTTAGTCGCGAACTTGCTCCTCTCAGTGAAAAAATCGAAGATATTCAGGTTGAGGGAATTACATCAAATCCTCCCCTCCCAGACTATCGGCCAAAAAGAAGAGAAGCTGGAACGAATATCGATGATTTAAAGTAAACCGAACGGATGACTGCTTCCGGGCAGAGCGCGCAGCCCGTAAAATAGCGGAGATTGGAGCGCAAAGCGGATAACGACCTACTCCGCGGTCAAGTTTGAAATTGAAATTCCGAGTCCTAAAAAAGGCATCGAACCAATACATTAGAGGGATTTTGCGGGCCTTTTGCGGGCTTTTCAGCTTGACCGAAATATCTAAACATCAGAAATTAAACGGAAAAGAAGTTCGAATGTGATGCCTCTTCTGGCACCATTTCTACTGCGATGAAGCGTCTTTTTCTTATCTTCGGCCTGATTTTCCTGGGTCTTGCGGTCTGGTGGGCCGTGCCGTTCTTCGCGATGGGACCTTCGCAGGCCGAGATGGACAGCTATCGCAATTCGCCCCAGTTCGACGGCGCGGCGAAGCGGTTTCGCAATCCGGTTTCGGAGCCGGGGTCCGAAGCGGGCGAGCGCGATTCCTTCGGCGCGATCCTCGCCGATTTCCTGTTTCCGCCCGGCGACCGCCGCCCCGATGAGCCGCTGCCCGAACACGCGCTGGATGCGGCGGCGCTGGCCGAGAAGAGCGAGGCGATCCGTTTTGCGTGGCTTGGCCATTCGACGATCCTGCTCGAACTCGACGGGCTCCGCGTGCTGATCGACCCGGTTTTCGCGCAACACGCCTCGCCCGTGCCGTTTACCGCCACGCGGTTCCAACCGCCCGCCTGGCCGTTGTCCGCGCTGACCGATACCGTCGATGCAGTGGTCATTTCGCACAACCATTACGACCATCTCGACGAACCCAGCATCCGCCAGCTCGCACGGGGCGGAGCGGTGTTCCTCGTCCCGCTGGGGGTGGGGGAGCAGCTGACCGCATGGGGCATCGCGGCGGATCGCGTGATCGAGCTCGACTGGTGGGACAGCCATGCGCTCGGCAGGCTGATACTGACCGCCACACCCGCGCAGCATTTCTCGGGCCGCGGATTGACCGATCGCAACAAGACGCTGTGGGCGAGCTGGGTGGCCGCGGGCACGGCGGGCACGGTCTTCTTCAGCGGGGATTCCGGCTATGGCCCGCATTACCGCGCGATCGGCGAGGCGCTGGGACCCTTCGATCTGACCTTCATCGAGAACGGAGCCTACAGCACCAACTGGCCCTTCGTGCATCATTTTCCCGAGCAGGCGGTGCAGGCGCATCGCGACTTGCGCGGCAGGCTGATGGTGCCGATGCATTGGGGCATGTTCGCGCTTGGCCCGCACCCGTGGGAGGAGCCGGCGCAGCGTGCCGCAGCCGAAGCCGACCGGCTTGGTGTCGACCTGCTGGCACCGCAGATCGGGCAATTGCTGACGATCGATGGCGAGCTGCCCCGCGAGCGCTGGTGGGACAAGCTCGCGCCGACGCGCTGAAAGGGCTGAACCAAGGGTTTTTGCGGCGTTGACAACGCCCCAAGCGCGGGCCACGAAATTAACGATGTCCCGCGGAAAAAAGCGTTCGACGATCGTCGATGTCGCCAAGCTGGCGGAGGTCTCTCCGAAGAGCGTTTCGCGCGTGTTCAACAACGAACCGCACATCACGCCGACGTTGCGCAAGAAGGTGCTGCGCGCGGCGGAGGAGCTCAACTACCATCCCAATGTGATGGCGCAGGGCCTGGTGCGGCGACAGTCCTATCTGATCGGGTTGGTCTACGAGAAACCCAGCCCGAGCTACGTCGTGGAGCTACAGCGCGGCGCGCTCGAACGGCTGCATGGCGAGCGTTACCGGTTGATCGTGCTGCCGGTGGAATCGGTGAGCGATCACCCGCGCGACGTGGTGGCGACGATCCGCTCCGCCGCGCTCGACGGGGTTATCCTGGCGCCGCCCGCGGCGGATCACCCCGAAGTGCTCGACGGTCTGACGCAGGCGCGCATTCCTTTCGCGCGCATCACGCCGCAGTCGCGCGAGGGGGTGGGGCTGTCGACGACGATGGACGACATCGCCGCGGGCCGCGAGATCGCCCAGCACGTAATCGGCTTCGGCCACAAACGCATCGCGATCATCAAGGGCGACCCCGATCACCCGGTGAGCGAACAGCGCTTGACCGCTTACCGCGCCGCGTTCGACGATGCGGGGATCGCCCTGCTTCCCGAATTGGTCGAAACCGGCGATTTCAGCTTCGAATCCGGATATGAGGCGACCAAGCGGATCCTCTCGCGCAAGCTGCGCCCGACTGCGATCCTGGCGCAGAACGACGACATGGCGGTAGGAGCAATGTCCGCCGCGCGCGAACTCGGCTTCGAAGTGCCGGGCGACCTCAGCGTGGTCGGCTTCGACGATTCGGAGATCTCACGCGTGGTCTGGCCGCGGCTGACCACGGTCCGCCAGCCCGTGGTCGAGATGGCCCATACCGCCGCCGACATGCTGCTGCGCGAACTCGCGGGGGAAGAACCGGGGCCGACCGTGGTTCATACGCACAGCCTCGTCGAACGGCTGACCGTGGCCCCGCCACCCGCCTGACGATTGCCGAAGGGCGTTAGCGCGTCGCCCAGCCGCCGCCGGTGCCGAACTGCGGCCGGCGCGTTTCGGACGGGTTGAGCAAGCGCTCGAGGATCGCGTCATGCGTGGGCGCCGCGCTGCGGAAGGCATTCATCGCACGGCTTAGCTGGTCGATCACCTTGCGCACCTCGGCGGAAGGGGCGACGTCGACCAGCGGATCGATCGCCGCGGGCTCCAGCCCCATGCCATGCATGACGTAGAACCAGCTGATGTCGGAGAACAGTTCGCGCTGCTTGGACATGATCCGGCCCGTACGGGTGAACAGCTCGATCTTCTCGGCCAGCGTGTCGGGCAGGTCGAGGCTGCGCATATGGTCCCAGAAGGCTTCGCCCTCGCGCCGGTTGGGCACATAGTGGAGCAGGAGGAAATCGCGGATATGCGCATATTCGCGCCGCACGTCGCGATTGTAGGCATCGGCAAGCGCAGGGTCGAAACCGCGATCGGGGAACAGGTCGAGCAACCGGTTCAGCCCCGTGTGGATCAGGTGGATACTGGTCGATTCGAGCGGTTCGAGAAAGCCCGCCGACAGCCCGATCGCAAGGCAGTTGCCGACCCAGGCGCGCTTGCGCAGCCCGGCGGTGAAGCGCAGCACCCGCGCGTCTGCCAGCGGTTCGCCATCGAGCCCGGCCAGCAGTTCCTCATGCGCATCGGCATCGGAGATGAAGTCGCTGGCATAGACCAGCCCGTTGCCCGTGCGATGCTGCAGCGGAATGCGCCACTGCCATCCGGCCGAGCGCGCGGTGGCGACGGTATAGGGTGCGCGCTGTTGCTGCGCCGCGGTCGGAGCGGCGATCGCGCTGTCGCAGGGCAGCCAGCGCTTCCAGTCCTCGAAGCCGGCATTCAGCGTTTCTTCGACCAGCAACCCGCGAAAACCCGAGCAGTCGATGTAGAAATCCGCCGCGAGGCTTTCGCCATCGTCGAACTGTACCGCGGCGATCCTTTCGCCTTCGCCGCGCGTCGCCCCGACGATCCGCCGGTCGATCCGCTCGACTCCCGCGGCTTCGGCGTGCTCGCGCAAAAAGGCGGCGACCAGCCCGGCATCGAAATGCAGCGCATAAGCGACCGCGCCGCCCGGCCAGTTGCCATCGGGCGAGGGGAAGGCGAACTTGCCGTCTTCGGCCAGTGCGACCGAGGGACACAGGTCGGCCAAGCTCTCGCCATATCCCTGCGCGAGGTTGCGGCAGTAGTAATGGTGGAAGGGGCGCTGGTTGATCGTGACCCCGAGATTGCCGAAGGGATGCCAATAGGCATGGTCGCGATGCAGCCAGTCGCGAAACTGGATGCCCAGCTTGAAAGTGGCCTGGCAACGACGGATGAACTCGACCTCGTCGGCACCGATGTTGCGCAGGAAATCGAAAATCGGCGGGATCGTTGCTTCGCCCACGCCGACCGTCGGGATGGCGGAGGATTCGACCAGTGTGATGTGGCAGCCGCTGCCGCGCAGCACGCGGGCGAGCAGTGCCGCCGCCGACCACCCGGCGGTGCCGCCGCCGACGATGCAGATCGAGCGCAGCGGATTTGCTCCGGTTCCTTCGCCTTGCACTTGCGTCATCATGCCCGTTTCCCCCGCCACCGGACCCTAAAAAAGCGATGGCGGCCGTTGCAAGCAAGGGCCGCCATCCATTTTCGGGAGGGACCGAAAATCAGAAGGTGAACTTGACCCCGCCGTAGATCCGGCGCGAACCGGATTCGAAGCGGAAGGGCAGTTCGGGGAATTGCAGATACACGCTGGTATCCGCTTTGGTGATGTTGATCGCCTCGGCGAAGACCTCGAAATTGTCGGTCAGCTGGTAGCTGATCTGGCCATCGAGCTGGCCGAACGCCTTCTGGTAGATACCCAGCGTGCGCGTGATCGAGCCATCGGCGAAGCCGAAGTTCCCGAGGTACTGCTTCGAGCGCCAGCTGTAGGATGCGCGCGCGGCGAACCCGTAGCGTTCGAAATAGACCTGCCCGTTGGCCGAATGCTTCGACACGCCCGGCAGAGGGAGGTTATCGGTGAAGTCGGTGCTGAAGTCGGTTTCGGTGTCCGAGAAGGTGTAGTTGGCGGTGAAGCCCAGACCGAAGTCGAAGGCATATTGCGCCGCCAGTTCGAAGCCTCTCACCCGGCCGCCCGAACCGTTGGCCGGCTGCGACACGGGGCCGAGCCGTCCGCCCGCCTGGTCGTTGACGAAGACCGCCACCGTCTCGTTGACGATGAAGCTGTCGACCTCTTTCCAGAAAAGGCCTGCCGAAAGCAGCCCCTGGTCGCCGAAGTAATGTTCGACACCCAGGTCGAACTGGTAGGCGCGGAAGGGTTCGAGTTCGGCATTGCCGCGTGACCCGTTGGTGAATTTGAACAGGTCGTCGGCGGCATCGCGGGTGAAGTTGGTCGCGAAACCCTGGCCCAGCGAAACCAGCGGCTGGCGCGCCACGACCCTTGCGGCCGAGAAACGCACCTTGGTGCCGTCGGTGACGTCGAACACCGCATTCGCGCTGGGCAGGAAGTCGGTGTAGCTGCGCATGATCGTATTGGTGGTGAAATCGCGCAGCACGCCGTTCCAGCTGTCGGTGCCCCAGTAGCTGGGATCGGCATTGGCCGGCTGGTTCTGGTCCACGGTCAGATCGGTGTTGACGATCCGCAGGCCCACATTGACGTGATAGGGATCATCTTCGCCGCCGATGTCGGCCATGATGTAGCCCGACTTGGTTTCTTCCTTCACCCGGTAGGTCTGCAGCGGGTCCTCGAAGAAGGTGAAGGGCGTATCGGGATACAGCGCCTGGATCCACTCGAGCGCGTTGGTCATCCGCGAGCGGTCGGCCACCAGCACCGTGTCGCCGATGACCTTGCCGCCACCTGCGAAATTGGCGATCGCCTCGACCCGTTCGGGATTGCTGACGAAGGTTTCGTAGGGCGTGATCAGCGCGGGCGAATTGCCGAAGCGGCTGCAGCCGGCAAAGGCCGCGGGCTTGTTCGCTTCGGGCAGGTCGCAGATCTTGTAGCCGATCGCACCGTCCTGGAAATAGCCATAGGGCGTCCAGTTGTACTGATAGCCGTCGACCCGTTCGGATTCGGGGATCGCGGTGGCATCGAGTTCGCCCTTGCCGCTGAAGTCGGCGAGATAGCGGCCCGAAACGAATTCGACCGTGCGCTGGCCATAGCGGAAGCCCGCGCTCAGCGTGATCGTGTCGGTATAGCTGTCGTCGACGTCATAGGCGAAGTCGGCGCGGATCGAATGTCCGTCGATGTCGGACCGGTCGCCAAACGCCCAGTGCGACTTGAAGAAGCCGTAATCGGGATTGTTGAACAGGTCCTGCGGGCTGGTCGGCGCGAGGCCGAAGCTCGGGAATTCGCCATTGGAATAGGTGAAGTCGATCGTCGGCGGGGCCGAAGCGTTCGGAACGAAGCCGGGCTGCGGCCCGGAGGTGCCCGGCCCGCGCACGCCATAGGCGGTGTAGCGCACGTCGTTATTGGCGACCTCGCGCTTCATGCTCGAAGTGGCGTAATTCGCCATCACCGAGGCGCGGAAATTGGTGTCGTTGTCCCATTCCAGCCCGAACTGGAGATTGTCCGACTTGATGTTGGACACATCGACGAAGGAAATCGCCTCCGCCGATTGCGCGCGGACCGTCCCGTCGAGCAGCACGCCGTTCTCATTGATCGTATAGCTGCCGACGAGGCCCTGGGATTCGCCCTGTCCGAAGGGGAATTTGACCGAGGCTTCGCGCGTGTCGATCTTCAGGTCCGAATGGAAATATTGCGCGCTGACCTCGAGATTGTCGGTCGCACGATAGGTGATGCCCAGCGAGGCACCCCAGCGCCGGCGATACTGGTCGCGGTCGGTGACGTAGCGATATTCGGGCGCGTAGTAATTGGTCGGCACGGTCGCGGTGTCGCGGCGCCCTTCGCTGAACGCCCAGTTGCCGCGGTTGTCGCCGCCCAGCACGTTGACGTGGTTGTTGGTCTTTTCGTAGCTGAACGAGGCGATCACGCCGAGCCGGTCGTTGAAATTGTAACCCAGAACGGCGGCGCCGGCGGGCTCCCAGCCCGAGATCTCGCTGCCCTTGCTCATCTTGGCATTGCCCGCGAGCGTCAGACCTTCATCGAGATCGAGCGGGTTGCGCGTCTTGAGATTGACGATCCCGCCGAGCCCGCCTTCGAGCAGCGAGGCATTGGGCGATTTGAACACTTCGATCCCGCCAATCAGTTCGGAAGGCACGCCCTCGAGGCTGTCGTTGCGGTTGTAATTGCCTTCGCCGACCTTGTAGACTTCGAGACCGGTGACGAAGAGCTCGCCGTTGAGTAGCGTCACGTTCTGGTCGAGCCCGCGGATGCGGACCTTCGAACCCTGCCCGTTCTCGCGATCGATCTGGATGCCCGGCAGGCGCTGCAGCGATTCCGCCACGTTCTGGTCGGGAAACTTGCCGATGTCTTCGGCGGTGACCGATTCGATGATCAGGTTCGATTCGCGCTTGGCATTGAGCGCATCTTCGAGCGATGCGCGAAAACCGGTGACCACGATGACGTTGTCGTCCTCGACACCCGTCTGCTGGCCTGCCTCGGCTGCGGCCTGCGCCTGAGCCAGGGTGGGCATGCTGCCCGTTCCCACTGCCAATATCGATGCGGCGGCCAGCAACGTCGACCGATTACGCAAAATCCCGCTGTCCATTTCAGTATCCTCCCAAACCGCACCCCCGTGCGGACCTCTCAAGAACGCGAGGCTTGTGCGCGCCCCCGAATCGGAAACGCTATGCCCCTTACGCGACATTACTGGTTGCATATTTCTGTCAACGTTGTCAAACAATGCCGCACATTTGCTGCGAAACAGCCTGTTTCCGCGACATTTATGTCAAGGTTGTCAGGGAAAGGTGGTCGGAACCGAAACACGGGCGACCGAATGGGATGGGGTTTATGCTTTCCAGATTGCTAGTTCTGACCGCCTCGCCGGTCGCCTTGATCATGGCCGCGCAGCCGGCGCTTGCGCAAACGCCGCAGACCGATACGGTCGCGGCTGCCGATGCGCCGGGCGATATGCCCGTCGAAGCGCGCGTTCATCCCGAACAATGGCCCGAGATCGCCTTCCCGCGCGTGCTCACCGAAGCGGGCGAGGCGCGCGTCCAGGCGATCCTCGCGCGCATGACGGTCGAACAGAAGGTGGGTCAGATCATCCAGGCGGACATCGCCAGCGTCACGCCCGAGGATGTGCGCCGTTACCGCCTCGGCTCGGTCCTCAACGGGGGCAATTCGGGTCCGGGCGGCGACGATCTGGCTCCGGCGGAGAAATGGCTCGAACTGGCCGACGCGTTCTACGAGGCCTCGATGGATGTCGCGGTGGGCGAGCCCGCGATCCCGATCGTATGGGGCACCGATGCGGTGCACGGCCACAGCAATATCATCGGCGCCACGATCTTTCCGCACAATGTCGGACTGGGCGCGACGCGCGATCCCGAACTGATCGAACGTATCGGACAGGTCACCGCGGTCGAGATCCGGGTCACCGGGCAGGAATGGACCTTCGCGCCTACCGTGGCCGTCCCGCAGGATTATCGCTGGGGACGGGCATACGAAGGCTATTCCTCCGATCCTTCTCTGGTCGCCGCCTATGTCGGCAGCATGATCCGCGGCCTCCAGGGGCCGCCATCGACCAGCCCGATCCTCGCCGGCCCGCACGTCGCCGCGAGCACCAAGCACTATCTCGCTGACGGCGGGACCACCGATGGCCGGGACCAGGGCGATGCGGCGATCTCCGAACTCGAGCTGCGGCTGATCCACGGCGCACCCTATATCCCGGCGATCGAGAACGGCGTCGCCACGATCATGACCAGCTTCTCGAGCTGGAACGGGGTCAAGCTGTCCGCACATCGCGGGCTGGTGACCGACGTGCTCAAGGGCCGGATGAATTTCGACGGCATGGTGATCACCGACTGGAATGCGCACGGCCAGGTCGCCGGGTGCAGCAACGCCAGTTGCCCCCGGGCGGTCGATGCGGGGATCGACATGTTCATGGCACCCGACAGCTGGCGCATGCTCTACGACAGCACGCTGGCACAGGTGCGCGACGGCACGATCGCGATGGACCGGCTCGACGACGCGGTCGCGCGCGTGTTGCGGCTGAAGGAACGGCTCGGCCTGTTCGAGATGGGCAAGCCGTCGGAGCGCGCGCTGTCAGGCGAGTATCATCTGCTCGGGGCGCCCGATCACCGCGCGGTCGCGCGCGAGGCGGTGCGCAAGTCGATGGTGCTGCTCAAGAACACCGGCGTGCTGCCTTTGCAGCCGGGCGGCCGCATCCTAGTGGCGGGCGACGCGGCGAACGACATCGCGCGCCAGTCGGGTGGCTGGACGCTGAGCTGGCAGGGCACCGGGCTCGAAAACGACCTTTTCCCCGGGGCCACCTCGCTCTGGTCGGGGATCGAACAGGCCGCAACGGCCACCGGCGGCAGCGCCCAGCTTTCGGAAGACGGCACGTTCACGCAGCGGCCCGATGCCGCGATCGTGATCTTCGGCGAAACCCCCTATGCGGAGTTTCAGGGGGACATCGCCACGCTGCAATTGCGCCCCGAACTGCGCGGACCGATCGCCACCATGCGGCGGCTCAAGGAACAGGGCATACCGGTCGTCGCAGTGATGATCACCGGCCGTCCGCTCTATGTGAACGAGGCGCTCAACACCGCCGATGCATTCGTCGCCGCCTGGCTCCCCGGATCGGAAGGCGCGGGGGTCGCCGACATGCTGTTTGCAGGTGCTGACGGCGCACCGGCATTCGAATTCCAGGGACTGCTGCCGACTGCCTGGCCGGCGACTGCACGGCATGGCGGGGCGACTCTGTTCCCCTTCGGTTACGGCATGCGCTATGCCGATGAAGCGGCGGCGTGGACACCGCTTCCCGAAGACAGCGGCGTCACCGACGATGGCGGCGATAGCGGCGTGTTCTTCGAACGCGGCGTCCCGGCATCGTCGTGGTCGCTGACGGTGTCGCAGGCGGATGGCACCAACGCGCTGCGCGTAACCACTGTCCCCGCCGAAGCGCTCGACGGGCGCGTCCGGATAGCGGCGACCGATCACGGCGTACAGGAGGGCGCACGCAGCTTCGCGGTCGATGCGCATGCGCAAGGCGCGGCGATCGAACTGTCGACCTTCGACCCGATCGATCTCAGCCGCCAGACCAATGGCGATATGCTCTTGCTCACCACCGTACGGCGCGACGCGCCGATTGCCCGCACCTTGTCCATGGCGGTGAGTTGCGACAGCGCACCATGCGGCGAGGCGGTGCCGGTTCGCGAATTCGGCGCGCTGGCGCTGGGCGAATGGCAGACCGTCGGCGTGCTGCTCAAATGCTTCCGCGCAACCGGCGCCGACATGACGCGCATCACCGCGCCGTTCCGGATCGCAACCGATGGCGCGGCGGAAATCAGCATTGCCCGCGTGGCTCTGGGCAGCCTGTCCGAAGCCGATGTGATCGCCGATTGCCCGACCGGTTAGGCCAGAAAGCGCTCAGCGGCGGGTGCTCAGGCTCGGGCGCTCAGGCTCGGGCGCTCAGGGCCACGCCGCGTCTTCGCGCACCGCGAGGATCGCCAGCGCACCGGCCACGGTCAGCGCAGCGAAGGCGAGCAGCACGTTGGTGAAATCGTCGGGCGTCGCCAGCCGCCAGACCAGCAGTGTCCCGATCATCGCGGGTAGCGTGTTGGCCAGATTGACCAGGCCGAGATCACGCCCGCACCGGTCGGGCCGCGGGAGCAATTGCATGGCGAAGGTCGCGTTCAGGCTCAGGAACACCGCGGACCCGGCCGAGAACAGGCAGAAGGCCGCCGCGCCCTGCCATGGCGTCTTGGCAAGCGCCATGCCCGCCAGCCCGACCGCGCCCACCAGCGCTGCCGCGCATTGGAAGGGCTTCCGCGTGCCGAGGCGGTCGGACCAGCGCCCGGCGATCAGCGCCGCGGGCAGCGGGACCAGATAGGACAGCATCAAGACGCTGCCGACCCAGGCGGCGGTGTCGCGACGACCGGGGCGCAGCGTCTGGAAATAATAGAGCAGGTACAGACCCAGCGTCGCGCAGGCGAGCTGGACCAGCAACCGCGCGAGCGAGGCGATCACGATATCGCGGCGCGGCCAGCTTCTGGCGGCCTCGATATCGCCCCTTGCCGGATCCGCCCTCAGCGCCAGCAGCGGCAGCATCAGCGCAACCGCTGCGACCGGCACCAGCAGGAACCGGGCGTTTTCGCCCAGACCCGCAAATCCCATCAGCAGCACCGAGAAACCGGCCGCCACCGGATTGCCCAGCGCCAGCAAGCCGCCGGCCATGCCTTTGCGCTGCGTGGGCACCTCTTCGGCAATGATCGCGAACAGCGGACCGAGCACAGCGTTGATCGCCGCCTGTGCCAGCACCACCGCGCCCACCAGCTCGACCGGCGTGCGCGCGAATGCCATGGCCGGATAGGACGCTACCAGTGCGACCAGCCCGGCAATTACCCAGCGCCGCCGCCCGCCACCACGCGCCACCGACACATCGCTGAGCCAGCCGAACACGATATTGGCGAGGCTCGCCGCCATTCCCCCCGCCAGCACTGCAGCGGTCAGCAGATCGATCTTGGCGAGATGCGCCAGCGCCTCCACCCGCATCGGCAGCAGCAGCGTTATCAGCGGCAGATAGGCGACCACACCGCCGGCATGCGCCAGCCCGACCGCGAGCAGCAGCGGCGCAGTGCGCGGGCGGGGCGGGGCATGGTCCATCGCGTGACAGTCTTGCCCCGCGCCGGGGCGCAAGGCAATCAGGCGGTCGCGGGGCGCCTCGCGTAGAGGCCGAAGACGGCGATCACGGCGTAGCAGGCGGCGGGAAGCGCCAGCGAGAAGGCGAGGCTCCCGCTCAGATCGGCAAGCGCACCGGTTGCGAGCGGGATCACCGCGCCACCGAAGATCGCGACATTGATGATCCCCGAACCGTCGGCCGCACGGCTGCCCAGACGCTCGCAGGCGAGCGAGAAGATGGTCGGGAACATGATCGAGTTCATCAGCCCGATTGCCAGCAGGCTGTAGGCGGCCAGCGTGCCGCTGCTGTTGGTCGACAGCGCGATCAGCGCAATCGCGCCCACTGCCACTGCAGCGAGGATCTTGCCCGGGCTGACCATCCGCAACAGCGCGGAGCCGATGAATCGGCCCACCATCGCGCCGCCCCAGTAGAGGCTGACCATCCAGCCGATGACGTTCTCGGGTTCGCCCAGCACGTCGTCGAGCATCAGGTAGTTGATCACGACCGAGCCGATCGCGACCTCGGCGCCGACATAGAGGAAGATGCACAGCGCGCCGAAGCCGAAGCGCGGGCGCTTGAGCAGGTCGAAACCGGCGAGCCCGCTCGAGGCCTCGTGCTTTTCGCCCTGCAGCCGGTTGCGGAACAGCCAGACTGCCCCCGCGACCACGGTAATCGCCACTGCGAGGCCGAGATAGGTCTTCACGATCATCGCCGATTCCGCAGTGCGATAGGCGGCCAGTGCGGCGCCCTCGAAATCATCGGCCGAGACATCGGCCAGCTTGCCGAGGATCAGTCCCGCGCCGACCAGCGGGAAGACGAAAGTGCCGAAAGAATTGAATGCCTGCGCGAAGGTCAGCCGGCTGTGCGCGGTCTTCTGCGGCCCCAGCAGGCTGATCAGCGGGTTCGCCACCACCTGCACGATCACCACCCCGCTGGCGAGGATGAACAGCGCGAGCAGGAACAGCGCATAGGTGGCGGTGGTGCTTGCCGGGATGAACAGCAGGCAGCCCGCGGTCATCGTCATCAGGCCGGCCACGGCGCCGCGCATGTAGCCGATCTTCTTGACCAGCTTGGCCCCCGGAATGCCGATCACCAAATAGGCGGTGAAGAAGCAGAACTGCACCAGCATCGCCTGGGTGTAATTGAGCGTGAACAGCTCTTTCAGCTTGGGAATGAGGATATCGTTGAGGCTGGTGATCCCGCCGAAGATGAAGAACAGCGCAAACACGAAGGGCGGCAGGCTGGGCGCGTGGACATGGCCTTCGCCTTCCGCGGGCAGCGGGTCGCTCGATGAAATTTCCGTCGCCGCATCCGCGGCGGGTCCCGTCGCTGTCACCACTTGTGTCTCTCCCAATCCATGCCCGCGGACCGGTGTTGCGACCCGGGCATCCCGCGCGAAGCGGTACGAAGCGCGCCGCGCATTGTCAACGTTGTCATAACGGTTCCCCGCTCGTACGGGGAGGAGCGCAGACTAGCCTGTCGCGAGGGCGAGGCAATATCCCGCGCTCACTTGCCCACCGGGCGATGCACTTGCCGCGGCACCCGTCGCGCGACATGATGGAAAGGTTGCGAATCGAGACTGGCGCAACGGGGGAGAGGGACATGGCTAAGGCAGGGGCCGCTGCGGCGATCGATACGGAGGCGCTGCGGCGCAAATATGCCGAGGAACGCGACAAGCGCCTGCGCGCCGATGGCGCCGCGCAATATGTCCGGCTCGAAAGCGGGTTCGCCGGTCTTGCCACGGATCCTTACACTCAGCGCGAGGAGCGCGACCGGGTAACCGATCATGTGACCTTCGCCTTTATCGGCGGCGGGTTTGCCGGGCTGGTCGTGGGCGCGCGGTTGAAGGAAGCCGGGGTCACCGACTATCGCATCGTCGAGAAGGGCGGCGATTTCGGCGGCACCTGGTACTGGAACCGCTACCCGGGCGCGCAATGCGACACGGCGAGCATGATCTACATGCCGCTGCTCGAGGAAACCGGGCACATGCCGAGCGAGAAATACGCGCATGCCCCCGAAATCCGCGACCATTGCAGCAATATCGGTCGGCAATACGACCTCTACGACAATGCGCTGTTCCACACGCAGGTGACCGACCTCGCATGGGACGAGGCGCGCCAGCTGTGGATCGTGCGAACCGATCGCGGGGATGCCTTCACCGCGAAATATGTCGGCATGGGCACCGGCCCGCTGCATGTCGCCAAGCTGCCCGGCCTGCCCGGGATCGAGCTGTTCGAAGGCAAGAGCTTCCACACCAGCCGGTGGGACTATGGCTATACCGGCGGCACGCCCGAAGGCGAACCGATGACCGGGCTGGCGGACAAGCGTTTGGCCGTGATCGGCACCGGCGCGACCGCGGTGCAGGTGGTGCCCAATGTCGCGCGCGATGCGCAGGAACTCTACGTTTTCCAGCGCACGCCGTCCTCGGTCGACGAGCGCAACAACCGCCCGCTGGAGCGCGACTGGTTCGACAGCGTCACCGGCCCCGGCTGGCAGAAGGCGTGGCAGGAAAACTTCGTCGCCAATCTCGGCGTCGGCTTTCCAGCCGAAGATCTGGTCGATGATGGCTGGACCGATCTCGGCAAGCGCATCCGTGCGCAGGTGATCGACATGCCGCCCGAACAGCGCACCCCCGAAGGCATCATGGCCGCCTTCGAGGATGCCGATAACCAGAAGATGAGCGAGATCCGCGCACGCGCCGAGCAAATCGTCGGCGGCGAGGCGGGCGAAAAGCTCAAGGCGTGGTATCGCCAATTGTGCAAGCGCCCGTGCTTCCACGACGAATATCTGCAGGCCTTCACCCGGCCCAACACGCATCTGGTCGATACCGATGGCAAGGGTGTCGAGCGGATCACCGCCAGGGGCATCGTCGCCAACGGCAAGGAGTACGAGGTCGATTGCATCGTCTATGCCTCGGGTTTCGAGGTCGGCACCGGCTTCACCGAGCGCGCTGGCTACGATGTCACCGGGCGCGGTGGGCGGAAGCTGTCCGAATATTGGGCGGACGGGATGCGCAGCTTTCACGGGCTGCACGTCAACGGCTTTCCCAACGTGTTCTTCGTCCAGCAGAACCAGGCGGCGGCGTTCATCGCCAATTACCCGCACAATCTGGTCGACCACGCCGAAACCGTCGCCTGCGTCGTGCGCCATGCCGAGGAAAAGGGCCACGCGACGGTTGAACCCAGCGCGGAGGCCGAACAGCAATGGCTTGACTTCCTGCTGACCGGCCCCGCCGCACGGCTGGGCAGCACCGAATGCACGCCCGGCTATTACAACAATGAAGGGCAGGGCTACGGCGAGCAGGAACGCTTCGCGCTGGGCCATCCCGCGGGCCCGCTCGGCTATTTCGGACATATCGACCAATGGCGCAAAGCGGGGACCTTCAGCGGGCTCGATTTCGCCTGACCCCCTTGGCGGAACGCCGGGAAACGCTTTGTCGATAGGGCTTTGCTGCGCTCCGGCAGCCCGCTAGCCTCGCGCCAAGGAATCGAGGAGAGGATCACGCATGACTGTCACTTTCACCCGGCTGGCCTCGGCGCTGGCCATGGCCACCGCGCTTGCCGCCGCACCCGCCGCGGGCGCGCAGGACCATTCGGGTCATGCCGCGCAAGTATCGGCCACGGAAGAGGCTTCGCACCGGCTGCATGCGCTGTTCGAACGGAGCGAGGCCGAAATGCTCGATCGCAATCCGGTAGCGGCCTTCTTCCGCGGCGATTTCAGCGATGCCGACCGGATCGGCGACTATTCGCCCGCCAGCTACGCCGCCGACCGCGCCGCGGCCGAGGAATACCTTGCCGAGCTCGCGACGATCAAGCGCGAGAGCCTGGGCGAGACCGATCGCATTGCCTATGACGTGTTCGAATACACGCAGCAGCGCACGCTGGCGCAGACCGCGCCCGACGTACTGCCCACCGTGCTCGCGCTGCCGATCGACCATTTCCGCGGGCTGCATGTTTTCTATCCGCGGCTGTCGGCCCCCGGCGCGCTGATGCCGTTCGACACGGTCGAGGACTATCGCAACAATTTCGCGCGGCATCGCGAATTCGCGCAGATCGTCGACCAGGCGATCGAACGGTTCCGTGCCGGGGCGGCGCAGGGGATCACGCTGCCGCGCATGTCGGTCGAACTGATGATCGAACAGCTCGACCTGCAGACGGCCACCGCGGTCGAGAAAAGTCCCTATTGGGCACCCGTTGTCAATTTCCCCGACGGCTTTACCGCGACCGAACGCGAACGCCTGCTGGGCGAACACCGCGCCGTGCTTGCGGGCACGCTGATGCCCGCGCTGCAGAAACTGCGCGATTTTCTCGCCAGCGAGTATCTCGAACAGTCGCGCACCAGCATCGCGGCGACCGACAATCCCGGGGGCGATGCCTATTATTCCTACCGGATCGAGGAGAACACCACGCTGCCGTTGACCGCGCAGCAGATCCACGAGACCGGGCTGGCCGAAGTCGCGCGAATCAATGCGGCGATCGACGCCGCCGAAGCCGAGGCCGATGGCCGCACGGGCAAAACCTATACCAGCAAGGCCGAACTGCAGGCGGCATGGTACGAAGTGGCCGAACAGGTCGATCCGCTGATGGAGCGGGTGTTCCTGCGCCAGCCCAAGACCGAACTGCGGATCGAACCCTACGAACCCTATCGCGAGAAGTTCAGTCTCGCCGCCAGCTATTCGGCGGGCAAGGCCGACGGCACGCGGCCGGGCACCTTCTATTTCAGCGGCTATAATGTCGCCGAACGGGAGCTTGGCACTTCGGTTTCGCTCTACATGCACGAAGGCAATCCCGGGCATCACTTCCAGTCGATGTTCGCGATCGAGAACGAGGAATTGCCCGAGTTCATGCGCTACGGCGGGTTCACTGCCTTCAGCGAAGGCTGGGGCCTCTATGCCGAGAGCCTCGGTTACGAGCTTGGCCTCTATGACGACCCGGTCGAACGGCTGAAGGCGCTCGAAGGCGGCGAAATGCTGCGCGCGGTGCGGCTGGTGGTCGATACCGGCATGCATGCGCTGGGCTGGAGCCGCGAGAAGGCGATCGAATATATGGTGGCCAATGGCGCGGCGCGCGATTTCGCCGAGGCGGAAAGCGCACGCTACATCGTGATGCCCGCGCAGGCGCTGGCCTACAAGACGGGCGAATTGAAGATCAAGCAGCTGCGCGCGCGCGCCGAGGCCGCGCTGGGCGAGGATTTCGACGTCCGCGCCTTCCACGAACAGGTGCTCATCGACGCCTGGATTGCGGGCGGGGGGCAGTAAGGACATGGCCGTGAAGCCCACCTTCCTGCAACTCGCCTCGGCGCTGGCAATCGCTGGCGCCGCGGTGGCGGCCCCGGCAGCGCAGGCCTGCGATCGGATCGAAACTGCGCAAAGCGACAGCCAGCGTCTGCGCACGCTGATGGCCGAAAGCGACGCTGCCCTCCTCGACCGCAACCCGCGCGCGGCGTTCTATCGCGGCGACTTTTCCAATGCGGGCAGCCTCGGCGATTTCTCTCCCGCGGCGTATGAGGTCGAGCGCGCGGCGGCGATGTGCGATATCGCCGCGCTGGCGACGATCGACCGCGCGGCGCTCTCCGCGAGCGAGAAGATCGCCTACGACACCTTCCGCTATTCGCAGGAGCGCACGCTCGCCAAGACCGAGCCCGAAGTGCTCAAGACCGTGCTCGCGCTGCCGCTCGACCATTTCCAGGGTATCCAGGGATCCTATCCGGGGCTTTCCGCGCCCGGCGGCGTGATGCCTTTCGCAACGCCCGAAGACTATGCGAACAATGTCGCCCGGCACGCAGCCTATGCGCAGATGGTGGAAGACGTAATCGCGCGCTTCGATACAGGGCTCGAGCAGGGCATCACCCTGCCGAAGCTCACCGTCGAACTGATGATCGAGCAGCTCGAGACGCAGCTCGCCGCGCCCGAGGACAGCAATCCCTATTACGCACCGCTGCGTGAATTGCCCGAAAGCTTCACCGAGGCCGAGAAAGGGCAGGCGCGCGCGGCGCTGGTTGGCGCGGTCGAGGGCACGCTCTATCCCGCGATCCGGCGTCTGCGCGCCTATCTGGCGGACATCTATCTGCCGCAGGCGCGCTCCACCATCGGGGCCACCGAAACCCCGGGCGGCGAGGCCTATTACGCCTATCGCATCGCGGAAATGACCACGCTGCCGCTGACCGCGGAAGAGGTGCATCGGCTGGGCTTGTCCGAGGTCGCGCGCATCAACGAGGCTCGCCAGCAGGCGACCGCCGTCCGCCGGTCTACAAGACCAAGGAAGGGCTGCAGCAGGCCTGGTACGAGGTCGGGCGCATGGTCGATGCGAAGATCGGCCCGCTGTTTCTGCGCCAGCCCGAAACCGAGCTGCGGATCGAACCTTACGAGCCCTATCGCGAGCAGTTCTTCCTCGCCGCGTCCTACCAGCCCGGCAAGGCGGACGGATCGCGCCCGGGCACCTTCTATTTCAGCGGGTGGAACGCGGCTGAACGCGAACTGAGCACTTCGATCCGGCTCTACATGCACGAAGGCAATCCGGGCCATCACTTCCAGGTGATGTTCGCGGTCGAGGATGACAGCCTGCCCGATTTGCTGCGCCACGGCTGGTTTACCGCCTATGGCGAGGGCTGGGCGCTCTATGCCGAAAGCCTCGGCTACGAGCTCGGCTTGTATGACGATCCGGTCGACCGGCTGCAGGCGCTTGAGGATGGCGAATTGAAGCGCGCGGTGCGGCTGGTGGTCGATACCGGCATCCATGCGCTCGGCTGGACCCGCGAACAGGCGGTCGAATACATGGTCGAGAACGGCAATCCGCGCGATTATTCGGAAAACGAAATCGCCCGATACATCGCAATGCCGGGGCAGGCGCTGGGCTACAAGATCGGCGAATTGAAGATCAAGGAACTGCGCGCGCGCGCCGAAGCGGCGCTGGGCGAGGATTTCGATATCCGCCACTTCCACGAACAGGTGCTCGACAGCGGCAATATCCCGCTCACAGTGCTCGAAGCCAAGATCGACGCCTGGATCGCCGCCGGCGGCAAATAGGTTGATGCAAAAAGCAGGGGCCGCGCGGTGGCATGCCGCGCGGCCCCTTTTTGATGCCCGTTCGAGCGATCAGTCGTCGCTGGAAACGCCGGTCGTGCCTGCGGGGAGTTCCGGACGCTCGGGCGGGAGCGCGGCATCGCGGTCGCCCGTTTTCAGATAGGTGTCGAACCAGCGCATCATGCGCAAATTGTAATCGTAGCGCGCGGCAGCCTTGCGGTTGCCGTGCCCTTCGCCGGGGTAGAACACCAGCCGCACCGGGACATCGGGCTTGCGGATCTTCATCGCGCGATACAGCTCGAGGCTCTGGCCCGGGTCGACACGCGTGTCTTCCTCGCCATGCATGATCAGCAGCGGGGTGCTGGCCTTGTCGACATGGAAGATCGGCGACACTTCGAGCATCGCCATCCAGTCGTCCCACGGCCAATTGCCGCTGTGCACATTGTACATCTCGTAAGGGATGTCGCCCGTGCCGAATTTGCTGACCTGGTTCGAAATGCCGACGAACATCACGCC
>LWDU01032268.1_pt1 | contig 43634 bp, 48 predicted proteins | sample 727161 | NCBI WGS metagenome assembly LWDU01 (sample SAMN04566230, study PRJNA314399) | hydrothermal vent metagenome | isolation source: deep sea hydrothermal plume seawater | place: Mexico: Gulf of California, Guaymas Basin | collected 2004-07-11
TTTTCTCTTCTTTGAACTCATGTTCGTCCATTACTGCATCAGCCGGATTTGAAGGCAGGTTATTCCAACCTTCAGGCAAAGATTGCTTCTTCGGTTTGACCGCTCTCCAACCAGGCGTGGTTAGATGTCTTTGTTCTTTGATAAAATTTTGTCCCTGCTTAGCAGCGGTTCGCTTTTGTACGTCCCACACCGATTCGGGGTGGAAGGAAGCCAAGAATTGGCGGCAGATTAAATCGTAAAGCCGAGCGGCATCTCCGTCCAAATTACCAGGTGGTAATTTACCGGTTGGAATGATAGCAAAGTGATCTGAAACCTTTGAATTATCAAAATTCCGACCGACATTTTCAAGGCCGTCATCGACCAATCTTTTTGAATGAGGATGGAGTGAATCCTGAGCGCCTAATTGGCGGACGATTTTGGAGACCTCCTCCATCATATCCTCGGGCAAGTGCCTTGAATCAGTTCGAGGATATGTGGTTAATTTGTGGGTAGCGTATAATTCCTGAGCCGCACCTAATGTTCTACGGGCAGCCCAAGACCAGGTGCTATTCGCTTCTCGCTGCAAGGTTGTTAAATCGAAGTTTAACGGTGGTTTTTCCTTTGCATCACGATTGGTTTGCTTTACTTCGAACGCACCATCGCTTGCGATAACTTGTTCTAACATCTCTTTTTCAGATCGTTCTAAAATCCGGTGAGCTTTATGTTCTGGCTGCTCTGAATTATCTTTGTGACCTGCTCGCTCCCAGCGAGCGGACCAAGTCGCATCTCCAGCACTAAAGGTCGCTTCCAATTCCCAAAATGGCATTGGATTGTGGCCGAGGATTTCAATTTCATGGTCGACTATTATCGCTAATGTCGCGGTTTGAACCCGACCTAATGATAGTGAACTCTTGTCCTTTCTGCTGGTTCGCAAAAATGTCGAAGCGACACGGCTACCGTTCATTCCGATGATCCAATCGGCTTCAGCTCGGCTGACTGCAGCATCGCGTAAAGGCGAATATTCGTCTGCGCTAACTCGACTATCCCAAGCGTTTTGGATAGCATCATCCGTCATCGATTGTAGCCACATTCTGCTCATCGGTGCCTTGACCTGAGCGAATTCAACGATGCGTCTGAAGATCAATTCACCTTCACGCGCTGCGTCACAAGCATTTACGACCTCTGTGCAATCCTTTGCACTAATCATCTTCTTCATAGCGGTCAACTGCTTTCTATTCGAGCCCCGACCTGTAATCGGTTTGAGCAAAAACTTTTCTGGAATGAACGGCAATTGGTCGATGGTCTTTCGCCAATTTTTGAAGGCCTCATCATATTCTTCTGGAGTCTTTAATTCGAGTAGATGACCAACAGCCCAGGTCACTATGATTTCATCGGATTGCCAATGGGTTTCCATTTTATTTTTGATCCCCAATACCTTGGCGATATCGGCCGCCACACTTGGCTTCTCAGCGATGATGACGGTTGGCATGATTCGGGTCGGGATTGACGAGGCTACTTGAAGGTGCGCCAAACATGGATTCTGAGCAGGTACTATAGTACCTGTATTTTTTATGGTATTTTTTCAAGCCAAAAACAACCTTCTCCGAGCGGCTTCATCCCACTCACCTTCTGCTCCGGGTCCGGCACATCCTACACAACCAGGATAACCGGCTTGCAAAAGGTCCAGAACCTGTTGTTCAAAATCAGTCCAGCCACACCTCGGAACCCAGCATATTGTGTCAGCGGGTTCTTCGCCGCCGATTTGGAAAATCCCCTCAGCACTTAATGAGCCTATTTTCAATAATGGAAATTCTAAACGAGCAGGAATATGATCTGCGATTGCTTGAATCAAAATATTTGCAGATTCGATATCTTTTTCTTTAACCGAAAGTATACAACTTTCGCTTTTCAAAAACCGTCTCGCCGCTTCTCTTAACGATGGCCAGCGTACATCTGTCATCTGCATTATCCATGGCGATGTTAGCCCAAGACTTGAAGGATGCGCTCCTCAGCCATCAGTACAATGGGACTAGGTCATGCACTCATCGCAAGGCCGCTGATGGCTTTGATGGATAGTGAAAAGGCCCATAGAAGATCTCTATTGGCCCTCATTGGCCGCTTGATGCTCAGAGTACTTTACAAACCCAAGCAACTCAAATCCAATATTTTCGAATTGGATTTTTCCAATCCGCTCGGATTGGCTGCAGGAATGGATAAGAAGGCCGAAGCGATGACCGGCTGGGAAAACATCGGATTCGGTTTCATTGAAATTGGCGGTATCACCATGGAAGAGCAAGATGGTAATGCCAAACCTAGAATGTTTCGTTCATCCAAAGATAAAGCTTTAGTCAACCGAATGGGATTCAATAACCCCGGCTCCAAAAAGATGGCAGCACATCTTGGCAATTGCAAAAAACCTTCAATTCCTCTATTCCTTAATGTCGGGAAATCAAAGATTACCCCACTAAGTGATGCCGCGGGCGATTATGCCAAAACCGTCAAGCGCTGCTGTCCATACGTAGATGGCTTCGTCATCAATGTCTCTTCACCGAATACCCCTAATCTCAGGGAATTACAAAAGGACGAGGATTTGGCAAAAATCATCATCGCTGTTAAAGAGTTCAGCGCACATAAACCTGTATTGATCAAGATAGCACCCGATCTTGAAGATAATCAAATAAAGTCGATAGTAGATACAGCTCGCAATCTTGATTGTCAAGGAATAATCGCAACCAATACAACTGTCGAAAGACCTCATCAAAGCGGCATCATGAACCAAACCGGTGGATTATCGGGTGCTCCGCTCAAAATACGATCTACCGAAGTTATCCGGATAATTGCTGACCATACCGATGGAAGTTGGCCGATAATTGGAGTCGGTGGAATTTCAAATGCTGATGATGCTTGGGAGAAGATTATCAACGGTGCTTGTTTGATTCAAATTTACAGTTCACTAGTATTTGGCGGTGCTGGTACCATCAAAAAAATAGTAAATGGGTTAAATAAAAAACTTAAAGCCCATAATTTAGAAAACATTGACCAAGCGGTTGGTCTTGCTAGGAGGTCTTGAATTGCTAACCCACCGGACCAGACTTTTGCTAATCGGGGCAGTGCTTACTCTCGCCCTTGCGGCTACTTTGCTCATACAAACTCCTGAGGCCACCAGAACAATTGAGGAAGTGCTCAATGACCCAAACAGCCTTGAAGGGCGTAAAATCGCTATCAGGGGGGAAGTTCTCGATGGTTCCATAGATAACTCAACTAATAGTTTTGTAATTCATGGTGAAACGATGAGTTTAGATGTTGATTTTTCTAAGGCTGCTGTTTCAAATGGATTGGATGATAATCGAACGGTTTACGCCGAAGGTACCTTGATAAAAAAAGATGGCGTCTGGGTTTTTGAGGCTGAGATAATCAAGACTTCTTGTCCCTCAAAATACGAAGAACAGGCTGAATGATCACTATTGCAAATTTAGCAATGGCATTTTATTTGAACAAACTACCCCGGTGGGTTCAAAACGGACAGGGCCCACCGCCATTCGGGATAGGAGGGGAGTTTGCGTGCCCTTTTCCGCAAATCGTTGATGGCGGTCCGAACACCGAGGGGCGGTTCAGCCGGTCCGGAGGATTCCCGCAGGCGGACGTCGATGTCTCGCCCCCACGTGACCCGGGTGTCATGAACCGAAGCCGGAAGGAATCGGGAACCGAATAACCGGGGGATCAGGTCAGGCCGGGAACGGAGCAGCCCTACCTGGGGCCATGGGTGCCGTGGGGTATCGGGACGGAGGAAGTCTGTGGAATTGGTCCACTGGATACGAGAATCCACCTTTGGGATTCCCACTTTTTTTCCATCTCAATTTTAAATGTCAAAGACGACATCTGCGTACCAGCCCGGCCCTTCGAAAGATGGCACTTCAGGCCATTGAGAGTGTATTACTTGTCCTGCTTCCACTTGTTTGAATGCAAATTCATGAGTGGTAACAGCCTTAATTTCCACTTCTAATTCGACCAGGTTTTTATCAACAAATGAAACTTGAACCTCTATGAAACCATCTTTGACCATCGGTTGGCAATCGACTAAAAATTCATCGTTTCCCTCACAACGGTATAATACTTCATCGAGCCATTTTACCACTAAAAGATCGATATCGCCATCGTGTTGTACCTCCCATTTGGCGACATTTCTAACCACTGAATTTGTATCACAATTGTCCGAGACCAAAATTGACTGCATGCCTAAGGTCAATTCTTTGACCAGTTCGGAAGCATTCCGGGCGAATGCTCGCAATCCAATATCTGCAGTGGTCGGTCTGACCCAATAACTCATGGCGCCAATCACCTCTGTGAAATTTGCATATTCCAGGCGACTTCGGCCAAGCGGTCTGCTAAGTCAGCACCGGTTAAAGTGAAATTGTCATCTGAACCCATAATACATTCAACCGCAGCATTGGCTAATTGTGCAGCTTGATGATTAGTGAGAGATAATTTTAGAGCAGCTGCTAATGCTACTCCTGCTGCATCGATAATTCCTGTTACGCCTCTAGGCTCTTCAAGTGTACATTCGAGACTGATGACTTCGCCGTCTGAACTATGGACAGTAACTCCTTTTTCTCCTTCTAAAACCAATAGGTTACCCCATTGGTTATCAGCAACCAGTTGTTTTGCTGCTTGATATGAATCCTCGATTCCCATTCTTTTAGCCATTAGATCCAAACCTCTGGTTTGAAAAATCACCCAATCTGCACCGGTTATTCGGTTTAGACCAGTCAACTTTGGATCGCAAATTATTGGAACATTTGCGGCCTTTGCAGCGCCAATCAATTTGCTTGCTCCGTGGTCTGTGATTACACCGTGACCATAATCTGAAATGATAAGTACATCTGCAGAATCCAGTTTGTTAATCGCTTGTTCAATTATCAAGTCCAAAGCCTTTTCAGCGATTGGTCCATCGTCTTCGATATCCCATCGCAATAATAGTTGTTGGTTGGTGATAAGATATTCTCTTCCGGCGATGAGGCGATTTTTGACGGTTGTAATTCGGCCTTCCACCATTTCGATTCCATCGCAATCAACCTCTTCTGCCTCCAAAGCTTTGATGATATTTACTCCGGCCCTATCATTGCCAACTACACCGAATAAAAATGCGTTAAGTCCGATATTTTCCAAGCCTCGGGCGACGTGTGCAGCAGCGCCAACATCTTCGTAGCGGCGGGTTTCTTTGAGGACTGGGACGGGGGCACTCGAATTGAGATTATTCGCATATCCATGGATATATCGGTCGAGCATAATGTCGCCGACCAAGACAACATCACCGTGAAGATTTTTAATCTTATTTTGCAGATCGACCAGACGGTCATGAATCTCGTGTTGTTGGTCACTCATTCCCATGATTTTCACCTGCGTTCTAATCCAACTAATCACTCTTTTCTATCGAGTAGTTCCGCTAATAATGAAGCGTGCTTTGAATCGCTGATATCCATTGTCTTTCTTAGAGTTTGAAGCATGGCGTCTTCATCTGATGAAATCATTCCGTCTTCGAGAGCTGTGACCAGAGTGGCCCGGTAAGCCATAGTCTTCTCATCAAGAATCGGATCTTCCCTGGCTTCAGCCAATAGTTGTTCGTGAGTTTTGGAATCGATCTCGAATGCTACCCGCATCGTTTCCAGTAATGCGACCTCATCCTCAATAATTTCACCGTCGTCCAAAGCCTGACGCAACATGTCAAGATAAACCTCCTCGGGCGGAGGTGCGTTCATTGATTTTCGTGCTTCATCTGAGAGTCGGCGAACCCGATCTGGATGCATGCCAACAAATTCGACAACTTCGGAAAGTAAATGTTGTTCGTCTTTGGTAATTTTTCCATCTTCCCAAGCCCGAGCTAAAACTCGCCTTTTGAAACTGGAGATATAACCGGATTTTCGTGGAATACCATACCTTCATCGACGTGAGATAATAAATCAAGAGTTAGTTGTCCGCCTCCTCTTAAATTTGAAACCTCTACTCTTTCCCCTTTGAGAATTACGACTTCGGCTAGGATTTTATTACGAAGTGCACCTGCTCGCTCTTTGCCTACAGAAGTCAATCCATAGACTCGACGTCGTTGTTTTGCACCGGGGACGTGGCGTTGTCCAGTGATTAATTCCCCCCGTTGCTCAAGACGTTTGAGAGTTCTAGGAACGTGCTTTCGTTGAACGTGGACCGCAGCGGAAATACCCGCTTGGGTTACCGCCGCTGGTGCTTCCCATTGGCCCTCTGGAAGCGGGTTGTCAAAAAGATGCAAAAGCATCCTTTCTTCTGTGGTGAGCGTGCCAAGATATCCGTCGACCATCCTACCTCCCCTAAACCGGTGAGGTGGGGTGAGGCACATAAGGCTGGCTCTGTGTGCAGTTGCACATGGGAACTGGGAAAGGCGGCAGGCCGAGGCAAAGACCCTCGCGTCCAATCGGCCTCAATTCGATTGGTGCTCCATCGATTCCCAACCCTGAACCTGTAGCAAAGGATGGAAAATGGTTCATACCAAATCCAGTTGCTTCAAGACTATATCAAAAATCTGCACTCGGTACACCGGTAACCGATGGTATCCTGATGAGTGCTGAAGAAGTAATGTTTTGCCATTGGCACCGCCATATTCCAGTAAGTGAAGAATGGGTTGGTCAAAGGTTGATTGAAGATCCTGATTTTGCTCATCGCTGTGTCGCATTTGACATCGCTAGATCCGGTGGGGAGAAAACCATCCCTATAGATGGAAAATGGCTGCGTTGGCCCCGCGATTCTCACCCCTCCATATCCGGCCCGGTCGCACAAATAAAATGGGCTCGAACCGGCGATGATTTTGATTGGGAGAGTCTATTTTCTTGGGTCGAGGAAGTGAATGATTCGGGATTGATTCCAGAGTTGGCTTTGGTCGACGATGAGATGGACGTTACGATGTACCGACTCTCCTCAATCGATCCTAGAGGTTCACTAACGCCTTCATCACCATCAAATCCTAACCAACATATCGGTGTCGAACATCTTTCACGGCGATTTTACCGGGCCGATGAAAGCGCGTGGATGGCCGGTGATTCAGATGATGTGAGTAGATTATTTGGCGAATTGAATTCGCGTGGTTTAATGATGCGGCCCGGATTCAAATATGGCTGTCGTTGGCGGGTTTACACTACGCCAATCGATGAAGAACACGCTCCTTGGTTGATGCAATTACAATCGGATGCACCACAGGATTGGGAAGGAGTTTGTCTATCGGTCAGGTTGGCTGAAGGGGTTAACAAAGGCTGGGTCGTGGCCCTCGATTCCAATGGATGGAACTTCTTGATGTTCCGTCGTCACCTTCCGGGTCGTTGACCTAATTCCAAGAATTACCCAGAGAGAAGCCAATACCAGCGCAATCGGAACCATAGTCGATGGTTCGCGCCATTTATTCAACGGGTCATCTTGTGAGGATTGGGCAATTAATTCGACTTCAATTCGCCATTGGTGACCAGAATCCGAAGCGAGGATCAAATCGCCAGATGCAAGCATTTGTGGACTCAGCAAATCGTTCGGCACGATTTCCAAGGTGACGATTGACCCATCTTTGAGGTCTTGTTTATTGCTGGTTGATGCGATTCTTTCGATCGGTCCATCGATGCCGACCAGCCAAAATTGGCTATAATCGCCATCCATCTCGATTGGGATCTCGAGAGTGCTTGCTGAATCGTATGGAATAGTCGCTTTGAATTTGGATTCGATTGGGATATTTCCCAAGACTTCGAATTCGTGAATGATATCTATTGGTGTGCCATTATTTGCGCAGGTAATCGTCCCAGAAATCGTTCCGATCACCCCTTTTATTCCAGGGGCTGAGAATACTAACTCCCCATCGGTAAAAGTGAGGTTTCTTCCATCTGAGCTGACTAGATTTGTGGTTAAACCATCACAACTTGCTATCATCGGAATATTATCATTGGCAGTTAGAACAGAGCCGTGGTCGGGCAGGTCCACTTCAATATCGTGGCCGCAACCTTCACTGCTGAATCCAACCGAATATGTACCGTTTACAATACTGACGTTTGCGGTCCAATCAACTAATATTCCATCTCTATTACGAATTTGGATTCCCTCAGCACCAAATTGTGTACCATTTTGGAACAAGTCGCTCGATGTCCCTTCATTCTTGCCTTGAACCATGTCTTGTGCCCCATCGGCTTCTATCACCTTGAGCCAGGGTCTTTCAGGATGAGAATTAACCAAATTATTATCTGGGTCACCGCTGCGTAAATCCTGTTGTAATACCAAAATCCCATGACCTGGTAATCGCGTGTCATAGCCAGAATCACTACGTAACTCAACCCAAATGAATTCATCATCAGAAATTCTAATTTTTAGGCCATATCCTGATTCAGATATGCCTTCCATTTCAATTTCAGGTCCAGAACAAGACGAATTATCCAGCCATTCCAATACCACATCTTGGTGCCAAAGTACTCCTAGAGTTTCTCGGCTAGGCGAAGTCGGCACCGCAGGCCAAACACCATTGCCATTCCAGTTTCCAGATGCCATAATGTCCCACTTTCCAACGCCTTTCCAATTCTGTTGCACGGTTGAATCATGGACGGGATAAAGATCTAAACCTCCGAATTGGTGGTACATTTCATGGATAATTGTCCCAAAATTATTCCCCGACTTTTGACTTGCAATTGTATAATGACCTATTTTCAAATCGCCATCGAGGTTTACCACATCTTCAGTGCTCGAAAAATGCGACCATATCCTGGATGAAGAACCACCACCATCCTCTTGTGGGCTTGCACAGTGCAAGATGAGGAATCTATCGACCCAGCCATCTTTATTGAGGTCGAAGCGGTCCCACTCAACATCATCTTTGATGGCATCAATTACTTCATTGGCTAAAGTGTGAGGGTTCTTTCCATCGATGCCTTGGTCACGGTCTGAACCGACATCGTTGCCATATGTCGCCATGCCAAATTTAGTTGGAATGATTTGGTCATGGTAGGTTATTCTCAAGTTAACATCCTTTCCGTTGGTTTGGCTTAAATGATTATTTGCGGCAACATCTAGCATATTTGACGCTCTTTGTTGATTGCAATTGGCTAGTTCATCTTGGTCCGGGAAATCGATGAGAACAACCAACCAATTTTCATCCGGTTGAATGCCAACCAAAGGCCCTTCTTCGTTTTGGATGATGATGGCATGGTCTGCAATCCATTCCTCTAATGCATCGCCATTGGTCCAAAATCCACCCGCTAAAAGCAGGAGAGTTATGGCGATTGGCCAGCCTATACTCGGACGCATCAGCCTTTGGCTGATTCTAAGTACGGTATCAATCATTGGCTCTCATGTACGATTGAAATGCCTTTTTCTTCTAGTGATTGCAAGAGCAAATCACTTGGATTCTTTATCCATGCTTGACCTTTTACAACCTGCATTCCAAACGGTATTTGCTTACCGTAATGAATGGTTTTTAGCTCATTATGACGAATAATCTGTTGAATTTTTTCATCCGAGTTTTTCTGGGACCAAGGACCGACTAATCCTGCCATTGCTAAGTCCATATCTACCAGATCACCATCGGTTCGAATCGTTGATAAATGTGCTAGGTCCAAACTTGAAATTTCGACGGCTAAGAATTTGAATGATTGAGTTAAATTAAATTGTAGTTCACTAATATTGCAACCAGAAAATACCAATTTATTAACTCTGAATTTTTTCACAATATCCAATAAGTGATTTTGTTGGGTTTTATCATCGCAAACATTTTGAAATTTTATAATTCCCATGCCATGTAATGGTTTAATCGATGGAGTGGTGTCATGACAGGAACAATTGACATAGAGGATACGATTAACTCCACCATCCACATCTAATAAATCCCTCAAGCCATGACCGGATGGCAAGGCTGAGTTGAAGAATTTTATTCCCGCTAATTCGACCAACATTATTGCAAATACAGTCAATGTTACCATCAATCCAGGCAAAGTTGACGGGATGACCAGCCACAATAGCATGACCATCATTCCATGAACCCTCAATCTCCACCAACCGGCATTTCCTTTCCAGATCAATTTTGCACTGCCTGCGATAAATACGATACTAACCGCTGCCAAAACCAGTACCATCATCCATGACAGAGATATGGCTACCCTCAATATTTCTGCAGCATCATAGCGACCGACCAGCCCACTTGCTTCGCTCGAACTGTGAGCAATTTCGTATAACCATGGTAAGAATTCCATGGTGGTCCACCAAAGGGTCAAACAGGTCACACAATACATGATCACCATCCAGATGATGAATGATTTTCTTTCACTTGGTAAAAGTCCAGGCTTTAGGAAGCCATATGCTTGTACAATTATGAATGGTGCAGTTGTAAATATACCGAAAATCGCGGCACTAAGCCATCTTGTTGCAGCCCATTCATCGGGTGCAAAAATGTTAACACAATTTTCAGCACAAGGGTCTAATCTCATGAGAATTGTATGCAGAATTTGGTCGATCGATAATGACCAAATAGCCGTCAAAATCAACCACAAAATGACGACCATCGTTAGTCGTCGACTCAATTCATCCAAATGTGATTGAATTGGAGAGCTGTCATCATCGGACAGGCTCAAGTGATTCATAGCGCATCAAACAATGTCTTTTGCTTGTTTTGGTGCACGTGCTTGTACCACGGTTCGGTAAACACCGAAAATGCCCCAAAGAGTGCACATTCCAATCACTAGGCTATAGCCCCAGGGGAGATGAGAATCAACTGCCCATCCGAGTAAGATGAGCATAGAGAGGGTCATCACACCACGGATGATTGCTTGAGGAACCGCCAAGGACATGTCTAGATGTTGGGGCCCGCCGGTGAACCGTCGTTCGTAGAATTCCCCTTGAATTACCGCAGCAACGATTAGTATCGATAAAGTGGTGTAAAAGTATAGATTGCCATTGGTAAAGTAATCATCAGCGAGTTCTGCTTGGTGTTCAGCCTCAATTTGCTCAGCGGATTTTTGCCCGAATAGTGAATCGTAATCACCGATGCTGATGGTTCGAAGACTCGGGTCTTCGTCGATTGTGGCTGTGCCGGGAGAATTAATTGTAAATGTCAATATATTCCATGCATCGCCATCAGAAAACATCTCATCACCATCAACCGCATTTCCGACCATCGAGATATGAACATCTCCTTGGTCGCTATCGGGAGCGACCCATGTAATGGTCCAATCATTTCCAGGGGTGGATTGTGAAAGTGCACCAGGGGAGTCGGCGACAACTTGGGAACCCTCTCCTGGAGTTAGGCTTCCAGTGCCATAATCCCAGATCATGAATCCACCATTTGAGTTGGTGTTATGAGTTAATGAGATTATCATATCGTAAGATTCACCGGCAGTATAAGCTCGTGGCACACCACTGATAGAAATGGTAACTTCACTTGAAGGAGATTCGCCAGCGCCATGGCACGAACAGCCCTCTTCGGGTATGATGCGGTCATTGCGTTCCCACGGTGGCCCTTCGGAGTAGCCCATGGCCGGAGCAGCCAATAGAAGAGCGAGTGTCGCGACCAACAAGATGGTGAATCTTCGTGACATCGATTTACTCCACCTGTGCCTTGTTATTGAACATTACCAAGCAATTTCCTTGTTATGATGGAATCAGAGTTCCTTGATAGCACTATTCAATTCGGTCATCATTGCCTTTCCGTCTCCGAATAACATCATGGTTTTGTCCTCGTAAAATAGGTCATTATCGACACCAGCATAGCCAACGGTGCGTGCTTGGTCGACGTCGATGATTGGCATTCCTGCCAATGGACCAGTATCTCCACGTGCTGCTGGATTTGTTGTATCGTTTGCTCCGATAACGATCGCCATGTCACAATTTGCGAATTCTGGATTGATTTCATCCATCTCAATCAATTGTTCGTAAGGAACATTTGCCTCTGCCAATAATACGTTCATGTGGCCGGGCATTCTGCCTGCGACCGGATGAATAGCATATTTGATTTCGGTTTCGAATTTACTTTCCATCAGATCTGCGAACTCCTTGACTTGGTGTTGACATTGGCTGACCGCCATTCCATAACCTGGTATGATGATAATTTTTTGAGCACCATCTGCCATCATAGCGACCTCTTCGGCATCGGTACCAACCTTTGTTCTGGTCAAGTCTTGCTTTTCGGTGCCGCCAAATGACTTGAACAATACGTCACCCAAGGTTCTATTCATCGCTTTACACATGATGAATGTCAATATCAATCCAGATGCACCGACAAGACTTCCCGCGATAATCAAAACACTATTTCCGATAATGAACCCAGTGAATGCCGCTGCTATTCCCGATAATGAATTGAGAAGACTCACAACTACTGGCATATCTGCTCCACCTATTGGTAATACCAATACGAGTCCGAGAATACATGAGATTGCAATGATTGCCCAAAGATAATTTGTGTTGGTAATGTCATTGATTGAAAGGTAGATCAATGCGATAACCGAGAAGAATAGAATTCCTTTGATAGGGTTCAACCAAGCAGGTCCCCATGTTGGGGTTTTTATCCACTTGCCAAAAATTTCCACGCCGCCTTTTAATTTATACATAGCCAGCAAAGAACCGGTCAAAGTCATCCAACCGACAAGAGCCGAAAGCCCAGCAGCGATAACGATCACAGGGAGGTCGAGTCCGGTTGGAGCAACTTTCCCTTCGTAAATATAAGTCCAACTTTCAGATAGTGCGACCAAAGCAGATGCTGCTCCGCCGAATCCGTTGAAAAGTGCGACCAACTCGGGCATTCCAGTCATTTCGACTCTTACTGCCATGATATAACCGATGATTGAACCGGTGAGAACACCAGCAATGATCAGGGTCCAAGAAATAATGCCTTCCTCGCCTAATTGCATTTGGGCGACGGTTGTAATAACAGCAACAGCCATTCCCATCATACCGTATTGGTTTCCTTTTGGTGCAGTCCGTGGATGACCCAATTTCTTGAGTCCAAATATGAACAATGCTGCAGAGACAAGATAGCCGATAGTTATCCAAGATGCTTCCATTTCAAGCCCTCCTCTTCTTACCTGCAATCATTTTCAACATTTTATTGGTTACAGTAAATCCGCCTACTACGTTGATCATCGCTAAGACGATTGCAACGAAAGCAAGAAGACCAGAAACTGCAGTATTGCCGCCATCGAATGCGACATTTGCACCAAAGAGAGCACCTACTACACTGATGCCCGAAATTGCATTCGCCCCACTCATGAGCGGGGTGTGAAGCATCGAAGGTACCTTGGTAATCAATTCAAATCCGAGGAAAATTGCAAGTACAAATAATGTTATTGAGCCGATTAAAATTTCTGGGGTCATCAAAGAGCACCTCCTAAGCGGGTTTGTTTCGGATGTAATTTTCCATCTTGACAGATTAGAACTCCACCCATTCCAGAGACATAAAAATCGCTATCTTCCGGAGCACCGACCAAAATATCATCACTATCACTAAGACCGAATCCATTCTCCTTGTCAACCAAAGAGGTGATGAAAGAGGTCATGTTATTTGAGAAGAGCATCGAGGCCGAGTTCGCAAGAGTACCTGGAAGGTTTGAGGTTCCAACGATGATAACTCCATTATCGGTAACATGAATTTCACCGGGTTTGGTGAGTTCACAATTTCCGCCAACATCTGCGTTCATATCGACGATGACGGCACCTGATTTGAAATTTGCAACCGCACTTGCTGGAACAGTAATAGGTGCTGGCCGCCCGAAAATACGCGCGGTTGTAACGATGATATCAGCATCTTGTGCCACTCCACAAACAGTATCGTTTACCTTTTGGATGAATTCCATCGTCAAAGGTTTAGCATATCCTGATTCATCTTCGAAATCATCCATTCCTTCGACTTCGATGAATCGGCCGCCGACCGATTCAATTTGCTCAGCAGCAGTTTTTCTGACATCGGATGCATAGACTACTGCACCGATTCTCTTAGCTGTTGCAATCGCTTGGAGTCCTGCGACTCCAGATCCCATGATCACAACTTTTGCTGGTCGAATAGTTCCAGCGCTTGTGGTCATCATAGGAATGCCCCGGGGTACATGAGCAGCACCCAATATAACCGCCTTATATCCTGCTAGATTGTCTTGGCTAGAGTTGACATCCATCGATTGAGCTCTCGAAAGCCGACGAGGGATCATATCCATGCTAAGCAAGGTAATGCCACCGTCGATACAAGCCTGAACCTTTTGTGGGTGACGGAAAGGATCTGATACACATGCGATGATTTGGCCCTTTGATAATTCGGAACAATCGACCATTCTTATCGCGATAATGATTTCACAAGCCAATACATCGGCCCTTGAACCAACCGTTGCACCAGCCTCGCTATAATCCGAATCTGAATAGTTTGCACCATCGCCAGCACCTTTTTCGACTATTACTTCAAAACCGGATTTGATCAACTTTTTCATGCTTCCCGGAATTATTGCAACTCGGGGTTCACCTTCAGGTTCCATAGGTACTCCAATCTTCATGATTTCACCAACTCACATGCACGTACACATGCTCGATATTTGCGCCCACCCATAACCGGTTCTTGAACGACTCGGTCAATATCGCAAAACCAAGTGTTATCAAAAACACCGGCTATCCTTATGGTCATCCTATGTTTGGACCAAGATACTGGAGTGGTCAAATATGGCAACAGGTCGCAGAAAAATAGCAGTTATTGGAGCAGGAAATGTCGGTGCAACTTGTGCATTTGTATTAGCGCAAATGAAAATTGCAGATATTGTTTTATTGGATATCTTTGAAGGCTTCGCAAAAGGAAAAGCCCTAGATATGAGTCAAAACTCCAACGTTCTCAACTATAACGGAACCATCACCGGTACCGCGGATTACACAGATATAACCGGTTCCGATGTAATCGTTGTCACCTCTGGTTTCCCTCGTAAGCCAGGAATGACCCGAGAAGACCTCATCGGAAAAAACGCCGATATTGTATCACAAGTCGGAACAGGCATCAAAGAACACGCACCCGATGCAATTATCATTATGGTTACCAACCCACTAGATTTGATGACTTACCATATGCAAAAAGTCACAGGATTCCCAACCAACCGTGTTATCGGCCAAGCAGGAGTTCTCGATAGTGCTCGCATGGCTCATTTTATCGCTCTCGAACTAAATTGTGCTGAGGAAGATGTTTCACCAATGGTCCTTGGTGGCCATGGAGATACCATGGTTCCTCTACCTCGCTATACAACCGTAGGCGGAATACCAATCACCCAACTCATCAGCGAGGACCGCATCGAGGCAATCGCTGCACGCACCGCTAGCGGTGGCGGTGAAATCGTCAAACTTCTCGAGCGAGGCTCGGCGTTTTACGCACCGGGCTCGGCAGCAGCAATCATGGCAGAAGCGGTTTTGAACGACCGACGCAGAGTCATCCCAGCATCGTGTTATCTGACCGGTGAATACGGATTGGAAGATGTTTACATCGGCGTTCCATGTATCATCGGCGCAAATGGGGTCGAGGAGATATTCGAACTCGATTTGAGTACTGAAGAAATGGATTCATTGCAAGGCTCTGCAAATTTCTACAAAGGACAACTCTCTGACATTCTCGGATATTGAAGTTGATATTGATGGTGCGGGATCTAAGAATAGATTTTCTGCGCTCTATCGCAATCTTGTTTATGGTCGAGGTGCATATCGCTGCGACCATTGCTCCAGAAAACATCGCCAAGGGTTCGTCCTTAGGTCTATTATCGGCTTCGATCGGGGGATTAGCAGCTCCTCTCTTTGTGATGATAGCAGGGTGGGGTGCTGCAAAATCATCAAATAATGGAATATGGTTGAGATTTTCCTTCTTAATGCTAGCTCAATTGCTTGTAAATTTGATAGCATCTCACGTTTTTAATTGGTATACGCCAGGAATTCTTAGCCTACTCGCTGTTTGTGGACTTGTTTCGCCAATGTTGAGGAGAATCAATGCGAGAAACTTGAAAATCTCATTCGCATTCTTACTGGTTTTGCCATTTTTCCTCTATCGAATAGATGGAACTTGGACTTCTGTTATTACTGCTGACGGAATTATTGAATGGTTGAAGTTATTGTTGATTGATGGCACTTATCCACTTATCCCATGGTTAGCATTTTTCGTGCTTGGGTTTATAGTTGCACAAAATCAACAGAAACATATTTTGGCCACTACGAGTATTTTATCGCTAATTATTGCTCTTTATGCGCTGGAGAAAAATTTGGCTTGGGCATTGACTAGCGGTGATGCATTATTGACCTTCTTTCCTGCAAGTTCATTCTTCATCATCAATGCGACCTTTGGTATTTTGTTATTACATTCACTCTTGGCCAAACTAAAAGATGAATTTTTCTCGAGTACAGTTAGTTTGAGTTTTGCCCGTACTGGCAAATTGTCGCTTACGATTTATATTTTACATTTCATTCCAATTCGATATTTGGATTTGATTGATTATCATGGGTCAACAATAACTTTAACCTTTGTATTAATTTTAGTATATTGTCTGGTCTGGTGGGTATTTTCCCATCTTCAATCCAAATATTTTAGCAAATTTAGTGCCGAACATTTGCTGAAATTTCTAAGCGATAAATATAATCCAGTAACCGATTGAGAATACTACGATATCGCACAATGCATGGGTGATGTATGGTATCCAAATCGATTCAAATTTAATATAGAGCCAACTAAAACTACAACCTCCAACAAATAAACCAAAGCATGCTAATAGGTTTAGGCCGATAGGGAATCCTAAAAACCAGAGTGCGAAAAAATGATGTAAAACAAATATCAATGCCGATAGAATAATTATTGTATTTTTGCTGGATGATAGATGAGATAGCTTTTCGACTATGAACCATCGGAAGACAAATTCTTCTAAAACCGAGTTGATCAATATCCAGAATGATGCTGCAGCGATATAAACAAATACATTGGTTAATCCAAATGGTTGAACCGCATTCCTTAGACTGGATGAATCAACTTTGTCGATTCCAAATAAGATCCAAGCCCCGATCATTATTACTGAAAATGCACCACCTATGAACATGGCTTCCTTGAAACCTCCACGTTTTGGTCTTGACCAAGATAACGGTTTTTTATCGACCTTCAGATGCCATAAAAGTGGCAATCCAAACATCCACAATTTTGTAGAGGTCCATGCGATTTTACCAATGACTCCATCTCCAGTTCCAAACGATGCTAGAACCGAAATTGTCGGGGCTATACCAACTAGGAAAAGACCAAGCAGGGCCTTTGTTTTCGTTTGCATATGTATCACTTACGAATTACCAAACTGTGGGTTTCCCCTATTGTCGTCGCATCTTCAGCGGGATTCTCAATCCGAATTAATCGCTTGCCTTGGCGCCCTCTTGATCGCATTCTAGCGAGGATTTCTTGGCCGATATAACACCCTTTATTTTCATGGACAAGATGTCCCAATCCACAAGATAATGGATGAACATTTTGAGTAATTTCATGACCCTGGTGAGGTATAATGTTGTTAACTCTATATTCATCAAATTGTTCTTTGGTGAGATTTTCTTTAGGGCATTTATCTTTAGGTCCAATGAGCAACCACCCTCTGAAGGTCTTGACTTTTGTAATGGAAGTACCAAGATTAATGTCTTCGGTTGACAACATTACTTGATTAGAATCTGATGCATCACCAATCGTAATCTTTGAGCCAAGTACTTTCGCAGTTAAATGACTTAATATTTGGTCCTTATATGGTCCGTAGCCAACCACTGCGACAAGATCTCCGATTGGAATTATTTCTACCATATCGATAATTTTAGCGTTTTTTGTGGTGAAGACGGTGGTACAATTACCATCGACCAAATTGGTTGATAGGCCATCAATAAAATCTAAAATTCTATCTCCACGCAATATTAAAACATAGCCATCCAAGGCTATTATACCCACATTAAAAACCTCAGGAGAATGACTCACCACAGCCACAAGAAGAATCCGCATTAGGGTTATTGATCTTGAAGCCGCCACCCATCATTTTCTCGACATAATCGATTTCGATACCATCGAGCAAATGGCTTGTAGCGTTTGGGATAAGTATTCTGAAGCCATCAATATCCAGCTCTTGGCAATCTTGGTCGGTGGATTCTACGATTTGTAAATCATACATGTATCCGGAGCAACCACCCGATAAAACGCCTACTAGAAGCGCGTGTGAACGGTCGTCACCAAAAGCTGATGCTAACATTTCATTGGCTTTTACTGTCATGGTTAGATCGACTTGGACGACCTCGGGTACATTGATTGTGATCGCTGGGGCTGAGTCACAGGTATTGCAGTCCATGAAACTAGTTGGCAAGCAGGTTCCATATGAACATGTGTGCTAATAAAATATTTATTTATTGGATTTGTTCGATTTGTAATTCAAATAAGCAATGGTCGTGTCCTTTTGAAGTACATGCTCTCTCAGAAGCGATTACATCAACCCCATGACGCTCTTTCAGAATTCCTTCCAAAACCCCTTCGTCCATATGGCATAAAACCGAACCTATGGCTGGTGATGTTTCACATTTTGAGGATTCCTTAACGGTAACAACTTTGGGTGGAACCGAATCTATCTCTAGATTCCCCATGCCCAACTTATTCCATTGAATAGCCAATTTAGTCCAAAATAAAGCATCATCTACTACTTCTCGGAATTCAAGAGCTAATTCGCGGCCAATTCTTTGGCCGACCGTACGCAATATTACAGACATATCGACACCGAGATCGTTTAATGTTGACTCGGAAATCCCCATTGATGGTATCTCGTTAGGCCGCCTCAAAATTGCATTTGTAAAGCCAACACCCTCTTGGTCATCTAGCATATTCTGCAATCTTTGGTAAAATGAGCCTTGACCAATGGTAAGTTGCAATGGTTCGGTAATCATTCCATCGACCAACCTTGCTCTTGCAGCAATATATGCTGTCGCGGTTGCCCATTGGCAACCAATCAATTCTAATTCTGCATTCAAAAAGTCGATGGACTCAATCAATAATGCGGTATCTTCTTTGCCTCGACCGGTTGGTTTTGCTTCAACATTTACAAATTGAATCCCAACCTCTTGGTCAACAAAGGCACCCTGATGACCCATGTGGTCAAGGTGTCTTATCTCGATTCTATCATCGAGTTGGTCAAAAAATCTAATGGTATTTGAGTTTACATTTGCCACAATTTTGACAATTACCCCTCGTTCTACCGCTTCGGTAAGCGCATCACCGACACCTGAACGTAAAATATGGAGAATTCCCCATTTGCCTAATGTCAACCAAATACTTTCTTCAGATTCTGAAATGACATTTTCAAAAGTTGCCATAATATTATGGCGGTCCTTGAGTACAGTAAAAGTGGGTTCTTGAAAAACACTCTCGGGATTCATCATTACCACATTATTCCCTTGTTGTATGTCATCTAAATGTTGCTGAAGCCTTCGAATTTGAGCCTCTTCAGTTTTGATCAATTGCTTGAAGATATCGGTAATTGGTATGCCGGTAAACCTCATCGGTTTTTCCATGGTTGCCTTGACTAAGCCCTTGTCTTGCAATTTTTTCAAACTATTATACGCATCCATTCTACTAATGCCATTCATCCTGCCTATTTCTGAGGCTTTTAGTGGCGGATGGCCATTAATTGCTGTGAGAATTTTAGCAAACTTCTCTTCCAAACCACCTTCGACCAAACGATTAATTACATCGGTCATGGGATCGATATTCATTTTTGATCAACTCAAATTACGTTGTTGTTCTTTCAATAAAATATTACATCGTCGAATTTGCTCTTTTGCCAATTTGACCTGAGAATCATCAAGTCCACGTGGCATCGATTGCTCAAAGCACTTTAGTGCATCGGTAAAGCGTTGCATTTCTGCATAAGCAGTTCCCATATTGTACAGGGTTTTGCCTTGAACTCCTGACGGATTAATGATCATTGCTTGATGGTATGCTTCAACACATTTGGGGTAATCAGCCAAATAATATAGTGCATTTCCACGACCGTTTATAATTCTGATAACCATTTCATCATCACCAGCAAAAGAAGGTAGTGCCCGGTCGAAACAAGAGAGGGCTTCACGGTATTTTTTATCCTCTATCAATCCAACGCCTTTGTTATACCATTCAATATCTTGATTAGCGATAGATCTAGAATTAGCATTCTTGGGTACTGGTGCGCCCATCATATTGTTCGAAGCCTCAAGAGTTGCAGCTGCAAGGTTGATGTCAAGTCGTTCTTCTTGAACCACTTGAACTGGTTCAGGTCTTTCAGTCATCTCAGGTAGGGGCATTTGCACAACCGCCTGTTGGACCGCAGTTGGTACTACTTGAACCGCCTCTGGAATTGCTTGTGGCAATGGGAATTGTGGAATCGCTTCTACATGAGGAAGTGGTGCTGGTTCAGGTACTGGTGTTGGTGCCAGAAGGGATTCAAATGGGTCGGCAGCAGGAGGGGCAGGATTTCGCATGAGTTCTGCTTTTTCATGGCAGCGCTGTGCGGTAGCTAAATCGCCCGCAGCTTCGAGTGCACGAGCCAAACCGGTATTTTGAATTAGTGTTTTCCAACACATAACCGCTTGGGTATGTTGGCCGGATGCAGATAGGGCCCGCCCCATCAATGGTGTGTTTTGGTCACACAATCCTGCAGCTTCAGAGGCCAATGCTGGACCCTCAGGAATGGTTGGTGGAAGTCCAGTTGAGTTCTCCAAGATAGCGGATTCACCCTCAGCCAATTCAACTAATAAAGTTGCGAGATTGAGTCGAGTGCTTGGATCGAGATTTACCATTATTCGATGAGCATCTAGTAATGCGCCAAGGTCGCCATTTTGGTCAGCTAGTGAAATTAGCTGTGCGGCTGCTTTAATATAATTAGGATCTATTTCTAGTGCTTGTTCAAAGCATTTTTTAGCCGCTTGGTAATTTTCTTTTCTTTCATGAATTGCACCAAGATTAAACATTGTCTTAGCGTGGTTTGGATCGATACCAACCGCATGAGTAAATGCCCCGATAGCGTGGTCATCCAAGCCCATTGTCGCCATTGCGCTTGCAGCGATTCGCCAAGCATCAAAATGGTTCGCAGCATCGCCGTGAAGATGTTCTTTCAGTAGGTTAAGTGCACCTTTTGAATCTCCAGCACCGAGCAAAGATGTAGCCTCAGAACATAATTGGTCTAGGTCGATAGCGACGATACTGAAAGTATCTTCTATTACTTCTTCAACAATTTTTTCTTCGAATAACTCTTCTACTGAAGAACCGACCGCAGTATGAATTTGCTGGCCGGAATTCATTTCTTGAGAATGAGGCATCACTTTTGGAACTGTACTAATTTGAGCCCCGGCTGCTTTAGCCTTGTCGGTGATTGTTGTCAGCGATGGGTGGCCAGGGAAGTGGTCTAATGCCCGGGTAGCGATTTCGAGTGCGCCATCATTATCTTCGATACGGTCCAGAAGAACAGCAAGATTAGCCAATGCAGGTCCATGATTAGAATCGAGGTCCAAACAAATTACAAAGGATTGTTTTGCACCTTTTGAATCTTGTTCTGCTTCGAGTAAAACACCACGGTTAAACCAAGCCATAGCATTTGACGGATCCATTGCAATCGCCTTGTTGAAGGCTTCTAGAGCACGGCTATGGTCCCCGTTGCGGTGAGCGTTTTCACCTTCGGTTACCAAGGCTTCGACATCCAACACAAAATCTTGCTCACCCTGTACTTCGACAACGGGTTCGGGTGCGGAAGTTGGTATCACCGATTGCACGACCTCAGCCATTGATGTCATCATTGCGCTGCTGATCTCTGCAGCGGTGTCAATCGCATTTGCGACTGGATTTTTGTCTGGAGTCTCTGACATACGGGGGGTCACCGGACTGAGGTCCACTTCCATATGGGATAAGCATTACCTGTTTTCGCTTGGGGCGCATTGATACCAATAATTCACTTGCATTGATTTATGGGGCCCATGTTTAGCAATGATTCGGGCGGTAGTTTCACTTTGATTGAACCTGGTGAATTCAAAATGGGGGATTCTTCAGGGAGTCGATTTGAAAAACCCGTCACCATCATCAAAATCGAGCAACCATTCTTCATTGGGGTTCGTCCACTAACACAGATTGAATGGTTCACAATTATGGATTCAAATCCGTCAAAATTCCAAGACGGCTGGACAGCAGGCTTGAGGCCTGTCAAGAGAATTTCATGGCACGATGCAATGGAATTTGTCAATCGACTCAATCAAATTGATCAAAAAGAAAAACTTGGCCTTAAAGGGAGTTGGAGATTACCGACCGAAGAGGAATGGGAATTTTCTTGCCGGGCCGATTCAACGAGCCGCTGGTTCCATTCCGATGTCGATAGAGAACTCGATGAAGTCGCTTGGCATGCAGGTAATTCAGGAGCGACTACTCGCGAAGTTGGTCAGAAAAAAGCCAATGAGTGGGGTCTTTTCGATATGCACGGAAATGTTGCCGAATGGACTTCATCAAGATGGCAAGGAGATGATTTGCGCCGGGTTCATCGTGGCGGTTCTTGGTTCACAGAATCTGATGCAACCAGGAGTGGGGCACGTGCAAGTGCAGTAACTGATAAGGTCAGTGATGGCATCGGTATGAGATTAGTTTGGTCACCATTTTGAAGTACGATTACCTCCCCGTCATACCTATGTCCTACCGGCTTTATCACAACCCTCGATGCTCAAAATCGCGTCAAGCATTGTCATTATTGCAAATTCGAAAAATTGAATTCGATGAGTATCGTTATTTGGATTTAGGTGTTAAACCCGAGGATCTTGAGATTCTTTGTAAATTGGACGACATTATTCGAACAGGAGATGCCGAATACAAAGCTTCACCCATAAACCTTGAAGATCAATACGAAGTAAATGCCTTATTGCAAACATCGCCAAACCTCTGCCAAAGACCAATTTTGATCGCTAATGGAAAGGCTGTCATCGGAAGACCGCCCGAAAACATCCTCACTCTTCTTCCTGAGGCTTGAAAACCGTTACGACATTTAGTCGAACAAAAACCTCGAGATATGCTTGAACTCTTGGCCCCACAGGTACGATATCTTCGTGATATAACCGCTCCATAATTGAGCAAATTTCTAAAAAATTTCTTTGATTATCTATCAATTCCCAAAGCATTGATTGCGTTGGATGCATGGTTCTACGAACCTGCTTGGGTGCACGTAGAATTTTTGCCAACATTCTTTCGAAGCGATTGAAGGTTTTGGTAATTAAAAAAACTACCGATCGTCCACGGATTCCTTCGATTTCTGGATGAATCGCAGCATCGCCAATAAACTCCCACTCAACATCGAGTCGATGGGGGATGAATCGTGCCCAAGGGTGCTTTTCAAGCGCAGGATTTTCCATTATAATCCCTCGAGATTCCATGTGATCCACACCAAGCCAAGCATTGAAATCGCTCCCGAGATTCCAGCGATTCGCTTAAGCTCTTCCCGGTCACTAAAATTGTGTAACCACCAAGTGCAAACCCCAAGGATGGATACTAAGGCCAATAGGCCGTACCACATCGGAGGCATAGTCACCATGGGTTTGGCGACCATGGTCGTTATTGTGAACCTTGCGCCGCTTGCCAAGTTTCATATTCAGCAAGTTTACGATTATATTCGGCAACCTGTTGTTCGTATTCCGACATTGCAGGGGCAGGTGCTTGAACAACCGGTTGAGTGGTGCTAGGCGGCCCTGCGAACGCGGTTGTTGCAGGAACTTGAGTAGGTGCTGCTTGGGTTAGTTGGACCGGCTCAACCTCATCCTCCTCATCGCCGTTTCTTCGGCGCAGAACCATAATAATTACAGCTAATAAGAGAACACTACCCACTATGATGATGACTTGATTGGTGCTGATAATTCCTTCCTCGACCGGTGGTTGTGACCAAGATAATTGAGACGAGATTGTTTGGTTGAGGGTACCATCAGCATTTGTGATAAAGATCTCTACTTTGCCATCATGCTCCCCGGTTTGACGCATTATTTCACAGCGAATATTGTACTTTTGTGGGTTGAGATGACCGGTCTCCAACTCGACGGTGATTGGTTCCAAATGAATCGCATTACCGTCGCACAAAACACCCCAACCTTCAGGAGCACTTGCATTGATAGATATCGTTTCAGATTGGGTTGAAGTTGAGCTCAGGTTCACCCATAATATCCCGGCACTACCCGAATCGAGTTCGCCTTCTAACGGTGAGATTTCTCCTAAGTTAACAGCTCTACGTTTTGTAACCATCAGCATTGAATCTAGAGTATGCAAAATTGGTCTGCCGATCTCGTCAGATCCACCCTCTAATTCGATTTTAACCGAAATTCTTGTATTGAGGGCAGTTTCTTCATTAACTAAAATCTCGGCAATTAAATCAATCGATTCGGTAGGTCCTAAATTTAAATTTATCCAAACTCCTGCTTCGACCGAGGCACCTGTGCTTGAGGAGAGAAATCCGATGACAAAATTTGTAGGTGGGGATGTGCTAATCTCCAATCTTGCTCTGATTGTTGAATCTGCAGCATTGCCGATATTCCATGCAGTTGCATTGATGGTTTGTATACTACCTGTCTCTATTTCCATTTCTTGTCCAATGCCGTCCAAGCGAGGACTTCGGACGACTTCTGTAACCGCTTCAAAAACCTCTGAATTATCTTCAGGGGCAATGTCATCGCCAATCTCTGGACTAACAGATATTGTGATTTCATGGTGTTCACCTGCGGCGATTTCCTTTATATTTTGCAAATCATAAGAAACGGACAAAGGAACCCCATCGGTCACATTACTTCCTTCGTGTAGTGCCCACCAAACCCATGTATCAGGCACCCAGGGCAAATCGATAACAGCGGTATCGGCACCATTGCCGTCGTTGGTGATGAGAATGTTGATCAAATTTGCACTTCCAGGGGAAAGAATCGTTGGTGCTAAAGTGATGTTGAGTTTAAGATCATGAAGAGTGTCAACTCTGAGCCCTTGCCATCCATCGCCGATAATTAATTCACCCGAACGTAAAGAAAGGGCTTTGGGCGAAATCATTGGGCCCGGATCTTGAGCTTGGGCATTTTGAGGGGCTGAAATTCTAACAGAATATGTAGATGAAGAACCAGGGTTTATCGCTAAATCTGGAGTTGTTAGTAATACGACCGACCAGCCTGTGGAGGTAGTCGCCTCGATTTGAGGACGGAAAATATCCATTCGGCTGGCATTATTATATATTCTAAATGTAACATCAACGATATCACCTGCCTCGATTAATTGCAAGGATTCGACACCGGCATCAACCGTGATTTCGGCATTGCTAGTCATTGCAGCAGCAACTTCGATGACCTCGGTATCGAGCCTTCTACTATCGTTGGTGCTGGTTGCGGTGAGCCAGACCTCTGCTGTAGTATCGGCTGGGGCATCGGCCGGAGTTGTGACGGTAAGCCATAACTCGACAGGGCTATCTGTCCTAACCAGTACCGAATTGGATTGATTCAAGGAGAGGTCAATCGACCAACCAGCCGGGATATTTTTATCTGCAACATCAATGGTGAATACATCGGTTGCTTCACCAATATTTTCCAATGTTATCGGGAACTCACAGGTTGAACCAGGAGCACATCTTGGGGTAATTTCAGGGACTATAATATCTGGCTCTCGGTCTGGTAAAACTTTGATAATTGTATTTAGGGAGTCCATTATATCGGAGTGAGTATTGCTTGAAAGGTTAACCGTAACAGGGAGATTTCCTTGGCTAGCATTTTCGTCTACCATTACCCGGAGATCAAAATCAAATGATTGTCCTGGTAGTAATTCAATCCCATTCGAACCGATATTAGCACCATTTTCTTTGGCGAAATAATGATTCCATCCGATTGGAAGTCCGGATGCTATCGGTGTGAAAAGTTCAGATATATTTCCAGTATTGGTTGCTCTCATCCTTGTGACCGACCAATCTCCAGGTAAACCACCTAAAGTGCTCACTCCGCCAATATCAACATTGAATTCTTCTTTCCGTGCCGCTTGGTCGTAAATAAAAACCATATCATCGATCCAGAACCCAATGTCTTCACCGCTTGCATCGGATGTAAACTCCAATTTAAATTGAGTATTTGCATGTAGATGCTCTGCTTGAATCGGGATTAGAGGGGAATTCCTTCCACCAAAAGCAACCGACCATGTTTGCCAATTGACGCCATCGTTGAAGTTGCTATCAATCGAACCCGAAACCGAGAATAATTCATCCCAATTTCCGGCTCCATCCTTTACATAACCCTTCAGCTCATCACCGGTTCCAGCCCCACCGGTGTAGAAAAAGGAGAAACCAATCGCACGATTATGGTTTGCTAAACCATCCGTCATATCTATGATTGGGGTGATGAGGGTTGAAACGGTATTTGCACTATAGGTCGATGATGACCCACTCCCAACGTGGCATGCGCTCGATTGTGAAATCGAAGTATCGGAGTTTGTTCCGAATTGGCCGGTGGTAACCCATTGGGATAAGTCATCACAATTATCGTAAATATTTGCAATTGTAAAATGACGAGATAGATCATTATTTGCATTATTGTCATCGCCATTAGCATTTGAAACCGAGATTTGAAGAGTATGATTGCCGGCATAGGTCGGGGTCCAAGGGACCATAATCGAGCCAGCGGAAGCTCCTGAAATCGGTGTCATGGAACTTGTAAAATTTAATAATTCGAAATGGGTATATTCATTATGTAAAATCAAGAGGTCAAAAGTAATAAATCCTGATTGAACCGAACCCAAATTATTCACGATAATATCTATTTCCAGGGGTACACCAAGAACCCCATCGGTGACATATAATAGTTCAGGCCTATTGAAATTGGAAATGGGATAATTGGATGAAAACATCTGATATAAACTCTGATTGGTTGAATCAGCATATGTAATATCGATATCACCAACCTCCAAATCAATATTGACTGCACGACCTTGAGTTGCCTGAGCCATAGGCAATAGAGTCGGCAAAACCAGTACGGCCAAACAAAGGATAGTAAGGGTTCGCATGTTGCTCAAATTGGCCTACAATAGTCAAAGGATATGAATCCTTCATCTAAATCTAATTTTCTTCATCGAGTACTGATTGGGCCTTTTCCAATGCCAAATCGACTCTTTTCTGTTTTGCTCTTGCAGCAAAATAAACCGTGAATGAAGGAATTAAGACCATGCTAAAACAGCCTATAACAGCAGCCAATGCCCACATCATCTCGGTTGCTGCATCGATTTGGAATAGTGCTACTGAATCATATTGTTCATTAGTAATCTCCAATATTACGAGTGGAGTTGTGGTTCTATTACCTTGCTCAATAACTGTTATTTGAACGCTAGTCGGTTTGTGTTCTCTCGAGATAATGTCTTGTGCCTTCTCTTGGGCCTCAGCCAAGGATTTAGCAAATACAGTTCCTTTTCCCCTCAATGCCGGATTGGGGTTGGACAGTAAAATAATTTCAACAGAGCCATCTTCTTCAATCCCATAATGACTGGTTTTGTTCAAGCAAAACTCGGCACAAGAAAACCGATCAGCATCAGGATTCCCTAAATCTGGGTGACTGAACAAGCCACCAGCATTCGAGATTCTCACTTCGGCATTATTTGATAAATGGCTCACGGAAAGATTGACCCAACTCAAATTTTCAGAAATCATTTCGCCACGCCATAACCAAGTGGTCGTATTTTCCGCTTCATCATAAAATGGTTCGGCATCACCCAAGAATACCTCTGAGCGATTTGCCTTCGAATCATAAATATAGTAATCAGGGCTGATGGTTGCACCGTAAACAGCGTAACTGAGGAGCACGATAAGGGTTAATCCCAATCCGATTAATGTTCGCAATAGGTTCGGGTTCTGAGCCAATGCCTTGCGCATATTCTGGGCGAGAAACGAGACCTTCAAGAACCCTCCCACCACAGGGTCACAATAGCGACACGGTGTGCCGCTTTTGACCCCTGCTAAACAGTTTCATTGATATAGGGGTGTAAGGTCGGCAGGTTGCTTGGTGCTTCTATGACGACGTTTTACGATGTCCCCGCTGGAATTCTGACTCCAGCTCTCGCTGAAAAGTTAGCTGATGTGAAAGAAATCACCATGCCAGAATGGGGTGCTTATGTCAAGACTGGCGTACACCGTGAAAAGCCTCCTAGCCAGGAAAACTGGTGGCAAATTCGATGCGCTGCTCTAATGCGCAAAGTTGCTCGTGAAGGCCCAATCGGCGTCAACGCACTAGCACAAGCATACGGTGGGCGCAAGGATAATGGATCTAATCCAAACACACCAGCAATCGCCAGCCGCAATGTTATTCGAACTGCTCTTCAACAATTGCAAGACGCTGGCTTTGTCGATATGAAATCGACAAAAATAGTTTCTTCAGTCAATGGCGACCAAAAATTATACGCAGGTCGAACTATTTCAGCCGCTGGCCACAAGATGCTCGACGAAGTCGCTCATTCGGTCCGTGGCGAGGCAGAAGCAGCATACCCAGGACTTGCTAAGTACTGATTAGAATTTAGGATGTGGAGGAAGTGAGTGCAATGTCAATCTCTGGTGATGACGAGTTGGCCCAATTGCGAGAGCAGCGCCGGCTTGAACTTCAGCAACAGATTGAGCAACAAGCTACCGTACAAGCGGACGCTGAGGTCCAAGCACAACAAGATGCTCAAAATCATGCAGCGCTCGATTCTGCAATGAAAACAGTACTTACTCCTGAAGCACGCTCCCGATTGGCTAGCCTAAACTTGGTCAACCCTGATTTGACTACTAAAGTCAAATCCCATCTGGCAACACTTGCGGGTCAGAACAAGATCGCAACCCCGGTTAGTGATGAACAACTCAAGCGAATCCTTGGTGGATTGAATGAAAACCGCCGAGAGATGAGCATTCGGAGAATCTGAGGTGAAATATGATGGCACGAAACAAGCCGGCTGCAAAGAAAATCCGCCTATTGAAGGTTGGAAAGCAAAACCGACGCGTACCTGTTTGGGTTATGCTCAAAACAGCGCGTAATACCGTATCTCATCCAAAGCGTCACCACTGGAGACGCAGCAAATTACAGAGGTGATTTTGAATGGCACGTGGAGCAGTTAGCGAATTGATAGTTCCTTTGAGGAACGCATGGAATATTACCCGATACAAGCGTGCACCGCGCGCTGTAAAGATCATTAGAAATATGGTAGTTCAACATCTAAAGGTTACAGAGGATGAAGAAATCTGGATTGACCCCGCTGTGAACGAACACATTTGGGCTCGAGGAATTGAGAACCCACCTCGCAAGATACGCTTGCAGATCACTCGACACGATGAACCAGATATTCCGATCGAAGTAAAATTAATGGAGGAATGAATATGGGAAATATCCGTCCAACTTTTATCAAACTACGCGCAAAGATTCTATGTGAAGAGCATGGTGAAAAATTCACCGATTGTTTCGATCATAACAAGGTAATGGTCAACAAATTAAGTGATGTTGAATCGAAGAAAATCCGAAACTGGATTGCAGGATACGTCACTCGATACCGCCAACGCCGCGTTGATTAAGGTGGTATGTTATGGCGATTCGAGTCGCCTGGGACCGTAGACCTGTTAGCGTTCATGGTTCTAGAGTAAAATTGGAATTACTGATTCAACATCTTCGTAATACCCACGGTCTGCGCAAGCATTCGATAATTATGCCAGACCGTGAAAACGATGAGGAAGCGGTATTTTTCCTCTATGTCCCTTGTGACCCCCGTTGGATTACGGAGGTTGAATGAATGGGTGACAGACTGAACGTCGAACTCCCTAGTTCGACCTATGACCTACAGATAATTCTTGTTGGAATAAATCACCCTGGCAACCTTGGAGCAGTTTGCCGAGCAATGCTAAATCACGGCTTCACAAATTTACGTCTTGTCGCTCCCGAATGTTCACCATTAGATGAAGAAGCAAGAAACAGAGCTAAACATTCGAGGTCAATTCTAGAACATTCAAAAACATTCGAAACATTTGAGCAATCGATCGAGGATTGTTCTTTGGTGGTAGGAACTAGTGGAAAAAGGGAAATCGGTTCCAAAATATTGTCTCGTCATTTTGTTCTACCATGGGAATTTGCTGAAAAAATACGAACATATCAAGGCAAAGTAGCATTGGTCTTTGGGGAAGAAGGAAAAGGATTACCCACCGATTTATTGGAAAAGTGCGATTTTCTCCTAACCTTACCAACTTGGGATGGCTACCCGATTGCAAACCTTAGCCAAGCGGTTGGACATTGTGTTTACGAATTACATCGCGATAGAGTAATCAGTGGATTAAACGTTTTAGGAGTTGATCAAAATCGTTCTCTTGACCCAACACTACGACAAATACTTCGCCAATCATTTGATGAATTTGGTCAAGCACTCAGTATCAATAAAAGTGAATTAGTTACTGAGGTTTTTGAGAGAATAATAATGAGATCTTTGCCCAATGACAATGAGGCTGAGCGGTTGTTAGGTGCGATAGTTGAGGCAACAACCGCACTTCAAAAAGTCAAAGGAGACGATGATTGGCAAAGAAACCGCAGAAAGAAAATCATGCCCGCCAAGTCGCCCAAGACTTCGGAGTCTCTCTGACATTCATAGCGACCAACTTCAAGCGATTACCGTACGAAGTCTTGATATGTGGTTCGACTTGGTCGAATGCCCATTTTGCCAAATTTTCAGCGGTAGGAATGAATGGTACCCGCACAATTCGATGATCGGGTGGTAATTGTTCAAACATTTTCAGTAACAATTCATCGTGCTCGTATACCACGAAAGCATGATCGATAATATCGTGAACATATTGATTTAGTATATTCGAAATATCCGAAAAATCAATCAGCATTCCCTCTTCAGAAACTCCTTTCTCGGTGACAATATCACCTTCAACTTCGGCTTCAAATCGATAGCGATGCCCGTGCATATGACGGCATTTGCTCTTATGATTAGGTACTCTATGTCCGGTGTCGGTTTCTACATATCTTCGAATTATTGTTGTCATTTTCATTCCTCCTCAAATTCCATCGATGCCGAGTTTATACAATATCGCTCGCCACCAAAATCTGCTGGGCCATCTTCAAAAACATGACCCAGATGAGCATCGCAACTTGCACATTTCACTTCAACACGACTATGGCCTAGTGAATTATCTGCAATTCTTAGAATCCCAGAACTTTCATGCTCGGTATGAAACGAGGGCCAACCACAACCGGAATCATATTTTGATTTTGATTCAAATAATAAATGATCACAGCAAATGCAACGATAATTACCGTGACGTTTTTCATCCCAATACATACCGGAAAAAGCGGGCTCTGTAGCAGACTTTCTAGTAACTTGATATTGTAAATCACTCAAACGGTCAAGATATTGTTTATCTTTGTGCGAAGCTTCGGTTCTGAGAGCAGATTCCAATACATCCTCCCACGAATTTACATATTGAACCGGGTCTTTTCTTCCAATGGCATGGAAGGCTAAAATTCTCTCAACATCAGCACCGCTAGTACCACTTGAGCGACCGAACTCATCTGGATTATAGGAGGTATTTGTATTGGCAAAAACAACGTCAAAATCTAGATTTAGAGCGCCGATTGCCAACGAAGCATCTCTAAGAATTAATTCTTTATCTCCCTCGATATATGGCAAATGGAAGGATACTTTTTCAGAATCCCAATTTCCTTCGATGAATGCATGTTCTAGTGCCGAGTAAAATTCAGGTCGGCAATCGGGATAGATCGCATGATCGCCACTATGAACTCCGAGAGCGATGACGACGTTGGTGTTTTCTCTCAATGCGATTGAGAGGGCATATCCATAAAGAATCGAGGCAAAGATTGCATTTCGATTGGGTACAACGGTCGCTTTCATTTGATCTTGCTCATAATGTCCTTCAGGAATATCTTCTCCTCCTTTGAGCAATGCAGATTCAAAAATACCCATCGCACTACTCAAATCGACGATGCTATGGATTACATCGATACCATGTTGGTTGAGATACTCGATATTTGCTTTTGCTCTCTCAAGTTCGATGTTGTGTTTTTGGCCATATTCGTAGGAGATACAATCGACCTTGTAACCATCGGCTAATAGTCGCATCAATAAACCGGTTGAATCCATTCCACCGCTTAATGCCATTACTGCTCTCATCAAGCCACCCCCATCCATTTATGGGTCTGTAAAGACAATCGCCAACCAGGATTTTCTTTGACCAATTTTTCAACGGTTTGAAAGGACTTTCCGTTTTGTTCAACACTATCGGTTTCGATATAGCAAGGCTGAACGAAATGGTGTTCGAAACCTTGTTTTAAACTATCGTACATGGATAAATCTTGACCACAGTATACCACTTTGAGTTCATTGCCGACCGTCTGTTTTATGGCAACGCTTGGGTAGAGCTGGTCCTTGGGTGAAACGCAGATCCAATCGATAACATCAGGAACCAGGATTGTGCCATTCGTTTCGATTGAAAGATGAATATTATGCTTTTTTAACTCGGTTCCAATTCTATTCAAATCTTGAAGACATGGCTCGCCGCCTGTAAAAATCACTCTATCACAATTAAATGACAGAACTTCAGCAATTATTGTTGAAAGTTCCATCTCTTCGAATTTCATAAAATCTGTATCGCACCATTCACATCTAAGGTTACAATTTCCAAAGCGAATAAACACATGGGGAATTCCCGCGTGAAAAGCCTCTCCTTGAACGGAATGGAAAATTTCAACGATTGGATAAGTACTCAAAGATCTCGGCTCCGAATCAATTGCATTAGTTCAGTTCGCGCTTCGGATTTATCGAAAAACACACCGCGCATTGCCGAGGTTGTCATGATACTATTCTGCTTCATCACGCCACGACATTGCATGCAACCATGGGCTGCCTCGATTATCACAGCAGCGCCAAGTGGATTGAGATGAGTTTCGATATCGTCAGCAACACTCTTTGTGATTCGTTCTTGGTTTTGCAAACGTCGAGCATGTAAGTCAACTATACGAGCTAATTTGCTGATTCCAACAATTCGGTCTGTTGGAATGTAAGCGACATGAGCTCGACCTTTGAAAGGCTGAAGATGATGTTCACAGGTCGAATGAAATTCAATATCTCTCAACAATACAATGCCATCATAACCTTCCCCATTGAAGGTTGATGCCAAGACTTCAGAGGATTCCTGAGTATATCCTGCAAAGATTTCATCAAAAGAGTCAATCACTCTTTTTGGAGTTTTTTCTAAGCCTTCTCTAGTTGGATTATTTTCCAAGTAATTCAGCAGAGTGAAAACAGCTTTTTCGGCTTCTTTTCTAGTAATCATCATTATTCCTCCAGACGGCCATGGCGAGCATCGATAATGTCGAGTTGGTCAAGCATCTTACGACAAGCAGTGCGAATAGCATCAGCTACTGAAATAAATTTTCCATCATCTCCAACATGGAGTTTTATGTCGTCCAGCAATTGTGCTGGCATGTCGAGGCTAACCTTTGGCATGGCCAAGGCTAAAGCCTCAATCATATCAAGGTATTCGTATATGAATACTCTACGATTATTTGGATTTATGTGATCTCGCGATTCGAGCGCGCATTCCGCCATCCCATGCTTGCATACTGTCGGCTAGGTACCTGAAGAGTCTCTTCATGAATTATATTGTGTAGTCGGTGTTATATTAACACCGGGGTGGAGAACCCTCAAGAAATCGATGCAACTAGATCTTCTCGCTTGAATTGTTTAGCTGCGTACCAAGCAGCCATTGCAGCATAAAGTGTCGAAGAGGTCAACCAAATCACAACATGTTCAGCAATTACCCGGTCGAGCAACAATTCACGCATTGCGATTAAAATATTTACCAGAGGGATTGCAAACCACCATGATTCGATTCCATCGAGGTTTATCACTTGGGTGAAAATTGCTGGGAACATGATGAATATTATCGCCGGTGCGAGCAGTGAACCTGCTTCTTTGACGCTATGGGCTTTCATCGCTAGGGCTAACTCGAAAGCTACTACCATCACTACGAATATTACAACTGCGCCGAGCAATAATAGAGCGGATAGAATAGAAATCGTTGGAACTCCAATTATCGAAGAGGAAGCTAAGAAAGTAATTGCGAAAATCAATCCACCTATTTGTAAGGCAACACCGGTGCTGGTTATTGTGGCTACAGCTAACCACTTTCCTGCTAATAATTGCAATCTGGAACAAGGTAAGCACAAAAGGGCCTCAAGTGTGCCTCTTTCTCTCTCACCTGCAGTCATATCGATCGCAGGTTGAATTGCGCTGCTAGCAGTCCAAATAGCGATAACCATCGGAATAAACATCGAGAGCACCATTCCCGCTTGCTCTCCTTTGGTTGATGAATCTGCCGAATCGAGATTACCGTCCCACTGAACAGGGTCGAGTGTTGTTTCAGGGTCCAAACCGGCGTCGATTAGAGTAGCATTTATCACACCGTCTTCCCAACCATTGATCTGAACAAGAATTCTTGACATTGCTTCACGTGAATGTTCGGAGGTTGATTGATGAATAATCGCATATGTCCATGAGGTCTCATTTACCTTTTGTAATCTAAATATGACATCGATTTCATCATTCCTGACCCTCTGTTCATCACCGATGTCGGATAAATTATTCAAACCGGACGGCAATTGCTCCAGACTGACATTAAGTTTGGTTTCGCTGAACAGATTCAACAAATCAGTTTCTGGTTCACCTTGCCAAACCACATCTAATTCCAAGGCGTCCAATTCTGCGGCCTCGGATTGCAGCAACATCGGCAAAGCGATGAACAGAGCCGGGAATAAGAGTAATGGAATTACGATTAACGCCAAAAGTGTGCGCCAATCTCGGACAAATTCGATGATTTCCTTTTTGGCGATTGTGGTAATAAATCTAAACGATTCACTCATCTTCAACCACCTCGCTTTTTGGGGTTGAACCGGTTAGGAAATAACGCCACCAGCGTGATAATTTCCCCTCTTTCGCATCATCTTCTGCCCTTGCTCTTGCTTTGTCTGCTGTTAGAGAAACATAGGCTTCTTCGAGTGATTCACAATCTGTAAGTTCCAATAATTCATTTGGAGAACCGTCAGCACGAATTGTTCCGTTATGAACAATAATGATTCGATCGCAAACCTGATGAGCTTCTGCCAAATGATGAGTGCTGTAAATTACCGTACCACCTTCATCACGCAATTGTTGTACCAAAGAACGAACTGTTCTAGCACTTGTGACATCTAATCCAGCGGTTGGTTCATCTAAAAGCAATATGTCGGGCCCATGGGCTAATGCCCGAATTAAAGCAGTCTTTTGGCGCATTCCTCGACTGAATCCTTTGGTATGTCGAGGAAGAGCATCGAGGATATCGAGACGCTTGGCGAAGTGAGAAACTCGGTTCCAAGAATCATTATCATCAACGCCGTACATTCTAGAATGATATCGTATATTTTCCCAGGCGGTTAATCTTGAATAAAGACCGGTTGATTCGGGTACAACACCGAGTCTTTTTCTCATCTGAGACACAGGCTTATTTTCAAATGTAATAGTACCTTTAGTGGGCTCCATCACTCCGGCCATAAGTCGCAATAATGTGGTTTTACCAGCACCGTTACCACCGACCAAACCAATGATTTGTCCACTATGAATTTGGAGGTCAACCAAACTGAGTGCTTCGATCTCACCAAAGTGTTTTGCGACGCCGACCAAGTTCAACATTGGACTCGCCATGTGAAGTGCCTCAACGACCCAGTTCAACAGTCTTGTCCAAGCCGGGATGCTTTTCTTCCAGTCTCATCGCTCTAATGATTTGCTGATTTACTAATTCTCGGATTTCCTTTTGTGCAATTCCCATATCGATATGGTTTGCAATCATTTCTAGTGCACCTTGGATAGCTCCTGCATCCAAAAATGCATCGTTAGTGATCAGACCGTTTTGACGACACTCTTCTAAACGTCCGGTGATGAATTCGAATTCATCTCGAACTCTTGGTGCGTCCACATGGGCTTGGGCTACGAGTCTGTCTAAACATGTGCGCATGGTTTGCCGCTTTGTTCACTACCTTTGAGGGCTTCGGAGTTCAAGTTTTATTTTTGAGTGAGCTCTACCAAAACACCGCCGGTACTTTTTGGATGTACAAATGCAATCAAAGCACCATGTGCACCGGTTTTTGGTACTGAATCAATCATTTTCACACCATTATCCAGCAGATGGGCGATTATTTTTTCGAGGTTTTCAACTCTAAAACATACTTGTTGGACACCGGGGCCACGCTTGCCCAAAAAGCGACCGATTGGAGTATTTTCCCCTGTTGGTTCAAGCAATTCGATCATTGGGGCCTTGGTGTCGTTTTCGCTGGTGGCAAAAAAGCGAGTTGTTACGCCTTGTTCTTCGACGGTTTCATCATCGCCTTGTATCAATCCAATCAGGCGCCAAAAATGACTCGCTTCCTTCAAATCCTCGCAAGCAATTCCAATATGGTCAAGATATATTTTCATAATTACTCACCTCAAAATCCACTAGGGGCCATCCAGGTCCCAAATTCGTCCTTCATAGCATTGATGATTTCACCTAGTGTACAATCCAATTGTAACGCTTTTACAACATGTGGGAATAGGTTTTCTTCGGTGGTTGCAGCAGACCTAATACCGTTTAAGGCCAATCTGACTGCATTATCGTCTCTCTTTGCTCGTAAAGCCGCTAATTTGTCCTTTTGGTTTTGTTCAAGTGTTAGATCAGGCTTGAGCACCGGTGGAGATTCATCTTCATCTAATACCCCGTGATTCAAGCCGATGATCAGCCTTTCACCCGCCTCTACTTTTGATAGATGGTCCCAAGCAGATTCATGGATTTCTCGTTGCTGATAGCCAGCTTCAATCGCCTTCATAGCCCCACCCATGGCTTCGATTTGCTCGATTTGTTTTAGGGCTTGTTCATAGATTTCAGTGGTTAAGGCCTCAACATAATGAGAACCACCCAGTGGGTCCACAACGTTTGCAGCACCGCTTTCTTCTGAAATTATTTGCTGGGTTCGCAGGGCGACAGTTGCACTTTTTTCCGTAGGTAAGCCAAGAGCTTCATCATAGGAATTTGTGTGTAAACTCTGAGTTCCGCCACACACAGCAGCCAATGCTTGAATAGTTACACGGGCGATATTGTTTAGCGGCTGCTGTGCGGTGAGAGAGACTCCAGCAACTTGAGTATGGAATCGTAACATTGCGCTTTTAGGGTTTTTCGGATTATATCGCTCTGTGATCAAATCATGCCATAATTTTCGAGCCGCTCTGAATTTACTAGCTTCCTCGAAGAAATCATTATGACAATTAAAAAAGAAAGATAATCGAGGTCCAAATGTGTCGATGTCAAGCCCTTTGTCAACCGCTGCTTCAACATATGCAAGAGCATTCGATAATGTGAATGCAATCTCTTGTACCGCGGTTGAACCTGCTTCTCTGATATGGTAGCCCGATATTGAAATCGTATTCCATGCCGGAATATTTTCGGCGCAATGCTCAAAAATATCAGTAATCAATCTCATCGAGTGTTTCGGTGGGAATACATAGGTTCCGCGGGCAATATATTCTTTGAGAATATCGTTTTGAATAGTACCTCTTACGCTCTCTTGACCAACGCCTTGTTCTTCTGCAATAGCGACATACATGGCCAGCAATATCATCGCCGGTGCATTGATCGTCATCGAGGTCGAAACTTTGTCTAGTGGGATTCCCTTCAGCAATATCCTCATATCATCTAAGCAAGATATCGAAACCCCAACTTTGCCGACCTCACCTTCGCTCATTTCATTGTCGGCGTCCATTCCTAATTGGGTCGGTAAATCGAATGCTACCGAGAGTCCTTTCTGGCCTCTGTCCAATAATAATTTGAATCGTTCATTGGTAGATTCTGCACTGCTAAATCCTGCATATTGACGCATTGTCCAGCGACGTGAACGATACATTGTATTGTGAATACCACGGGTATAAGGTGGTTTACCAGCCTCATCGGGCCCGTAGGTTTTGGCGATGTCAATACCGCCAAGGGTCTGCCAGTTTTCCTCATCCTGGCTTGCCATTTGAGATTACTCCCCCGCATCAGTGGTGGTGGCCACCAGGTCCATGAGCATGGCCGTGGGTAATCTCTTCTTCGGTTGCAGAACGAACTTCAATGACTTCGATGTTAAAGGTTAGGGATTTTCCTGCAAGTGCGTGATTAAAATCTACTATTGCAGTTGTTTCTCCAACTTCTGATACATTGAATGGACCACTATCGCTCATCAGAGTCATTCCAACTTCGGGAGTAATTTCTCCAAACATTTCCAATGGGACTTCTTGAATGGCATCGGGGTTGTGTTCTCCATATGCTTCTTCTGCACTAAGGGTGAATTCAACTTTATCTCCTGCCGATTTACCCATCAATTCTCTCTCAAACCCAGGGATCATTTGTTTGTGTCCTACCAAAAATGTTAGCGGATCACGGTCGATACTACTATCGAAAGTTTTGCCGTTTTCTGGTAAAGTTCCGGTATAGTGTACGGTCGCTACTGTATTATTTTCTATTGCAGTCATTATTAATCACCTTTTAGTTGTGTATCTTTTTACAATTTTTCTGAAGGCATCAGCTACTTCTTTTGGAATGACTAGTTCGGCTTCCTTCTGATCGATAAATTCGAGTGCATCCTCAATACCAACACGTTCGCCTTTAGCCCAAATCTGACCTAGAACATTGCTGCGGTTCTCTTCTTTAACCGCATCATTATCGAGTAAATCTTTTGCCACATATTTGTACTCAAGATATTTTCTTCGGTCTAATTTCCGAGTTTGAGGTTGCCTACCTCCACCCTTTTGTTCGCCAAATTTCTTCCTCTTTGGTCTTTTATCAGGCTTCTTCTTTTGAGTAGCCTCAATTGTTTTGAATACATTAGAAACACCAGCACTGATAACCTTCTTTTTTGGTTGAACGACGACTTTAACCTCTTCGATAATAGGTTCAACTTCGATAACTTCAATCATTGCTGGCTCTACAGTTCCTCTTTTAGCATCTTGTGCCGCTTTTGCAAATTCTGCAGTAGCCGCTGATTTTGCCCTTAGAGCAGCCAATCGGTCTTCACGGTTATCGCCGACTTTCTTTTCCATCTTTGGAGGTGATCTTGGTTTTGGCACCGCCCTAGGTTTTGGAACGTGAACCGGTGCAGGGGCTGGTTTTGGAGTAGGTTTTGGTTTTGGCTCAACCTTTGAAACCGGTTTTGGCTCAATCTTTTTTGTTGGTACCGGTTTGACTTCTGGAACCGGTTTAGGATCTGGTTCAACTGGTAGTTCAACCTTTGGAGTAGGTTTCGGTTCGACTGGGGTTTGAACCGCGGCTTGACGTTTTGCTAATTCAGCCAAAGCAGCTCTTTGCTTTGCAGCCAAATCCTGTTTTGGATTAGGGCTTGTTTGAGTTGGAGCTTCAGGACGAGGGGCTCTGCGTGCCCGTTGTTCCTTACGAACACGGGCCTTTTTATCGGCATTAGGAGCAAATGGATTGAATGGTTCATCCTTGCGCCTTCGCCTGTCCATGAGTTGGGGGCCCGGCTTGCCTTTCATAACCCTTCGGATAATCGCAATAGGCTATCAGGGCCATGTGATGGGTGTTTGGTCGGTTCGCATTTCTTGATCAACAGCCGATTCATCCAATCTGGTCAATCTTCCTTGGTCGTATTCCAACCGACCCAACAATGCTATCATCGTCCCGTTATCGATACAATATTTTGGCTCAGGCACAAAACTCTCGGCTTCCCTTTCGCCACACATTATTCTCGACATAGATCTAATTCTTTGGTTACAAGCAACGCCTCCACCAAGTAAAACCTCCGACTTTCCAGTATGTGCTAAAGCTCTCTCTGCTACCTCGATACATGCTGCAAAAGCATGTTCTTGTAAACTCCAACATACTGCATCTAAAGATTTACCATCACCAACCATTTTTGTAGCCGCGGTGAGTAGACCACTAAATGCCAAATCCATCCCGTGAACAGCATAAGGTAATTCTAATCCCTCCAAAGAAGCATCGGGATTTTGGTCGAGCCACCGTGAAGCATTTTTTTCAACTACTGGCCCGCCTGGGAATGGAATTCCATGATTTCTTGCGAATTTATCGAGCATATTTCCAATTCCTATATCCAAGGTTTCGCCTAGGACTCGATAATGCCCGTCCAAGCGTGCGATAACTTGGGTATTTCCTCCACTTACATAGAGTAAAATTGGATCTTCACAACCGCATTGCTCTCTGCCGATTTCGATATGGGCTACACAATGATTAACTCCAACCATTGGGATATTGAGATGTGTCGATAACGATCGGGCTACTGCGGCTCCGATACGAAGACAAGGACCCATTCCTGGTCCTTGGGAATAAGCAATTAATTCAATTTCCTTTGAGGATATATCTTCACGCGCTAGAATTGATTTCAACAATTGTGGTGCTAAGGCTACATGGTGGTCAGCGGCCTCTCTGGGGTGAATTCCTCCAACATCAGGTCGCAAAGTGTCCGAACTAGATGGAAGCGGAATCCCTTCCGGGTCTACCAACCCAAACGAGAATGTGTGAGCCGTGGACTCGATGCCCAAGACCCAACCTTTGTTTGCCATATCATCTTGGTCGGACGCATATGCTATCAAACCCGTTGCCCTCTCGTTGCAATATGGCCCGCCTCCTCTTCAATGCCGGGCCAATCGCTCATTTAAGTGGAAATGGCGCACTGAGTGGCCATTCTATGTTGGATGAGAGTCTGGTTTACCCAAAAGGTATGGCACTTTTAATCAAAAACGAAACCATTCACAAAATTGGTCATACCGAAGAGTTACTAGAGGAGTATCAGGATGCACAATTACTAGATTTAGAGGGCAGAGCAGTTATTCCCGGGTTAGTAGATGCACATGCTCATCTCTTATGGGATGGAGACCGCTCACGAGAGGTATCTTGGAAACAGCAAGGTAAATCCTATCGCCAAATTGCGGATTTGGGAGGAGGTATCGCCTCTACTGTCGCTGCAACAAGGAAAGCAAATGAGGGCAGATTGCTTCACTTAGGTGTGGAGCGTCTCAGGGAGGCTCTTAGACATGGCACAACTCATATGGAAGTAAAATCAGGTTACGGACTCAATACTGAATGTGAATTGAGATTATTGGAGATCGCTGAAGTTTTGAGCGCACAATCAAACCTACCATCATTGGATCCGACTTGGCTTGGCGCTCACGCAGCAGCTCCCGGTTTAACAATTGAGCAATATCACGAGGAAATCTTGAGTGAGCAATTGCCTCAGGTTCTCGAACAAGGAATTGCTCGAAGTGCCGACGTCTTTTGTGAACCAGGGTGGTTCAATGTCGAACAAAGCGAAGAGATTCTACAACAATCAAGAGCCGGTGGTCTTGACTTAAGAATTCACATCGACGAATTTGTCGATGGTGGCGGTGCTGATTTAGCAGCCGAATTAAAGGTAACATCCGCTGACCATGCACACCATACAAATGACGAGTCGCGCCAAGCGATGACCGACGCTGGTGTAAATACCGGCTTCTTGCCAGGAACACCTTATGCAATGGGTGAGAATTACCCGCCCTTCCAATCCTGTATTGAGAATGAATGGATTTGGTCCATTGGTTCAGATTTCAATCCAAATTGTCGAACCATGAGTTTGCCCTTCTTAGCATCGGTTTTAGTTCAGCGAAACAATGTCGATCCATTAGCAGCATTAGTGGCTTGTACAAGAAACCCCGCTCAAACAACACCTCATCCGTCTGAGTTGACCCATGGACAAATAGTCGAAGGTGGAATCGCCAATTTGAATATATTAGAAAGTGAATTCTGGCAGGCTTGGTGTTTACAACCAGGTCATTCTCCATTTTCAGCAACCATAATCGAGGGCCAATTGATTTCCCATTAACTAGCCAATGAACAGGTATTACGGTAATCACTATCAGAGGAGGATTAGTTATGAAATCAACAGAGGCGTACTGGCTCGAAACTGTCGTATGCTCAGCCCGGCGAGGAGTTGATGCAAGATTGAAGAGAATGCTCGAGGCTCGTCAAGAACTGAAGAGAAGATCTCCTGGATGCCTCAAAGCATGGGTTTCAAAATCAAAAGATGGCCAATCGATGTTTTTAGTTCAAGCGGTTTTTGAAAATGAAGAAGCTTGGCATATCGCATCAAAAGAAATCCTAGAAAAACTCGATTCACGTGATGGTGGTATCGAATCTCTACTCTCTGGACCGCCTTTGGTTGGTATTTTTGAATTACCGGCAAAAGACCTCTAATTCTCGTGCCCCATGTGTCGCATAATGTATGTTATGCGACAACGTATTGATATTGGTGTTCTAAAATACTCGCAGTACAGCGTTTAGGCACTTGAGGATTCAAAGATTTGCAATTATTACCATCGGAGGGTAGGGGCTAAAGGCAATAACTTCCAATCTTTGAACAACCATAGTATTCATATCTTCAACACCGGGTCGACGGTTTGGTCCTTATGACAGATGTTAGCGGTTTTTGTATGAAATGCAAAACATATGGCAAGATAAAAGATGGCAAGTTAGTCAAAATGAGTAATGGTCGGACCAGATGTGCAGGGACATGTTCTCAAGAAAGCTGTACTGGCAAGATTTCCAAGATTGTTTCTTGAAACGCATTGACCGATTCGGATATATACCGCATCGAAGTGGCCGATAATGTAAGGGCTCGTGGTCTAGGGGCTATGACGTCGCCTTGACATGGCGAAGATCGAGAGTTCAATTCTCTCCGAGCCCACCTTACAAAATTCCTAACATCAACTCTTATTGATTTGACAGTAATCGCAAATGAATTAATGTTTAATGTAGTGGCTTATTAAAATACAATTAAATCGAAATCAATCGGAATGAATTAATTCGTCCTTCAAACATTTTTCATCATCTTCAAATGAAAAATCTGAGCTTCCACCTTTCCAATCCTTAACTGCAGATTCATCACCTTCAAATTTCTCGTCTACGATAGCAGAATCCGGATTTACTGAATAATCATTGGGGTCTACATTCTTTGGTTCTACCCTTTGCTCAGGTAACGGTGGAGCTCTTTCCTCTAGATGTAAACCGCCATGAAATGTCCCACATTCTGGGCATCTCAAAGTACCTTTATTGGCTATTGTTCCACAAGCAGGACAACTCTCCATTCCTTGGAGAATATGGAGTTTATCCTCAGACATCTCAGTCGTCATCCTCGTCGTCATCGTCCTCTAGGAACATATCGTCTTGATCACCGGTAATCTCATCGCCGTCTTCGGTCTCGATTGTAACAGTGTCTTCTTCGTCATCAAATTCTATTATCTCACCAAAGAATTCTTCGCCGTCGACCTCTAATCCAATGTGATCTCCAACGCTAATGCCATCTTCGTCATCATCTTCAGAATCTTCGTCATCATCTTCATCTTCGGAGTCCTCCTCAACCTCAGAATCATCATCGTCTTCAGAATCATCATCGTCCTCAGAATCATCATCGTCTTCAGAATCATCGCCTTCCTCAGAGTCTTCTTCATCCTCATCGGATTCACCATCTTCGGAACTATCATCCGATTTTCCAGATTTGCCTCGTTCACGCAGTTCTGGTGCGTATTTTAGATGTAAGAATAGGCTCCCAGTAAG
>LWDU01034858.1_pt1 | contig 43623 bp, 30 predicted proteins | sample 727161 | NCBI WGS metagenome assembly LWDU01 (sample SAMN04566230, study PRJNA314399) | hydrothermal vent metagenome | isolation source: deep sea hydrothermal plume seawater | place: Mexico: Gulf of California, Guaymas Basin | collected 2004-07-11
GTTGGAGCTTCTGCATATTCTAGAGATATGGATTATTCAAAATTTAGAGAAATTGCAGATGAAGTAGGATCTATATTACATGCAGACATAGCTCACCCTGCAGGACTAATTGCTAGAGGCCTATTAAATGATCCAGTCCCTTATTGCGATGTAATAACATCAACAACACATAAAACACTTAGAGGTCCAAGAGGTGGAATAATAATGATGGGTAAAGATTTTGATAACCCATTTGGTTTAAAATTTAAAAATGGTAATCTTAAAAAAATGTCATCTGTTTTAGATGGAGCTATTTTTCCTGGTAATCAAGGAGGTCCTCTAGAACATGTTATTGCAGCGAAAGCAGTATCATTTGGAGAAGCTCTTGATTCTTCTTTTAAAGATTATGCTAAACAAATTCAGCAGAATTCTAAGAAATTATCATCTGATTTAGTAGATCTAGGCTTTAATATTGTTTCAGGAGGTACAGATAATCACCTTTTATTAATTGACTTAAGGAATAAGAATATAACAGGAAAAGATGCTGAAACATCACTTGGTAAAGCTAATATTACAGTAAATAAGAATATGGTTCCTTATGATGATCAATCACCATTTGTTACATCAGGTATTAGGATTGGAACCCCAGCTATTACTACTAGAGGTCTTAAAGAAGAGGATATGGGTTTTATTGCCCAGTCTATAAATGAGGTAATAAATAATTATGAGAACGATGAAAAGTTGAATTCAATATCTGATAATGTAAAGAAACAAATGAAAGATAGGCCTTTATTTGCTTAATTATTGTGACAACCATTTATAACAAACAGATGAATTTTAAAAATAAAATTGATATGCCATTAGAAATTTTAAAAAAAATATTTTATTTCATATTCTTTATTTCGATAACGTCTTATTCTCAAGAATCTTTAGATGAACAAAAATTACTGCTAATTGAGGCATTACAAGAATTTTCTGAGACAAGTTCTGTTACAGGGAGGGAAGATAATGCCTCAGAATATTTAAAATCATTTTTAAAAAACAGCAATTTAAAAGAAGATAAATTAGGAAATCTAATTCTAGAAATTGGCAGCGGACTACCAAAAACTTTAATAACCGTTCCAATTGATGAGCCTGGTTACGTTATCAGTGAAATTAAACCTAATGGATATATGAGGTTTACGCCTGTTGGTTTTGGTCGTGTAGGTCAATTGTATGATCAATTTATGCAAGGACATGAAGTTAAAATTAACTCTGAAAAAAAATATACTATTGGTGTTTCAACTGTTCCATCTTCTCACTTTGAAAGTCTTAGGAAAAATCCTGAATCAAAAAAAGAACCCTTTACATGGCATGAGGGATATATCGATATAGGAGCTTCTTCAATTGAAGAGGTGTATCAAAATGAAATTGAATTATTAGATCCTGTAAGTCTCAATAAAAAACCAGTAGTAATTAATGATTCATTGATTGCTGGCCCTAATATTAAAATTAAGGCTGCCGGTCTAGCTTTAGCGATTATAGCTAAGTTTATAAATAAAAAAAGTGTTAAAGGAAAGTTAGTGTTCGCATGGACAGTTCAAGAATTAATAAACGGAAAAGGAATTGAATCTGTGATAAATCAATATGGTCCTTTTGATAAAATATATAGGTTTAATCGATTTTTAGATTCAGATTCTATAGGAACAGATCAAATTATTGTGAATGAAAAATTTTATAAAGATGAAAGCAATATTATTAAAGCAAAACCTATTTTACCTTTTAGAAATAGTGCATCTAATATAGATTTTGACAAATTAAAAATACATGAAATAGGCATTGCTAGTAAATATTCTAATTCTCCAGTAGAAATGATTGCAATTAATGATGTAATAAATTTGATTAGTTATATCAGTAATAGTCAAAAAATACAATTAAGCCATTATTATGATTTTCCAGATAAGAAAAAACAAAAAAAAACATTATTTAAGTCTTATTCTGAATATGAATCTATATTAGGTGAATTAATAAATAAATACGGTGTAAGCACATCTGAGAATTCTGTAAGAAATTATATCATAAAAAAACTCCCATCTTGGGCCAAACCAATAGTAGATGAAAAGGGAAATTTAATCTTAACATTTGGTGAAGGAGAAAATCATAAAGTTTTCGTGGCTCATATGGATGAAACTGGATACATTGTTAATGACATTAAGAGTGATGGAAGGTTAGAGTTAAAAATGTTAGGAGGAATGCTGCCTTGGTTATGGGAGGCACAACCTGCAACTATTCATTTAAGACATAAAAAAATAACAGGAGTTTTTGAGCCAAGACTTGACTATTTAACTTCAAAAAAAAGAAAATCAAATTTTCCGTTAAATGTAAATGCAGGGTTTTTATCTAAAAGTGAAGCGTTAGAGGCTGGAGTTATTATAGGAGAAACAAGTATAACAATGCCTAAAGAAATGATAAGATTGAATGAAAATAGAGTTACGGGTAGAAGTTTTGATGATAGAGTAGGGTGTGCAGCCTTAATTTTAGCATTAAATAAAATAAATCCAAGAGAATTAAAAAATAAAATAACTTTTGTGTGGTCAGTTGAAGAAGAAATTGGGCTGAGAGGTGCAAAACATTCCGCTATAAATTTAAAAAATGCTAGCATAGTTTATCCTGTTGACACATATGTCTCTTCAGATGACCCCTATAAAGATGAATCGTTTGCAAACGCTCCACTCGGAAATGGTGCAGTAATAAGAGTTTTGGAGAGTATAAATTTCGTAAGTCGTGAAAATTTTAAAATGATTAGAAAATTAGCTGATAATAATAACATTAAAACTCAATATGGAATGACTTCAGGAGGAACAGACGGTCAACCTTTTTTGTCTTATGGTATTCCCTCAGTTCCAATATCTTGGCCTGGAAGATATTCACATTCTCCAATAGAAATTATGGATTTAAGAGATATGAATAGTTTAGTGAAATTAATTAAAGCTATAATTGAAGATTAACTATTAGTAAATTTTAACAGGCCTTTATTTGCTTAATTATTATCGACTATTTTTATTTCAAATATTTTATTCCAGTTTTTCCCAGTGACATATAATTTATTAGTATCTGAATTATAAGCTATACCATTCATTACATTACACCTTCAACTACTCCATTATTAGGATTTATTATAATTACAACATCTCTATTTAATTGATAGGTGTTAGCATAAATTTTTCCATTAATGTATTCAAGCTCATTAATGTTTTTAATCTTTGATTTGTTTGTCATAACCTCAATATTCCTAATTTCTTTCAATGTATCTTTATCTAATAGCCATATTTTATTAGTTCCATCAGATTTATATATAAATTCACCATCATTACATAAACCCCAACCTTGAATGCTTTTACCATAGTTAAATGACCTTTTATATTCAAGATCTGTATTATAGATAAATCCTATTTGATTTTTCCAAGTAAGTTGATATATATTATCATTCAGTATAGTAATACCTTCTGCAAAATATTCATAATCTATATCAATAGACTTAAGCACTTCTCCAGTTTTATAATTAACTTTTCTTAAGGTTGATTTTCCATTTAATCCTGTGCTTTCATATAATACATCATTATAAAATTCTAATCCTTGAGTATACGCTTTATCATCATGTTTAAATTCATTTATAATTTCATATCTATAAAGTGTTGGTGTAATATTGGAATAAATATCAAACGGCTCATTTAATGTAAAGGATTTACCATTACTATAAATAAATGCTTTAACATTATGATTTCCAAGAATATAGTCATTTAAGATAACTTCTTTTTTAACGCTTTTATCATTTATAAATAGTTTGATAGAATCAATAAGAATATCCTTTTTATTTGATATTTCTATATTGATTGTATCATTCAGTTTAATAGTTTTATTTGATGATTGAATTTTAAGTTTAAAATCTTTAGAATTATTATTTTCACAATTTGAGATCAGAAATAAACTTAAAATCAATAATAGCTGTTTCATATATTAAATTTAATATATTTAAATAAATTATGTCAAAAGTAGTATTAATTACTGGTGCTTCTTCAGGTTTTGGAAGATCAATTGCTGAAAAACTATCTAATCATGATTTTATAGTTTATGGAACTTCTAGAAACCCAAAAGAAATTGAAGGTAAGTATAAATTACTCAAATTAGATATTACTGAATATCAAGATGCAGAAAGAATAACTGATTATTTAATTGATAAACATGGAAAAATAGATATTTTAATTAATAATGCGGGTATTAGTATAACTGGTCCAGTAGAATCTTCTGATATGTCTGAAATAAAAAGGCTATACGAGACAAATTTTTTTGGTCAAATAAATCTAATACAAAAGATTGTCCCTCACATGAGAAATAATATGTCTGGGCTAATTATAAATATTACTTCTATTGCAGGGTATTTAGGTTTGCCATTTCAAAGTATATATTGTGCTTCAAAATCATCATTAAACCTACTAGGAGAGTCATTAAATATGGAATTAAAAAACTTTAATATTAGAGTTGTTAACCTTGCGCCAGGGGACTATAAGACAGAGATAATTGAGAATAGAACAGATGCTATTTTAGATAATAATTCACCATATAAATCTGAATATTCAAGTTTTACTAAAGCTGTTACAAAAGGGATGACAAAAAAAGGAAATGATCCTAAAGAAATATCAGATTTAGTTTTTAAAATTATAAAATCTAAGAATCCGAAAATTCATTACCTTTCTGGAAAATTTATTCAAAAATTAGTAACTCTTAAAGAATTTATTCCTGATATGATTTTTGAAAAAATTATCATGAAACTTTATAAACTTAAATAAACTTATTTATGAATTTTTTTATTGACACTGCAAATCTTGATCAAATTAAAGACGCTCAATCATTAGGTATTCTGGATGGAGTTACTACAAATCCTTCATTAATGGCAAAAGAAGGTATTAAAGGTGAAAAAAACATAATTAAACACTATAAAGATATTTGTAATATAGTATCTGGTGATGTTTCAGCTGAGGTTATTTCTGTTGACTATAAAGGAATTATTAAAGAGGGAGAAGCCTTAGCTAAACTACACAAACAAATAGTTATTAAGGTTCCAATGATTGAAGAAGGTATTAAAGCAATTAGGTATTTTTCAGATAAAGGTCTAAAAACAAACTGTACTTTAGTTTTTTCAGCTGGACAAGCTTTACTTGCAGCTAAGGCTGGAGCTACATATGTTTCTCCATTTATTGGAAGACTTGATGATATTTCAACTGATGGATTAAACCTTATAGGTGAAATAAGGGAGATATATGATAATTATGGGTTTAAGACTCAAATTCTTGCTGCTTCGATTAGACATACCATGCATATTATAGATTGTGCTAAATTAGGTGCAGATGTTATTACAAGTCCACTCTCTGCCATAAAGGGACTAATGAAGCACCCACTAACAGACATAGGATTAGAAAAGTTTTTGAGTGACCATAAAAATAATCAATAACGACTTAGAGACTCTTCTATACTATTAGAGAATAAATTTCCAAAACCATCAAGAATTTTTGATTTTCTATCTATAATAATTGCTTTGTTTAGATAAGTCAATACCCAATCTTTACTTGAACTCTCAAAGTTTGTAAATGAAAATTGATCATCTATGGTGACATTTAATATAGTTTGGGCTTGGTTTACAAGGTAATTGTATGGTTGAATGCATATTCCTACATATCTATATTCAGGAAATTTCTCTTCAAGTTCATTAACTCTTCTAATAGTTCTTCTATAATGATTCATTTGAGTTTGTGACCAGAAATATATAAGAGTTTTATTTTTATTAAATACGTCTAGACTAGAAATAATATCTTGATTAAAATTCATAAGATTGATCTCTGGTAACATCTTTCCACTTTGCATTTTATTTATATCATTATGAAGCTTTATAATTTCATCATAATATGTTTGTGATGAATTTATATAGGAATAGTATCCAATAAACTTTTCATGGTAATCATGATTTTTAAAATTCAGTAGTTCTTCTACAGCTGTAGCTCTAGACAAAATATTTTTCAGGTCATTATCTTTTATTTCCGAATCTATAAGAACTAATTTTTTAATATTAAAATCAGTATTATTTTTTTGATAAAAATAAACTTGACTACTGTCAAGTACACTTTTATTAAAATAATTCATTAAATAAGTGATATATGGCTCGAATAGTATTAAATCTTTATCATTTAGATTAAGGTTATTTCTATAATTAAAATATTTTTTTGTATCAGATGAATTCCAATTTGAACCTCTAAGTAGAGCATATCTTTCAAGTCTATTAGCATATGAATATAATATACTTGATTTAGTAACTTTTTCTGATAATTTTGATTGAACTCCAGATTTGATAAAATCATTCCAAATATTTTCTTTTTCTAGAGATAATGAATCTATTATTTCTTTAAATATAGTTGAGTTTTCAGAATACATATTTGATAAAAAATCATCTTCATTATTTAAATAATTTGAAATGTCAATTAAAAAATTATTCTTAGATGAACCTTTTCCTGTAAAAGATAATGATTCACTAAAATCTTCACCATTAACTCTAATCCATATGCTATCGCCCTTATCTACTAGTATATTTTGATATTCAGGTAAATGTTCAATTCTATATATACCTGAATTAACGTTGTTGATTTGTTTAAAAAACGTATTCTTATTATCTAATTCAATAGAATCAATCTTAATATTATTTCTGTAGATATTAACATCTGATGATGATGGGTTAATGATTTCTCCTCCTATAAAAAAAACATTAGAATCTTTCTTATAATTACATGAATTAAAAAAAAACAAAATATTGACTAGTATAATTAGTTTAAAAAATATCAAGGTGTTATTTTTGCGCATAATTTAACTAATATGTTATCTGTAAATAATTTATCACTTCAATTTGGTAAAAGAATTCTCTTTGATGAAGTAAATATAACTTTTTCTCCAGGAAATTGCTATGGAATAATTGGAGCTAATGGTGCTGGCAAATCAACATTTTTGAAAATTTTATCTAAACAAAAGGAAGGTAACTCTGGATCTATATCATTAGAATCTAGGAAAAGACTATCTGTATTAGAGCAGGATCATAACCGATATGATCGTAATAATGTATTAGAGACTGTTATTTTAGGAAATAAGGAGCTTTTTGAAATTAAAAAACAAATAGATGATTTATATGCAAATGAAAACTTTTCTGATGCAGATGCAGAGAGAGTAGGTGAACTTCAAATTAAATTTGAAGAAATGGATGGTTGGAATGCTGAAGCTGATGCAGCATTTCTCTTATCAAGCCTAGGTATAAAAGAAGAATCACATCAACATGTGATGGATAGCATTGATCAAAAAATTAAAGTTAAGGTACTTCTTGCCCAATGTATATTTGGAAATCCAGATGTTTTAATTATGGATGAGCCGACAAATGATTTAGATTATAATTCTGTAGAATGGTTAGTAAATTTTATTCAAGAATTTGAAAATACAATTATTGTTGTTTCACATGATAGGTTTTTTCTAGATTCAGTTTGTACTCATATATCTGATATAGATTTTGGTAAGATTAATCATTTTTCAGGTAATTATAGTTTTTGGCAAGCTTCAAGTGAATTAGCAACTAGGCAAAAATTTCAACAAAACAAAAAGGCTGAAGAGAAGAAAAAGGAATTACAAGAATTTATTTCTAGATTTTCAGCAAATGTTGCAAAGTCAAAACAAGCAACAGCAAGAAAAAAGATGATAGAAAAACTAAATATAGAAGAAATAAAACCCTCAAGTAGAAGATATCCAGCAATAATTTTTGAACAAGAAAGAGAAGCTGGAAATCAAATATTAGAAGTAAGTTCTTTATCATTTTTAAATGAAAATGAAACCTTCTTTAAAGACATTAATTTTAATCTAAAGAAAGGTGAGAAGGTTTTAATTTTATCAAAAAACTCAAGAGCTTGTAATTATTTTTATGAATGTTTATCTGGTAACTTAAAAAGTACTTCAGGTTCTTATAGTTGGGGAATTACAACTTCATTTGGTTACTTACCCTTAGATAATTCTTCTTTTTTTAAAACTAAAAATTCACTAGTTGATTGGTTAAGACAATGGGCGAATAATGATGAAGAAAAAGAAGAATTATATATTAGAGGATTTTTAGGTAAAATGTTATTTAGTGGTGATGAAGCTTTAAAATCTTGTGATGTTTTGTCAGGAGGGGAGAAGGTAAGATGTATGTTATCTAAAATTATGATGGGTAATCCAAATGTCTTATTAATCGACGAACCTACAAATCACCTCGATTTAGAGTCTATAACAACATTTAATAATTCATTAATTAATTTTAAGGGTACTGTTTTAATGAGTACAAATGATATTGCTTTTGCAAAATCTGTTTCGAATAGAATAATTGAAATCACTCCTAATGGTATTATTGACAGTTATCTTTCCTTTGATGAATACGTTAAGGATAAGAAAATTATTAATCAAAGAGAAAGATTATATAAATAGTTACTTATCTCTAATTTGAGCATTAAGATCTTTAGTGAATTTATTCATTATTCTTTTCATTACTTGATTAATATGTTTATCAGTAAGTGTTTTTTTAGAGTCGTTAAAAATAAAACTAATTGCGTATGATTCTTTATCATTACTCATGGACTTGTCTTTATAAACATCAAATAGATTAACTTCTTTTAATATGTTCTTCTCAATATCAAATGCTAATTTCTCAATATTATCAAAAGTAACTTTAGAATCTACTATCATTGATATATCTCTTCTTGAAGACGGAAATTTGGAGATCTCTTTATATATTATGACATTATTTTTTATATCAATCTTTGATAGATTAATCTCTGCGTAGCATACTTTAGTATTTATTGAATAATTATTAAGTAGGTTTTTGTTTATTTTACCAATACAGCCAATTGTATCCTTCCCTTTTGTAATTAAAAGTTTCTTAGAATAATTAGAATCATTTTTAGATATAAATTTCACCCTTAATGATAAATCATTGCATAATCTTTTTATTATACCTTTTATATAGTAGAAATTATCTATTTGATCTTTATTTAACCAGGATTCATTAAATATTTCTCCAGAAATTGAAATAGAAAGCAATTTTGTTTCAACGTTTTCTTTGTGGTCTGAGTAATACGTATTTCCTATTTCAAACAATTTGAGATTTTTATTTTGTCTGCTATTATTAAAATTTATTATATCCAACATTCCAGGTAATAATGAGACTCTAAGATTTGATAGTTCAACTCCTTGTGGATTAATAATCTCTATAGGCTTAATATCTTTATTTATTTGATTTGATTCAGGAGAGCAGATAGAATTTGTCATAATCTCATTAAAACCAACTCCAACGAGATTCCTATAGATTATGTTATCAATAATTTTATCATTATTTAAAGTAAAATCCTTTGAAGAAAGAGTTAATGTTGAACTTGGATCAATATTGTTATAACCATATACTCTAAGAATCTCTTCAATTAAATCAATTTCTCTATTTACATCAACTCTATAGTGAGGTGATATTACATTTAAACCTTCATCAGTTGCTGTCTCAATTGTAACATCTAGAGAATTTAGAATAGAGGCAATGATTTCCTTATCTATTAATTTACCAGATATCGAGTTAATCTTATCATATCTTAAAAAAATCTTTTTTTCTTCTAACTTAAGGTTATCCTCTTTAATAACATTCGATGAAATAGAGTCTGGGCAATCATTTTTAATCAATATTGAAGCTCTTTTTAATGCATATATTACCATTTCAGGATCTACACATCTTTCAAATCTAGAAGAAGCTTCAGTAAAAATTGAATGTCTTTTTGATGATTTTCTTATTGATATTGGATTAAATATTGCTGATTCTAGAAAAATGTTTTTTGTTTTATTTGTAACACCCGAATCTAAACCTCCAAATATACCGGCTAGACATAATGGGTTACTTTTAGAACAAATCATAATATCTTCATTATCAAGAGATATTTGATTACCATCAAGAGTCTTAAAATTCGTTTTTGAAGGTAAAGTTTTGACTTCAATATTTGAAATCTTATCTAAATCAAAAGAATGTAAAGGTTGTCCAATTTCGTGCAATACATAATTAGTAATATCAACTATATTATTTATAGGCTCTTGTCCAATTGATTTAAGTTTATTTTTAATCCATTTTGGAGATTCCTTAACTTCAATATTATTAATAATAATACCTGCATATAAGGGAGATAAATTTGAATCTTCAACATCTATTTTGGTCTCAATTTTAAAATCATCATAACTAAATTCACTTATACTAGGTAATTTTAAAGTTGTCTTTTCCTTATTAAGGTCAAAAAATGCTTTTAAATCCCTTGCAACACCAAAATGACTCATTGCATCAGACCTATTAGGAGTTAATCCAATTTCTAATATTTTATCACTTTCAACTTCAAATATTTTGCTTAATGGAGTCCCTGGTTTTATTTTTTCATCTAGAACCATTATTCCATCGTGCGAATTACCTAATCCAATTTCATTTTCAGCGCAAACCATACCATTACTTACAACACCTCTTATTTTAGATTTTGATATTTTAATCTTCTCACCAGATTTTGTGTAAATAACAGATCCAACTGTTGCAACAGGTACTTTTTGACCTTTAGAAATATTTGGCGCACCACATACGATTTCAAATTTCCCTTCTTTTCCTAAATCAATATTGGTAAGTATTAGTCTATCAGCATTTGGATGTTTTTTACAGGATAAAACTTCTCCTACAATAATTCCCTCAAGAGATCCTTTTATGGATTCAAAGTCTTCTACGTTTTCAACTTCTAAACCAAGATTTGTTAATATTTCTGAGACTTCATCAACTGGTTTGTCAATGTCTATGTAATCTTTTAGCCAATTATAAGAAACTTTCACAGTTTATAATCTAATTCATAGCAAATATAATTATATCAGCTTATATATCTCCATAAATTTTTTGATTTTCCTGAAAGAGAAATATATTCTCTTATAGACAAATTTTCAGCTAACTTTAGTTTAGGATCGTTAGATAATATACTTGAAACACAATCTCTAGCTTTTGTTAGGATATCATAATCATTAATAATATCTGCTATTTTAAATTTAAGAATTCCACTTTGTTTTGTGCCTAATAGATCTCCAGGACCCCTTAATTTTAAATCAACCTCAGAAAGCTTAAAACCATCATCAATTTGAACCATTGTGTCAGTTCTTGTCTTAGCATCACTTGAAAGATTATCTTTAGTCATAAGAATACAATAACTTTCTTCATTTCCTCTACCAACCCTTCCCCTTAATTGGTGTAATTGAGATAATCCAAATCTTTCAGAACTTTCAATCATCATAACCGATGCATTTGGAACATTTACACCAACCTCTATAACAGTTGTAGATACAAGTATCTGAGTTTTATTATTTATGAATCTTTCCATTTCCAAACTTTTATCTAACGACTTCATTTTACCATGAAGGATACCTACTTGATATTCTGGTCTTGGAAAATCACGTAGCATACTTTCGTAACCATCAACAAGATCTTTATAATCAAGTTTTTCTGATTCATTAATTAACGGATAAACAATATATATTTGCCTTCCTAGTATAATTTGATCTTTAAGAAACTTATAGACACTCAATCTATTCTTATCATATCTGTGGACAGTAATTGTCTTTTTTCGTCCTGGAGGTAATTCTTTTATTATTGATATATCAAGATCACCATAAACACTCATAGCTAATGTTCTAGGTATTGGTGTTGCAGTCATAACTAATATATGTGGGGGAGAGGCATTCTTTTTCCATAGTTTAGCTCTTTGTGCTACTCCAAATCTATGTTGTTCATCAATTATAGCTAAACCTAAATTTTTAAACTTTACCACATCTTCAAGAATTGCATGCGTTCCAATTAAAATTTGAATTTCATTATTTAAAAGTTTTTGGTGCATATTCTTTCTTGATTTTGTAGGAGTTGAACCAGTTAAGAGTTCAGCATTTACATTAAGTTTTTCTAATAATTTAGAAATAGAATCAAAATGCTGTTGAGCTAAAATTTCAGTTGGAGCAAGAATACATGATTGATATCCATTATCTATTGCTATTAAGATTATCATCAATGAAACTATCGTCTTTCCAGAACCAACATCTCCCTGAAGAAGTCTATTCATCTGTTTTCCACTATTAAAATCTTTACGAATTTCTTTTATTACTTTTTTCTGATCACCTGTTAAATCGAATGGCAGTGATTCATTGTAAAATTTATTAAAATTATCACCTACTAATTTAAATTGAAATCCATTTATCTTTTTAAGTCTGTCAGTTTTAGATAATAAAAACCCTAATTGATTAAAAAATAATTCTTCAAATTTTAATCTATCTATTGCTTTCTTTAATTTATCGTTGGATTCTGGTAGATGAATATTTATGAAAGCATTTTGCCTATCAATAAGAGAATATTCTTTTCTTATATAAGAAGGTAAATTTTCTTTAATCTTCTCATTAGTTGATTGAAGTAATTCATAGATTATTTTTATAAAATATCTTTGTGTTATCCCGCTATTGGTTAACTTTTCTGTTGAAGAATATATCCCATGTAGTCTTCTTGGTACATTTTTATCAAAAGTCGATTTTAATTTTATTTCTGGATGAGTGATTGTGATTTTATTTTTATACCAATTTAATTTTCCAAAAACGACATATTCTTTATTCTTGTCTATTGAATCCTCAATCCAACTGTATCCTCTAAACCAAATTAAATCTATTTCACCCGTATCATCTTGAAATGTTAATGATAAACGTTTATTAAATTTGTTATTGACAGATATCTTTTTAACTACTTTTCCAACAATTTGAATCTCAGAAGAAGGTAAATTAGGAAGATCTTTAATTTTATAAAACTTCGTTCTATCGATATACCTAAAAGGAAAGAAATTTAATAAATCATCATAAGTAGTAATATCTAGTTCTTCTTTAAAAAGTTTAACCCTTGAAGGACCAACTCCTTTAATAAATTCTATAGAAGTGTCAAGGATATTTTTATTGTCCACTTTTTAGATAATCTAAAGCAAGATTAGTCATTACTTTAACTCCTAAAAGCATTGATCTATCATCAACTGTAAAATCTGCAGTATGATGAGGTGTTGGAGGTTTATTTGAATCTGAATTGTATCCACCTAATTCAAATAAAAAACCTGGCACCTCATTAAGATAGTATGCATAATCTTCAGCAACAGTTTTAGCTTTAGTTAAAACTGCATTGTTTTCCCCAGCTGATTTTTTTATTGAAGGCAACATTTTATTCATCATATTAGGATCATTATAAGTTATATCAGCGCCATCAATAATCTCTACTTCAGATTCAGCTCCAAAAGATTTTGAGATTCCATCAACTAGATTATGTATTTTTTGCTTTATGTTATCCCTCATTTCATAGCTTAAAGCTCTTATAGTACCAATCATAGTAACTTCTTCAGGAATAATATTAAATCTATTACCGCCGTTTATCTGTCCGATTGATAAAACTGCTGCCTCTTCAGTTAAATTAGATTGTCTTGAAATGATTGTTTGCAGAGCACTTATTATTTCAGCTGATATTACTATTGGATCAACTCCAAACCATGGTGTTCCACCATGTGTTTGTTTACCTTTAATTTTTATTGTTAACCTTGAAGAGGATGCAAAAAACCCTCTAGGTTTATAATAAACCTTATTCATCGGTAGAAGAGAACTGATATGCAGACCAAATATTGCATCAACATCAGGGTTATTTAACACACCTTCTTTTATCATTAATCTAGCTCCCCCTTCTTCACCTTTTGGTGGTCCTTCTTCTGATGGTTGAAATATAAATTTAACAGTACCTGGAAAATCTCTATTCTTTGATAGGATTTCTGCTGTAGCCATCAATATTGCCATATGAGTGTCATGTCCACATGCATGCATAACGCCTTTGTTAATTGATTTATACTCTAAATTATTTCTTTCATGAATTGGTAATGCATCCATATCAGCTCTTAATGCAACAACCTTACCAGGTTTATTTCCATTAAGAATTCCAACCACCCCAGTTTTACCGACATTTTCAATTACTTTTATGTCTAAACTCTTTAAGTGATTTGCTATAACTTTTGATGTTCTAAATTCTCTATTTCCCAATTCCGGATTTCTATGAATATCATGTCTCCATGAGACTAATTTATCTTCAATAGATATAATTTGATCATTTAGATTTTGTGAGAAAGAAAAATTTGAAACAGTTAACAATAAAAGAATTATTCTTTTCATAAGTATTTATTTAATTAAGGGTATATGAGTGATTAAAATTCATTAATTACTTAAATTTATAACAATGTTAGAAGATAAACAATCTTATCTAAATGATCTTAATGAAGCTCAGGAAAAAGCTGTTTTAAAGATTAACGGCCCATCAATGGTTATTGCTGGAGCTGGTTCAGGAAAAACAAGAGTATTAACTTATAAAATTGTTCACTTAATTAAAAATGGTATTGATCCATTTGAAATACTTGCACTTACATTCACAAATAAGGCTGCTAGAGAAATGAAATCTAGAATTTCATCTATGATAGGGGATGGGGAGTCAAAAAATATATGGATGGGTACTTTTCACTCAGTATTTGCTAAAATACTAAGATTTGAAGCTCATAAAATCGGATTTACATCTGACTTTACAATTTATGATGTTCAAGACTCAGAAAGATTGATTTCTTCAATAATTAAGGAAATGAACTTAGATAAAGATTCATATAGACCAAAAACTATTCGAAATAGAATATCATCATTAAAAAATAGTTTTATTTCAGTTAACGCATATTTTTCGAATTCTGATTTAACAGAATCTGACAAACTATCTAGAAGGCCTAAAATAGGAGATATATATAAAGAATATAGTGATCGACTAGTAAAATCAAATTCTATGGATTTTGATGATTTACTATTAAAAACGAATGAATTATTAAATAATTTTCCTGAAGTGCTAGCTAAATATCAAGAAAAATTTAAATATATACTAGTTGATGAGTATCAGGATACAAATAATTCTCAATATTTAATTGTAAAATCTCTTGCTGATAAATATCAAAATATATGTGTTGTTGGAGATGATGCTCAAAGTATATATTCATTTAGAGGTGCAAATATTAATAATATAATCAATTTTAGAAATGATTATGATGATGTTGAAGTTTATCGATTAGAACAAAATTATAGATCTACAAAGTATATAGTAAATGCTGCTAATTCAGTAATTGATAATAATAAAAATAAGATTCACAAGGAAGTTTGGACTGATAATGAATTTGGTGATAAAATTCAAATAACAGCTAACCCATCTGATATTGCTGAAGCAAGATTGATTTCTCAAAAAATTTCAAACTTAATCAAATCAGAAAACAACTATAATGATTTTGTTGTTTTATATAGAACTAATGCTCAATCAAGAGTAATAGAGGATTCTTTAAGAAATTCAAATATTCCATATAAAATTTATGGTGGTGTTTCGTTTTATAATAGAAAAGAAATTAAAGATATACTAGCTTATTTAAGACTTGTGGTTAATAATAATGATGAAGAAAGTCTTAAAAGAATTATAAACTATCCTCCAAGGGGGATTGGACAGGTAACTATAAATAAAATTATAATTGGATCTAAGAATAGTAACTTAAGTATCTATGAAACAATTAAATCTGCTAAAAATCTAAATTTAGGATTATCTAATTCTTCTATAACTAAACTCGAAAATTTTATTAATCAGATAGAAGTCTTTAAAATTCAAAATAAGAAATTAAGTGCTTTTGAGATAACAGATTTAGTTATAAAAGAAACAAAAATAATAGATGAGTTAAGAAAAGATGAAAGTCCAGAGTCTATTGCTAGAGTTGAGAATATTCAAGAATTACTTAATGGAATAAGAGATTTTATAGATGATCAAAAGGAAATAGCTGATTCAAAAAATAATCTTTCTGAATTTTTATCAAATGTATCGTTAGCAACAGATTTTGATATAGATTTAAAATTAAGTGAAGATTTTGTGTCATTAATGAGTTTACATTCATCTAAAGGTCTTGAATTCAAGAATGTGTTTATTGTAGGACTTGAAGAAGATCTATTCCCTTCAGCATTGAGCTATAATTCAAGAGATGATTTAGAGGAAGAAAGGAGATTATTCTATGTTGGTATTACAAGAGCCAAAAAAAACCTCTATATATCATATGCTAACTCTAGATATAGATGGGGAAAACTAATATTTTGTGAAGAAAGTAGGTTTATTGATGAAATAGATAATGATTTTATTGATTTTAAAGATAATAATGACTTTTCAGTACTTCAAAAAAAATCAAAACCTAGTCCTTTCATAAAACAGAAAATATTAAGAAAAGGAAATTTTAGAAATTTATCTTCGGTTAAGTCAAATAGTGATTTTCAAACAAAAGTGAGTGTTGGAGATAAAGTTCAACATTTAAAGTTTGGAAAAGGCCAAGTAATTGGACTTGAAGGTGACAATGACAATGTTAAAGCTAAAATAAAATTTGAAAAAATCGGAGATAAGAATTTGTTATTAAAATTCGCAAAATTAAAAGTTTTGTAAAAAAAAAAGCACGCTAATGAATATCAAAAGCATGCTTTTTTATTCTTTAAACCTATTTTAGTCAGGCTTGTTACTAGAGTTTATTGTATTATCATTATCAATAGTAGATGGAACATTCATTGTTTTCCCTTCTTCTATTAGATTAAAGAATTGATCTAATTTAGGAAGAACAACTATTCTAGTTCTTCTATTTCTAGCTCTTGTAACTCTTGAATCATTATCTGCTATAGGCATATAGAAGCTTCTTCCGGCAGCTACAAGCTTACCTGGGTCAACTCCATAGTCATTTTGCAGAATTCTTACTACTGAAGTAGCTCTTTTTACAGAAAGATCCCAGTTATCAATTATACCAGGAATTTTTTCAGCAGCTTTTTCTTGATCTATAAGTTTGTTATCAGTGTGACCTTCAACCATAAATTCTAAATCTGGCTTATCACTAATGACCTTTGCAATTTTTTCAAGAACTTTTTTAGCTTTTTGAGTAACTGTAAAGCTTCCACTGTTAAATAAAAGTTTATCAGATATTGAAACATATACAACACCCTTTTCAACATTAATTTCAATGTCATCATCACTTAAAGTTCCAAGTGAGCTTTTAAAACTTTGAACTAATGCTAAAGTAACAGAATCTCTTTTTGTTACAGCATCTTGCATTCTTGTTATAATAAGGTCTTTTTCTTTCATACTTTCAAGAGAACGTTCTAGGTTATCAGCTCCCTTTTGAGTAAGTGTAGTTAAATTACCCATATTGTCAATCAAATCTTGATTGTTTGCTCTTAGAAATTTATTTTGCTCAGTAATAGCAGAAAGTCTTCCTGAAGCAGCAGATAAACCCTGTTCAGTAGAGCTTAATTTAGAAGTAGCATTATCTAGTAATTCTTTTGTGTCTTGTTGAAGTTTTTCTAAGTCTGAATACTTCTTTTGCGAAACACAAGAAGTAAGAAGTAAACCTAGAACTCCAACTACTAAAATATTTGTTTTCATTTCAAAACGAATTGGTTAATAAAATTTTCAGGTACAAATCTAATATAATTATGGTAATTTATTGTGTTTCATCTTAAAGAATTTCCTTTTTTTTAGTATGAAATAATTAAAAATTATACTTTTTATATAGAAATATTCATCTTTTTTTAATGAATCCCCCCTTTTATTAAACATAATGTAAAACTTTAGAATTAAACTTAAGTAAGCTCGGTATACTGATAAGAAGCTCATAAATCTGAAATTAAGTATAAAATAAAATGAAGATATTATGTCAATAATTATTCTTTGTGGTAAAATAGTCCATAATTTATTATAGGGGAGATTTTTTACTAACATGAATAAAGAGTTTCTATAATTTAAATAAGTTTTTTGAGGGCTATCCTTTATTGTATATGCACCTATGTGAAATACTTTTGATGAAGTAATAGCGTGACAGTTATAGTTAAGATTAAATGCTCTCCAACAAAAATCAATTTCCTCTTGATGAGCAAAGAAGTCCTTGTCAAATCCATTCAATTCATTAAAAACCCTTCTTTTAACAAATAAACAGGCTCCTGTAGCCCAAAATATTTTAGAATCTTTGTATTGATTTAAATTTTTTTCGATGGAATTTATAATTCTCCCCCTACAAAAGGGATATCCAAACTTATCTATAAAACCACCTGCAGCACCTGCATATTCAAAATGATCCTCTTTATTATAATCTAATATAATAGGCTGGGCAATAGAAACATTATTGTTGTCAAACTTATTAATTACTGGTTCTAACCAGTTTTTTGTTACTTTAATATCAGAATTTATCAAACAATAGATTTCCTCATCAATTTCCTTTAGACCTAAATTATATCCTTCTGCAAATCCGTAATTCTTATCTAGTTCAATAACTTTAATGTTTAGGTAATTTCTCTTTAAAAAATCTACAGAATCATCTTCTGAGAAATTATCAATTACATAAATATTAGCCTGTTCTGAATTATTAATAGTATTTGGAATAAATTTTTTTAATAATTCTATTCCATTCCAATTCAATATTACTACGGCAATTCTTTTCATTTTAAGTATAAAGGTAAATCTTCAATAAATTCATGTTTTTTATTATCAATATCAAATTTCAAGAAATAATGATTAATCCCATTTGAAACAGCAAGATATGTGCTTTTTAGCTCTATATTATATTTCATTATTTGATCAAAATGTTTATTATTTATTTTTTGTTTGAATGATTTGCATTCAACTAGAATATTGACTTTTCCTATTTGATTATACACAACAATATCATATCTTTTTTTTACTCCATGAACGGAAAAGGCTTTTTCAAGATTCGTTAGAGATAGGGGATATCCTTTTGATTTTATATACATAATAAAATTTTGCCTAACCCATTCTTCAGGTGTAAGAAATATCCACTTCATTCTTATTTCATCAAAAATGTAAGTTTTATTATTATTTTTTTTTAATTTGAAATTGTAAGTAGGAAAGTTTAACTTTTCCATAAATTATTTTTTTTGATGAACGAATACAATAAAATTATTGCTAAGATAAACAATGACGAATTCTTTCCAATTTATATTCTAGTAGGAGATGAAAACTATTTTGCAGATAACATAATTAAATTACTTACTAGTAAAGTAGTTAATAACGATTCTAAAGATTTTGATTATTTTAAATTTTATGGTAATGAAATCAGTGAAGATCAAGTAATTGATGCTGCAAAAAGATTTCCATTAGTTGGAGAATATAATTTTGTTGTCCTAAAAGACGCGAAATCTATTCTAGATAATTCAGATTCTAAAAACTTTGACAAACTAACAAGTTATATTGAATCTCCTAACTTAAAAACGATCCTAGTATTATCTTTCATTAATCAATCACTTGATAAAAGAAAAAGAATTTATAGTTTATCTAAAAAAAATGGATTAGCATTTGAATCAAAAAAGATTTATGATAACCAAATATTCAATTGGATTAATGAAGTTGCTTTAAATAAGGGGATAAAACTCCATCCTAAGTCAATCCAAATAATTATAGACTTTGTGGGTAATAATTTATCTCAAATTGAGAATGAACTAGATAAACTTAAAATTAACTCTGAAAAGGATGATGTAATTAGGCCAGATGAAGTTGAGAGTATTATCGGATTTAGTAAAGAATATAACTTTTTTGAATTAACAAAACATATTGGTAAAAAGAATTTTACAAAAACAATTGAAATTATTGAATACATGTCAACTAATCCTGAAAAATACCATCTGATACCAATGATTTCATCTGTTTTTTATTTTTTTAATAAACTCTTTTTATATCATTCTGTTGAAAATAAAAGAGAAGCGTCAAAAATTATGGGCGTGAATCCATATTTTATAGAAGAGTATAAATTAGCATCACCTAACTATTCTATGAAAGACATTTCAAAAATCTTTAATTATTTATTGGAAGCCGATAAAAGAGCTAAAGGAATTGATTTTGATAGTACAAATTATCATGCAATATCTTCAGAGCTTATCTATAAGATATTTAATAGCAATTAAATATTACTGTACTTATTTGGGTCTACCTCATTCATAATCTCATAAACCTTTTCAAATATATCTTCAAAAGAAGGCTTACTTGAATAATCCCCATCTGAACCATAAGGAGGTCTATGTTCTCTAGCAGTTAAAAGATTCGGTTCACTATCAAGTTTATTGTATATCTTTTGAGTATTTAATAATTCTTGGAGAATATAACTTGAAGCTCCACCAGGCATATCTTCATCTACAATTAGAATTCTATTGGTTTTTTCAACACTTTTTTTAATTCTATGAGATATGTCAAAGGGAATTAATGATTGTAAATCTATAATTTCGCAATCTATGTCATAATCAAGTAATTTTTGACCTACTTTTTCAACTATGTTTAATGTTGATCCATAAGATATTATTGTCAGATCTTTTCCTTTTTTGATTATATCAACTTCACCGATAGGGGTCTCAAGTTTACCAAGATTTGATGGTATTTTTTCTTTAGTACGATATCCATTTAATGGCTCAATTACAATCGCTGGTTGATCTAATTTCACTAAAGAATTATAAAATCCAGCTGCTTTAGTCATATTCCTTGGAGTTAAAATTAATATCCCTCTTAAAAAGTTAATCATTCCACCAAGGGGAGAGCCAGAATGCCAAATTCCCTCTAATCTATGTCCTCTTGTTCTAATAATTATTGGAGCTTTTTGTCTTCCATGTGTTCTGTAACTCATTGTAGCTACATCATCACTAAGAATCTGTAAAGCATAGAGAATATAATCTAAATATTGTATTTCAGCAATTGGCTTAAGTCCTCTGAGAGCCATTCCAATTGCTTGACCGACTATTGTTGACTCTCTTATTCCTGTATCAAAGACTCTGTTCTTTCCATATTTTTTTTGTAGTCCTTCAAGTCCTTGATTAACATCACCTATTTTTCCAACATCCTCACCAAATATAAACAAGTTGTCATGGTTTTTAAGAAGTTCATCAAAATTATCTCTTAATATAATCCTTCCATCAACTTCATTGGGATTATCATAAGCAGGTGGAGTAAAATTCTTTTTTAATAGATCATTAATATCTATTGAATATAAGTCTGTAGAATACTTCTCTGATAATAATTTCATTTTTGATTTATTCCATTCTAATAATTTATTTTTAATTATATCGTTACTAGAATCAAGATCATAAATAGTGTTTCTGCTTATTTTTAAAAGTTCAGAGAAATTCACCTCTTCAAGTGACTCAACCTTTTTCTTTAATTCGCTTTTTATATAATCATTCTCAAACAAATTAAATATGTCAAGTAATTCATCTCTTGATTTTAAAAAAGGTCTTTGATAATATTCCCATGCAAGTCTTTTTTCTTCTGTTACATATTTTTTAATCTCATTATCAATATTTTGTAATTTTTTTTGTGAACAAAGTTTATTTTCAATAATCCATTCTTTAAATTTTAAATTACAATCATTTGATTTCTCCCAATCTAGTCTTTCTTTAGATTTATATCTTTCATGAGATCCAGATGTAGAGTGTCCTAATGGTTGAGTTAATTCAGTAACATGGATAATTACTGGAACATGATAATTTCTAGCAATATTCTCTGCATATGAATACGTTTTCATCAATGAGGCATAATCCCATCCTTTTACCTTTAATATTTCAATTCCAGATTGATTTTTAGTTAATTTAAACCCATTTAAAGCTTTAGATATACTTTCTTTGGTTGTATGGTACTTATTATCAACAGAGATGCCATATTCATCATCCCATATACTTATTACTGCAGGTATTTGGAGAACACCACATGCATTAACTGATTCAAAAAAGACTCCTTGACTTGTACTAGCGTTTCCAATAGAACCCCATACTATTTCATTTCCATTATTTGAAAATTTACTTGAATTTTTAATTTTATTATATCTATAAATTTTTGATGCCAAACCGAGTCCAACTAATCTTGACATTTGTGTTGCAAGAGGGGAGACATCTGAAATATGATTTTTTATATTAGTCTGGTTTATCCATTCCTTAGAGCTATTAATCATTTCCGACAAGAAATGACCTGCCATTTGTCTACCTCCTGACATTCTTTCATAAGTAACATCTGCATGACCATAAACGGTAGAAAATATCTCTCTTGGCGAAAGTAATTCTTGAGCTAGAAGTAGTGTTCCATCTCTGTAATAGCCTGATCTATAATCACCATTTTTAAAAAAGTGACTAAGAACAACTTGAGGAAGTTCTTTACCATCTCCAAAAATTCCAAACTTACCTTTACCTGATAGAACATCTCTTCTTCCCATAACACTTATTTCCCGGCTTAAAGAGACAGTTCTATAGTCATTTATGACCTTTTCTTTGAATTCTTTTAAATTTATCTGTTCTTGAGTTTTTGTAAGCATAGGATTGACAAAATTACAAATATTATTTGCATTAATATTTTAGAACCATTTTCTAGAAAATTTCCACTCTATTCCTCAAGTGATTCCAGAAGTCTATTACAGAAGAAAAATTAAAGTTGCTTTATTTAACGCATAGGCTAGCAGCTCCTAAAACAGGGCTCTCCTTTAAGCTAGAAACTTCAATTTTTAAACGTTCAATCTGTTTGGTAAAAGCGAACGTTTTTAGAGTTTCTTCCATCGAACTTTTGAATAAGGGGTATGCCTTAGTGATAGAACCACCGATCACAATGGCTTCTGGGGCTAGCATATAGTTAATGTTGTTGATGGCGTTTCCTAAGTGAATACCAAATTCATGATATGCCTTTATTGCAATAGCATTACCTTGAATAGCCAAGGAACTCATTTTTTTTGCACTTGCATTGAATTGCTTTTCAAAGAAGAGACTGCTTGCATAGTTTTCTATAATGCTATCTTTATAGGTAACCATTCCTATTTCTCCAGCTCCGCATAGCAAACCATTGTATAATTTATTTTCAATAATTACACCCATTCCTAATCCTGTTCCGATGGAGAGTCCAACAAAATTAGAATAGGGTTTTCCATGTCCATAAATATGTTCTCCCTTTGCAAAACAATTAGCATCATTGTTTAAAAATACTGGCAAACCATAGTTATTTTCTAATATTTTTTTAAGTGGAACTTCTTTCCATATAGGAAGATTCATTAGGTCATAAATAATCCCGCTATCGGCTGCTACAATTCCTGGAACTCCAACCCCAATTGCGATTGTTTTTTTAGTAATTACAGCATCTAATATTGAAAAAAGACTGTCAAAAAGTTCTGATTCTGTATTGTTTCTATGAACCGCATTTGATGCTTCAGAACGTACACTACCATCGAATACACGGCCAGCTTTAAAATAAGCTCCGCCAAGGTCAACCCCTATATATTCTTTCATTTGCTCTCTTTTTTTGATTTAAGAATTTTATTAGTTATCAAAGGCTTTGCCCAAAACCCTATGGATAATATAAACAATAAGGGGATTATTATGAAAAATAGGGCTGTTTTTATAGAAGTTATTTCTCCAATTACTCCAATTAAAAAAGGCAAAATGGCTCCTCCTGCAATTCCGGTACACAAAATCCCAGATAAAGACCCGTGATGATTTTTGATTGAATTTAGACCTAAAGAAAAAATGATAGGCCACATCACTGAAATAAAAAATCCAAGCATCGGAAAAGCAAACAACGATATAGAAGAATTACCCAAGAGCGCAAAAAACAAACATACGATAGTGATAACTGTGGTTCCGACTAGCAATTTTCGACTATCGAATATCTTTAACAAGACAAGTCCTAAAAGACAACCAACGGTCAACATTGCCCAGAAATATGCAACTGTATTGGCGCCAAAAGTTTGCGGGTCTATTTGATGATATTCCTGTAAAAACTGAGAAATCCAGTTTCCAATACCTTGCTCAATTCCCACATAACAGAAGATACCCAAGAAGTATAAGTGTGTATACTTGTTTTTTATCAACGTCATATAGGATATTGAATCCCCAGCTTTTTCACCTTCTTCTTTTTCATAGGTAGGGTACTTTGTGAGCAACACAATAAGCACTAAAACAAAGCAGAAGACCGAGAAAACTAGGTATAATGAAGCCCAAGGAATATGTTCAGGAACGAAACTGCGAAGCATAGTAGCCCAGTTTTCATTAGCGTCATCATTGACTAAATACTTGTATAAATAAGGACTAGTAAAAGAAGCGACACCAAAAACTAATTGTGCTACCACAGAATTAAATGCAAAATGTTCCTCCCCACCCGCAACACGCAGCATGGGATTTATGATGACTTGTAAAATAGCCATACAACTGCCAAGGACAAAGAGGGTAAAGCTAAAAACAATATGTGTTGGCACAAACACGAAAACCAGAGAAGCAAGTGTCATTAAAAGAAATGAAAAGCTAAGCAACGCTTTATTTTCAAATCTTTCAGACAAGAATCCAGCAGGAATAGACATAACCCCGTAGGCAATAAAAAAGGTGAAGGGTAAGAAGCCAGTCATGGTTAAACTTAGATCAAAACTTTCTTTGACATCTACAATGATTGAATTGAGGATGTTGGTGATAAATGAAATAACAAAGAACACCAACATAACCAATAAAACAATATGGTAGTCTTTTTTTGAAGAACCTTCCGTAAGTAAACCTTTTTCATGACCCATACAACAACTCTTTATAAATTAAATGTTCAATTAAAATAAATTTGATTTTTATATGAATAATTTTATAGACTATAATGACTCTACTTCTTCCATAATTTATACGGCTTATCTACATCAGATTTGAAAGGTAGCATTACCTTTTTTCCTAAACCTGCTGATTCATAGGCTGCAAAAATTACTTCTAAAACAGCCTTGCCATCTTCTCCTGTTATTAAGGGTTGCTTGTTGTTTTTAACGCAATCCACAAAATGCTCAAACTCTTGAGGAAAACCGTAGTTCCAACTTTCTTCATACATAGTATAGCTCCACCCGATAGTGTTTCCTGCTTTTTCTACCGCATAATCAATGCCTTTATTGCTATAAGTTTGAATGGAGTTACCCTGAAGCACATCGGCATACGCTACTCCTTCTGAACCATGTATCTCTGCTTTATCGTCCATGCCTCCTAATTTGGTCCAGCTTTCTTCCATCACAGCTACTACACCATCTTCAAATTCTAGTATCACAATTGAGTTATCATCTCCTTTAGTTTTATCACTATGTACGCTGGTCATCATTTGAGCATAAACAGATTTGATAGCCTTACCCGGATGCAACCAACGAAAGAATTGGATAGCATGACAGCCCATATCCATAGTAACGCCTCCTCCAGACCGTTCTACATCCCAGAAGTGATCGGCATGCGGCCCATTATGTTTCTCTGACTGCTTGAAGAGCACAGGTTTTCCTAAAGCTCCCTGATCAAGCAATCCTTTCATACGAACATATTTAGGTGCAAAACAAAGCTCTTCAGCATACATAAGTTTTACATTAGCTTGCTTACAAGCATCAATCATTAAATCTGCCTCTTTCAAATTCATACAAAGCGGTTTCTCAACCACTATATGCTTTCCAGCTTTGGCGATTTTCAATGTAATTTCACAATGTAGATAATTAGGAGCTCCTATCACCACCATATCTAAATCTGGCATTGCTAACATTTTATCCAGATCAGTAAAGTGATTTGGAATATGAAACTTTTCTGCAAAACTCTTGGCATGTCCTTCAGAAGGTGACATTACTGCTAAAACTTCTGAATCTCTTACTCTGCTTAAGGCATCTACATGTATGCTTGATATGAACTGCGAACCGATTAATCCTACCCCAACTTTCTTATCCATAATTAAATTTCTAATTGATTATAAAGTACCTATTTTAATTTGTCGTTAAACTTTTGAGCTGAAATTGTTGTCAGGTTCCAGTCATTGCTGTTTCTCATCTCTTCTTTGTTCAAACAAAATTACAAATATTAATGCAAATAATATTTTAGAACCATTTTCTAGAAAATAAATTAATTAATGAGTCAACTTCATATGAAAGAACAAATCTAATCTTGTTATAATACCTATAATCATCTATCTCTATTCCATTTGAAGAGCTTATTGGAAAGTATAGTTCAAAAAAGTCAGGAAGAAGATTTAATTTAATTCCTGTGCCATAAAAATCTCTTGTTTTTTGATTTTTATCTTTTAATATTCCTAGATCTAAATACCCCTCAAACCATTTCCATAAACCTATATTAATATTAGTTGAAATCATAAGATCATTTGAACTTGGATTTTCAAAAATGGATTTAAAACCACCTCCAGCCATTATAAATTGTTGACTTAGTAATCCTGTACTTTCAGATCTACCTAGATACTCATCAAGAAGAAGATACCCATCAGAACGCCCAAGATTATTATTAAAATTATCATATAATCTATTATTCCATAAGAATTTCCCAAAGTAAAATCTAAACTGAAATTGTCTATTATTTTTAAAAAGTTTTCTATAATCAAAAACAACACTAAGCTTACCAAAATTATCTGATAATGCAGTATTTGCAGATGTTTTTAAGTATTTTGATATACCTATATCTGAATAGGTATAACCTAAGTTATATACTGTATAATTCTCTAATACATTAGGGTTTTTCTCATAAACATCTTTATCAACACTAAACATTGAGAATGATAGTAGTTTTTTCACATTAGATCTTAGATTATTGTTATCTCTAAATAGCATTGAGACTGAAGGGGAGAAAACTTGATATCTAAGATTTTCTTTATAATGATTTGTTATATAGAATAAATTAAATATTGTAGAATAGTTGTTTTTGTTTTCGTTTTGCAAATTATATGTAACCTTACTTGATCCAACTAAAGTATTTTCTTTTGTAGAGAATTGAGGTAGTAATTCAAAATTAAATGCTTTATACTTAATACCTGTATTAAATATATTTAAACCAGGTGAAACGCCATCATAATAATTATATGTAAACTCAGGTCTTAAAAAAAGCTTTTTATACTTAGGGTTTTCAATATCTCCTAAGAGTAATACTTTAATTGGCTTTGAACCATTATTTTTTAGATAATACCAGTTATTTGATTTGTTTATCTCTGGGAGTTGAATTAGGGGGTTTATTGCTATATAATCAGCATTTAGATTAGGTATTTGATACTCAATGTATTTATCATGCCATTTAGAAAATAATATAGAATCATTTTTTATTAATGATACTTTATATGGAATAGATCTATTGTTTTTCTCAGATACTTTATAGGTTATTTTCCTCAATTCATTTGATACTTCAATTTTTAGATCTAATGATTGTCTTTTAGCTAAATATTCGTCAATAAACCAGTCAATATTTTTATCTGTAGAATTCATTAAGATGCTTTCAAAATCATCATTATTTAATGGAAGATTAGTTAGTTTATTAATTATATCAATGAAATTATCATTACCTATATAACTCTCAAGATATAATAAACCTATACCTGTATGGTATGGGGAGGAAATATTATAATTTGCTTTTGTAAGTGTTTCTCCAGATTGCAGGTCACTTTGATGAAGATTTAGTCTTTGTATATACTCATAGTAGTGAATAAACAGCTCATTGAAACGCATATTTGACAATTTATAGTTTCTTAGAATTTCAAAACCAGATAATCTACCTAAATACCTAACTTTACTATGATATTCATCTATATACTTGCTGACAAGAAATATTGCTAAACCATTATAAATAAAATGATTCTTTCTTTTATTAATTTTAATTTCCTCATTAAGGTAATTATCAATAAATGATTTAAGAAAAGTAATCTCTTCAAGAAAACTTTTTGAAAATGGACTTAAGAAATTAGGAAGTTCATTTAACCCATAGAATGGGTTTCTATCATAATCTCTTTTAGGTATTAATAGTTTATTGATTTTAGATTTAGGGAAATATCTTTCGACGAATGTTGCAATTCTTTTTACTTTAATATTTGTGTCTAAATTATTAGAATCAGAAAAGATGTCTGAAATTATTTCAAATTTTGAGGTAACAAATTTTTCAAAATCATTTTCTTTTTGAATAATAAATTCTACTTCCTTTATATTTGAGCCACTATATGTTATTCTTTTAGTCTGCCCCTGTATATTCTTCTCAAGAATATTACTAAGATTTGACACTGAGGTATGAGTTTGAGGTATTTCAAGTTTTATCAGATAATTTGATTTTTGTAATGATTGGTCATCTAAATTAAGATTTGACTGTTTTAGCCAAATATTATTACTGATTGCAGATATGGATATTATCCAATTTTTTAAATAATAATCTGAATTATTTCCATAACCATATCCTGTAAACTTTTCATCAGGTATTTTAATTGAGTATTTTAAATTTATTAATTCAGATTCATTAGGTTTAATTTCTTTATTAAGAGATACTCTTATAATATCATTATTATTTATAAGTCTTGACCAATCTAGATTGATAGAGCCGATTTGAATTTTATCAAGAATTGTAAAACCACGTCTATTTTTTGATGAAAATGAAAAGCTTCTATCATATTCATCTGTAATTCTAGAAGCAAGATTAGTTTCATTATTAATAAATGAATTTGACCAATCTTCAAGATATATTTCAGTAAGATTTTTATTAGATATATTTTTAAACTTTATTGACTGTTCAACTTCAATAATATTTTTTTCTATATCTAATTTTGCATCAATATTATATGAATGTGTTTCTTGAGAATAAACATTATTAATTAAAACGATTAATAAAGAGAGAAAATAATATAAGATTTTATTATGGATATCTTTCATTGTTTAAATTCTTTTGATAGATATTTAGCTGTATATCCTTTATTATTTTTAATAATTTCTTTTGGAGAACCATAGTCTATAATTTCACCGCCTTTTTTCCCACCATCTGGTCCCATGTCAATTATATGATCAACTTGTTTGATAACATCCATATTATGTTCAATTATAATAATCGTATTTCCTTTATCTACTAATTTATTCAAAACATTTAATAATACTCTTATATCCTCAAAATGAAGACCTGTAGTTGGCTCATCTAATATATATAAAGTTTTCCCGGTATCTCTTTTAGATAATTCACTGGCAAGTTTAACTCTCTGAGATTCTCCACCTGACAGTGTAGTTGAAGATTGACCTAATCTTATATAACCTAAGCCTACATCTTCTAGTGTTTTTAATTTATTAGCTATTTTAGGAATAGGAGAGAAGAATGAACATGCGTCAGAGACACTCATATTTAAAATATCTGATATTGATTTACCCTTATATCTAATCTCTAAGGTTTCCCTATTAAATCGTTTACCAAAGCAAAATTCACAGTCTACTATAACATCTGGAAGGAAATTCATTTCAATAATCCTTTTTCCAGCACCTTTACATTCTTCACATCTTCCTCCTTTAACATTAAAACTAAATCTTCCTGGTTTATAACCTCTTATCTTAGATTCTATAGTTTCTGTAAATAATTTTCTAATTTCTGAATACATACCAGTATAAGTGGCTGGATTACTTCTTGGAGTTTTTCCAATTTGCTGTTGATTAACTTCAACAACTTTATCTATATTTTTAACACCTTCAATATTTTTATACTCTAAAGGTTTTTTAACTCCACTATATATAATTGAATTTAAAATTGGATATAATGTTTCATTTACTAGTGTTGACTTTCCACTACCCGAAACTCCTGTAACTGCAATCATCTTTCCTAATGGAAAAGAAACATCTATATTCTTTAGATTATTCCCAATACATCCAGAGATATTAATTTTATAACCATTACCGGCTCTTATTTTATTTGGAATATTTATTTGTCTTCTATCAGTTAAATAATCAGATGTTAACGTTCTTTTTTTAAGTATTTTGTCTGGCGATCCTTCATATAAAATCTCACCTCCTTTTAATCCAGCATTTGGACCAAGGTCTATTATATGATCCGCATTTAAGATCATTTCTTTATCATGTTCAACAACAATTATTGAATTACCTGAATCTCTTAAAGTTTTTAATGAATTTATCAATTTAATATTATCTTTTTGATGCAAGCCTATACTAGGCTCATCAAGAATATAAAGAACCCCAACTAATTGAGATCCTACTTGAGTTGCTAACCTAACTCTTTGTGCTTCTCCACCTGAAAGAGATTTAGATGATCTAGATAAACTTAAATATTCTAAACCAACATCTAGTAAGAAATTAATTCTAACTCTTAATTCCTTTATGATTTCTTCTGAAATTTTATAATCTCTTTTTGATAACTTACCTCCTAAATCTTTAGTCCACATACTCAGCTCAATTAAGTCCATAGTTGACAAGTCATTAATATTCTTGTCCAGTATTTTAAAATACATTGACTCCTTTTTAAGTCTACTTCCATTACACGATTTACATGTGTTTTTATCTAGAAATTGGAGAGACCATCTTCTTAAGTTTTTTGACTCATTATTATTTAACTGATCCTTTACAAAAGTCTCTATACCTTGATAATCAATATTATACTCTCTACTTAAACCAAGTTCTTTAGAATTAATTGTAAAATTTTTCTTACCTCCATTTAAAATAAAATCCAATCCTTCTTTAGGTATATCTTTAATAGGAGTATTCATTGAAAAATCATAATATTTAGAGATTAATTCTAGTTGCCTAAATATCCATGAATTATCTTTTTTTCCAATTGGAGAAATACCACCATCATTTATAGAAATGGAACTGTCAGGGATTAATTTATTTATATTTAATACATACTCTATACCTAGACCTAAGCAAGATTCACACATTCCTTTAGGAGAATTAAATGAAAATGTATTTGGTTCAGGTTTAGGGTAAGATATACCTGAATCAGGACACATTAAATTTCTGCTAAAATATCTTGGAGAACCAGATTCAGAATCAAGAATAAAAATAGTTTCATTTCCATATTTCATAGCTATTTTAATAGATTCTGTCAAAACTTTTTTTGATTCAAAATCATCATCAACAAAAAGATTATCAATTACTAAACTAATATCATGAACTTTATAACGATCTAATTTCATTCCTTGTTTAATATCTAGAATCTCTCCATCAACAATAACTTTGGAGAATCCTTGTTTTATAAAGTTTTCAAAAAGTTCTCTATAATGACCTTTTCGTGATCTGATAATAGGAGAAAGAATTATAATTCTTTGTTTTAAATAATTGTTACAGATTAATTTTATGATTTGATCATCATTGTTCTTAATCATTTTTTTATTTGATTTATAGCTATATGCTATACCAATCCTTGCATATAATAATCTAATAAAGTCGTATATATCTGTTATAGTTCCAACTGTAGATCTCGGGTTTTTAGTTGTTGTTTTTTGTTCAATTGCAATTACAGGAGATAAACCTTCAATTTTATCAACTTCTGGTCTTTCAAAGTTTCCTACAAACTGTCTTATATAAGCCGAGAAAGTCTCCATATATCTTCTCTGACCCTCAGCATATATAGTATCAAAAGCTAAAGATGATTTGCCACTTCCAGATAAACCAGTAATAACAACTAACTCATCTCTTGGGATATTTAAATCAAGATTTTTTAGATTATGGACTTTTGCTCCTTCTATCTGAATCGAATTGTTCAAATTAATAGATTTTTGCAAAAATAATCTATTTTAATGTTGCAGCAAAGTCATCTCCTCTGTAATCAGCACCACCTGAGACTTTTCCATTTTTATCTATAAATATTGCATCTACAGCTCCTATAGAATATCTTGGAGACATTCCTGACATTTCAGATTCAAAAGGAAGGGGTAAAACATTATAATTTTTATCTCTTAACAATGAATCAATTCTATTATCTGAACCATTTTTTTCTATTATAATTACATCTGGGAGCCATTGATGATGAAATCTAGGAGCATTAACAGCATCCTGAACATTCATATTAAATTCATAAACATTCAATATAGTTTGAAATACAGACGTAATAATTGTTGCACCTCCAGGAGTCCCAACGATTAATGATGGCTTATTATCTTTTAAAACAATAGTTGGAGTCATTGAACTAAGCATTCTCTTTTTTGGTTGAATTGAATTTGCTTCACTACCGATTAGTCCATAAAAATTTGGATGACCTGGTTTTGAACTAAAATCATCCATTTCATTATTGAGAAAAAAACCGCCATCTTCAACATAAACTTTTGAACCATAGCTATTATTTAGTGTAGTAGTAACTGAAACTGCATTTCCATATTTATCTATTATTGAATAATGTGTTGTCTCATCACTTTCATTTATTATTACATTTCCATGTTTAATTTCTGATGATGGAGTAGCTATATCCCAAGAAAAATTATTCATTCTATCTTGAATATATTTCTTATCAATTAATTCATAAACAGGTAAATTCATAAAATCAGGATCTCCCATAAAATGACTTCTATCTGCATATGCTCTTCTCTCAACCTCTACCATTAGCTGGATAGCATTAAGTGAGTTATGTCCGTAACGTGATATGTCATAATCCTCAATTGCTTTTAGCATTTGCCCCAATAATATTCCGCCACTTGAGGGTAATGACATTGAAATTATATCAAGATCTTTATATTTAAAGATGACTGGATCTCTCCATATTGATTTATAATTTTTAAGATCTTCAATTGTCATTATACCTCCTGATTCTATAACCTCATCAATAATCATTTCAGCTATCTCACCTTCATAGAATGCTTTAGAACCATTTTTAGAAATTTTAGATAATGTTTCAGCAAATTTTGTATTCTTAATAGTATCTCCTTTATAATACCTTTTGGAGTAAAGAGAATTTTTACCATTAATTTTAATAAAATCATCAAGTTTTCCAGATAAAGACGAAGATTGATTTTCAGTAACAATAAATCCTTCTTGAGCAAGTTTAATAGCGGGTTGGAATAAATCTTCTATTGGAAGTGTGCCAAACTTAGAATGTATTTCAAAAATAGCAGAAATTGATCCAGGAACACCGACAGCTGCTCCTCCTAGTGTACTCATATCAGGTATAACATTACCATTTTTATCTAAATACATGTCTTTAAAGGCTTTACCAGGTGCCATTTCTCTAAAATCTAATGAACCACTAGAACCATCTGAATTATAATATACAAAGAATCCGCCTCCACCAATATTTCCAGCAGTAGGATGAACAACAGCAAGTGCAAGATGAACTGCTATCATTGCATCATATGCATTTCCACCTTTTTTCATTATTTCAACACCAATTTCTGATGCTTCTTTTCTAGCAGATACTACAGTAGGATTATAGGTCTTGTCACATGAAATAATTAATACGGAAAGAATAAAAACTAAAACACTTCTCATAAACCAATTTCTCTGTAATTTACAATTTATATATTTACAATTAAATATGACCTTAATAAAAAATATTTCAGGATTTAGAGGTACAGTAGGAGGTCCCCCAAAAGAAAACTTAACACCATTTGATATAGTTACCTCAATATCAGCTTTTTGTAAATTTTTAAAAGAAAAGTATAATACCGAAGAATTAACTATTACTACTGGCAGAGATGGAAGAGCAACAGGTAAAAATTTTCATACAATAGTTAACCGTACGATTTCACTAATGGGAATTGATGTAATAGATACTGGTTTATCAACCACTCCTACATTATGTTGGGGTGTTTTGACTGATAAATCTCATGGAGGGATTATGATTACTGCCAGTCATAACCCTGAGGAGTATAATGGGTTAAAATTTTTTAATGATGAAGGAGAGTTTTTATCCAGAGAAGATATGAATATAGTTATAACTTACTCTAATACTACAGATTTTGAGTATAAGAATAGTATGAATTTAGGTTCTATTAATACTTATAAAAATTTAATTGAAGATCATGTTAACGAGATATTGAGCTTAGAAATAATCCCTGTTGAAAAAATAAAATCTATGGACTTAAATATTATAGTAGATGGAATTAATTCTGGTGGGTCAATAGCAATTCCTTTGCTATTAGATAAATTATCAATAAACTATAAATTAATAAATGGTGAAATTTCTGGAAAATTCTCTCATAACCCTGAACCATTAGTTGAAAATTTATCACAATTATCTCAAGAAGTTAAAAAAGAACATGCTGATTTTGGAATAGCAGTTGATCCTGATGTAGATAGATTAGTTTTTTTTGATGAAAATGGAGTCATTTTTGGAGAAGAGTACACTCAAGTTGTATGTTCTGATTATGTTTTATCTAAAAACAAAGGAAATACAGTTTCAACTTTATCATCATCAAATGCTATGAGAGATATAACTTTAAAACATGGTTGTGAATATTTCTATACAGCTGTAGGAGAAATGAATGTTGTAAAAAAAATGAAAGAAGTTAAAGCTGTTGTAGGAGGAGAAGGAGGGGGTGGAATTATCTATCCGAATCTTCATTATGGTAGAGATGCTCTAATTGGAACTGCTCTTTTTCTTTCATTATTAACTACAACTAAAGAAAAAGTTTCTGAGATTAAAAAAAGATATTCTGTATACTTTATGAGTAAATTAAAAATTAAATTATCTGAGAATTTAAATGTTGATTCAATACTTTCAAGTATATCAGATAAATATTCAAAATACAATCCAATACTTATTGATGGGGTTTTTATAGAATTTGATTCAAGTTGGGTACATCTGAGAAAATCGAATACTGAACCAATAATAAGAATTTTTACGGAATCAAAATCAAAAGAAGAAGCTGATGAATTAGCAAATCAGTTTTACGATTTAGTAAAAACATTTAATTAAATTTTCCATATAGGTCTTTATACTTAAATCTATTATGTGTCCATAAATATTCTGAAGGATGTTCTCGAATTTGCTTTTCAATAAATTCTACAAATTGATTTGTAATGTCGTATGGATGATCAGTTTTTTTTGTAGTTCCAAATATATTAAATGTATAGTACCCTCTTTTAACTCTTTTAGCTAATCCAAAAACTATCGAATATTCATATTTATTTGCTATTCTTTCTCCACCAGTGAAAAAAGGAACGTTAACATTAAGGAATTTCCTCCAATATGTTTTCTCTGTAGGCCTTGGAGATTGATCTGTAGCAAATCCATATATATTTAAATTGTTTTTTTCTTCTTCTGATTTCATATAATCATGAACCTTATACCTAGATAGAAGATATCCTTTATGTCTTTTTCTAACTTTTTGCATTAACTTTTCGAAATATTTATTAGTTATTGGCGTATAGATACCAACACCTTTGACATTGTCTAAGTAATGACCAACTGACATAGCCCATTCAAAATTTGAATAATGACCCATTAAAAGAACTATACTTTTATTTTTCTTCAATAAATCATAAACAATACTTTGATTTTTAAACTCATATCTTTCCAGAATCTGCTTTTTAGTCATCCCCATTGATTTAATTGATTCTAGCATAATATCACAGAAATGTCTGTAAAAATTTGACTCTATATTCAATCTTTTAGTTGATGAATATTCAGGAAAGGCTAATTCTAAATTATTCCTGACTAATTTAACTCTATATTTTATTAGCTTATATATTATAATATATACAAAATCAGATAGTATATATATTAATCTAAAAGGTAGAATAGAGATAATTCTAAATATGGGGTAAAAAATTAAAAAAGTTATTAAATGCAATCCTTATTTTTTTATAGATAGAGCTAATTCAACTTTTTCTTCAAGATTTAGACCTCTTAAATTTTTTGCTATAACATATCCATTCTCATCTAATAAAAAAGATTGAGGTATTGCTCTAATACTATATTGTCGTGCTATAGGATCATTCCAAAAGTCAAGATTTGAGACATGTATCCATGGAAGATTATCATCTGAAATTGCCTTTTCCCATTGCTCTTTGGTTCTATCTAATGAAACGCCAATTATTTGAAGTCCAGAAGAATTGTATTTTTTATATAATCTGACAAGATTTGGATTTTCTATTCTACATGGTCTGCACCATGCTGCCCAAAAATCAATCAAAGTAACTTTACCTAAATTTTCACTTAAAGTGATGTTTCCTCCATCTACAGAAGGAGCAGTAAAATCTGGCGCTAATTCTCCAATATTAATTGGATCTTCATATTGCCTTAATAGATCAGCAATATTTTTACCTACATTACTTATTTTGATTCTATTACTAAACGTATTATAGACTTCTATAATACTGTCTTTATTAACTTTATTCTCAACCATAAAAACCTCTAACAAAAGAGCAGACATATAGGAGTCTTCATTATTAATTATAAAATCCCACTCATAAAGCATTATCTCTTGTTCATTTCTACTAATATCCTTCCTTAATTTTGATGCTAACTCAATATTATTATTAAATATTGCCTGTTGTTGATCATAGGCAATCTTATTAATATTTTCAACTAAAGATTTAGTCTCATCTCTGTATTTGTTAAAGTCATTATTAGACTTTGTACCTGTTACTAAAGATGTTGTTACGCTATCCTTATAAATTTCTGCTTTAATCTTTCCTGCTTCTATTATTGATAACACATATCCGTTTACACCTTCAACTTGAAAATAGCTTATTTCTGGTGTAGCTGCTTGTCCACTAAACTCAAACTTAGAATTTTTAATTACAGTAGAATCCTTTATAAATGGTTGATTGTTTTGATCAGCCTGAAGTATATATACTTTTGATCCATCATCTGCATCAATAGTTCCATCAATTGTAAAGTCATTCCCTGATTTACAAGAGATAATTATTAAAGAAATTATTATCAATTTGATTCTCATTATGTTTTAAAATAAAAGTTTAACATTGCAAATTTAAAAATTCATTTTTAATATATTTAATTAATTTTTTATTAAACTAGAATGGATATAATTAAAAAATTCAGAAATGTTATTGATGATACATCGATTATCAAAGGAAATGACTTAAAATCAAGATTTTACCATATTTGGAAAACTGATATTTCATTAGAATCAATTTGTGTTCTTCTTCCTAGAAAGACAAAGCAAGTATCTGAAATTATGAAAATATGTTATGAAAATGATCAAGAAGTAGTCATTCATGGTGGCTTAACAAATCTTGTTGGAGCTACAAAAAGTAATAATTCACAGGTTGTTATTTCTTTAGAAAAAATGAATAAAATAATTGAAATTGATAAAGAAAGTAAAACCTTAACATGTGAATCAGGAGTGATTTTAGGAGATTTAATAAATGCCTGTGAAGAAAACGATCTCTTACTTCCTTTAAATTTTGGTGCGAGAGGATCAGCTCAAATTGGAGGTGCTGTATCAACTAATGCCGGAGGGTTAAGGGTTTTTAAGTATGGCATGACAAGAAATCTTGTCCTAGGTACTGAAGCAGTATTACCAAATGGAAAAGTAATTAATTCACTTAAAAAACTTATAAAAGATAATTCAGGATATGATCTTAAACAGCTTTTTATTGGAAGTGAGGGAACATTAGGTATTGTAACTAAAGTTGTATTGAGACTTTATGAACTCCCATCATCTAGATTAACAGCACTATCAGGATTAAATAGTTATGATAATGTTCTTAGGTTATTAAAACATTTAGAAAAGAATTTAGCAGGCAATTTATCTGGTTTTGAATTATTATGGAATGAAACTTACAAAACTATGGTAAGTGAAAAAACGAATTATAATAAATACCTACCTGATACACATAAGTATTATGTTTTTATTGAGAGTACAGGTTCTGATTATGAGAATGATTATAGTAAATTAGAAGATATAATAAGTGACTCTTTAGAAAAGGGATATATTGAAGATGCTGTAATCGGTAAGAATGATAAAGAACAAAGAAATATATGGGGAATAAGAGAAGATGTTTCTGTTCTAGCTGATGAGAGAAAACATGATCAACATTTTGATATAAGCATACCAACTTCATCAATTGGAGTTGTCATAGATAAAATAACTACTGAACTTAAAAAAAATGAAGATGTTAAAACTATTTTTCCATTTGGTCACGTGGCAGATGGTAATATTCATTTTATTATTGGTAAGGACTCTGGTGAAGATTCAATAACTAAAGAAGTAAATAAAATTATATACTCTAATATAGAATCAGTAAATGGATCTATTTCTGCAGAACATGGAATTGGACTTGACAAGAAGGAATATCTTAAATGCACCAGAAATAAAGAGGAGATTGAGTTAATGAAATTATTGAAGAAATCAATAGATCCAAAAAATATATTGAACCCTGGTAGAATATTGTGATTTAAACATCTTATCTTTGATATTGCTTATGGCTGGTAATTCTATTGGAAAAATTTTCACATTAACAACTTTTGGAGAATCTCATGGTCCTGCTCTTGGAGGAATTATTGATGGTTGCCCTGCAGGATTAAAAATTAATCTCAAAACGGTCAATGATGACTTAAATAGGAGAAGACCTGGTCAATCAGAAATTGTTTCTCAAAGAAATGAAGCAGATTCTGTTGAGTTTCTTTCTGGAATTTTTAAGGATAAAACAACAGGTACTCCAATAGGTTTTATAATCAAAAACAAAGATCAAAAGTCAAAGGATTATAAACATATAATGAATTCATATAGACCTTCTCATGCTGATTTTGTATATGATAAAAAGTATGGTTTTAGAGACTATAGAGGTGGTGGAAGAAGTTCAGCAAGAGAAACTGTAGTTAGGGTTGTTGCTGGATCAATTGCAAAACAATTAATAAACCCAGTAAAAATAAATGCATTTGTATCATCAGTAGGTGAGATATCTATGGATACAGATTTTTCAAAAGTAAATTTTAATAATACTGAAAAATCAATTGTTAGATGCCCTGACTCAAAAACTGCAAAAAAGATGGAGGATCTAATTAAGAAAACAAGAAAGGCTGGTGATACAGTAGGAGGTATAGTGTCATGTGTTATAAGAAATGTGCCAATTGGTTTAGGAGAACCTGTTTTTAATAAACTCCATTCTGAACTTGGAAGAGCAATGCTTTCAATTAATGCAGTTAAAGGATTTGAATTTGGAAGTGGCTTTAAAGGTTCAAAAATGAAAGGAAGTGAACATAATGATATTTTTACAAAAGATGGAAAAACTAAGACAAATTTATCTGGAGGAATTCAAGGTGGGATTTCAAATGGAATGGACATATACTTTAATGTTGCTTTTAAGCCTGTCTCAACAATAATGAAAGATCAGGATACTATTAATAGTAAAGGAAAATCAGTAAAGATTAAAGGAAAAGGAAGACATGACCCATGTGTTGTTCCAAGAGCTGTACCAATCGTTGAAGCAATGTCAGCAATTGTAATAGCTGATTTTTATTTACTAAGTAGACTCTCAAAAATTTAATTATGAAATTACATTGGAAAATTATTATTGGTATGGTTGCAGGAGTTGTATTTGGGCTACTAATGTCTCAAACATCTTTTGGATCTGATATAATAAAAGATTGGATTAAACCATTTGGTACTATTTTCATAAATCTTTTAAAATTAATTGCAATGCCATTAATTCTGGCATCTCTTGTTAAGGGTATATCTGATTTAAAGGATATTTCAAAGCTTTCAAGAATAGGAACTAGAACTCTAGGTATATACATATGCACAACAGTTACAGCTGTTATTATAGGTTTAGTTCTGGTTAATATAGTTCAACCGGGAATAAGTATAACTGAAGAAACAAGAATTGATCTTGTTCAAGAATATGAAGAGGAGAGAATACAGAAGCAGGAACAAGCACAAGAACAATCTGAGAGTGGTCCACTTCAACCACTTGTTGATGTTGTTCCAGCAAATATATTTGATGCTGCTACAAATAATAGAAATATGCTACAGGTTATCTTTTTCGCTATCTTCTTTGGAATAGGAATTATCTTGATTGACCCAAAACATGCAAAACCTGTTAAAGATTTTTTTGACGGTTTCAATTCAATTATTTTAAAACTAATTGATTTAATTATGGAAAGTGCTCCGTATGGTGTGTTTGCACTTTTAGCAACCTTAGTTGTTGAGTCTCCAAGTCTAGATCTTTTTATTGCATTGGGTATGTATTCATTAACATTAATTATTGGATTAATTCTAATGATTATAATATATAATATTTTAGTAAAAGTAATTACGAATACTAATCCAGGTTTTTTTATGAGAGGGATTGCTGCAGCACAACTTTTAGGATTTTCAACAAGCTCAAGTGCAGCAACTCTTCCAGTAACTATGGATTGTGCTGAAAATAAACTTGGAGTAGATAAAGAGATTTCAAGCTTTGTTCTTCCAATTGGTGCTACCGTCAACATGGATGGAACAAGTGTATATCAAGCTGTTGCAGCAGTTTTTATTGCTCAGGCATTTGGTTTAGACTTAAGCATTGGGGCTCAACTAGGTATAATAGTTACAGCTACTCTTGCTTCAATTGGAGCTGCAGCTGTTCCTAGTGCAGGAATAATTATGCTTGTAATCGTTCTTGGTCAGGCTGGTATTCCTGAAGCTGGACTTGCACTAATAATAGCTGTAGATAGACCTCTTGATATGTGTAGAACTATAGTAAATGTTACAGGAGATGCAGCTGTTTCAATGATCGTTGCTAAATCAGTAGGAAAATTAAAGGATCCTAAGGATGTCAGTAAAAATTAATGAATCTTGGAAAAAACTACTTGATTCAGAGTTTAATTCAGAATACTTTAAAAATCTAATAGCTTTTGTAAAAGAGGATTACTCTAAGACAACTTGTTATCCTAAAGGATCTCAAATTTTTAGTGCATTTAATTTTTGTCCAATCAATGATTTAAAGGTTGTAATTATAGGTCAAGACCCATACCATGGAGTAGATCAAGCAAATGGACTTTGTTTTTCAGTCAATAAAGGTATTCCGCATCCACCATCACTTATTAATATTTTCAAGGAGATTGAATTTGATTTAGGATATAAATTTAAGGATAACAAAGGAGATCTTAGTAAATGGGCAAAACAAGGCGTAATGCTACTGAATGCAACACTAACTGTTAGAAATAATTCAGCCGGAAGTCATCAAAATAAAGGTTGGGAAATATTTACTGATAAGGTTATAGAAGTTATATCTATTGAAACAAATAATACTGTATTTTTATTATGGGGATCATTTGCAAAACAAAAAAAGAAATTGATAGATATACATAAACACAAAGTATTAGAATCAGGCCATCCCTCACCATTAAGTGCAAATAGGGGTTACTGGTTTGGTAATAAGCATTTTAGAAAATGTAATGATTATCTTGATTCAGTTGGTAAAAGTAAAATTGATTGGTCATTATGAAATTTGATATTACAGATATAAATAAATCAGTATTGGTTGATCTTTATCAGAAGATGCTTAAATCAAGAATGATTGAAGAAAAGATGATTACTTTATTAAGACAAGGTAAAATTTCCAAATGGTTTAGCGGGATCGGACAAGAAGCAATATCTACAGGTATAACCTCAGTATTAAATAAAGATGAGTTTATTCTTCCTATGCATAGAAACTTAAGTGTTTTTACTTCAAGGGATATTCCGCTGAAAAGACTATTTGCTCAATGGCAGGGAAAAGAAGATGGTTTTACTAAAGGTAGAGATCGAAGTTTTCACTTTGGTACTATTGAATATAATATTGTTGGGATGATATCTCATTTAGGGCCACAGATGGGAGTAGCATGTGGTATTGCCTTATCGGAGAAATTAAATAAAACTGGAAAAATTTGTGCTGTATTTACAGGTGATGGGGGAACTAGTCAAGGTGATTTTCATGAAGCTCTTAATTTAGCATCTGTATGGAAATTACCTGTAATTTTTGCTATAGAGAATAATGGGTATGGTTTATCAACCCCTGCAAATGAACAATATGCTATTGAAGATCTTGCAGATAAGGGAGCATCTTATGGAATAGAATCACATATAGTTGATGGTAATAATATAATTGATGTATATAAAGTAATTTCTAAAGTATCTAAATCGATTAGAAAAGATCCTAAACCTATATTGTTGGAATTTAAAACATTTAGAATGAAAGGCCATGAAGAGGCTAGTGGTCAAGAATATATTGAGAATAGCTTAATTGATCAATGGGCTAAAAAAGATCCAATCAAGAACTATGAGAAATTCTTATTAAANNNNAAGGAAATAGATACAAATTGGAAGAAGGCTAATTCACTTCCAGAAGTTAAATTTAACCAACAAAAGGAGCTCTCAGACGTCTTTAAAGAATATAAAGCAGCAACTATACCTAATATTTCAAACACTCAAGAAAACATAAGATTTGTTGATTCTATTAAAAATGGTATTGATGAGGCAATGGAAGAGCATGATAACCTAGTAATAATGGGTCAAGATATAGCTGAATATGGGGGTGTTTTTAAAATAACTGAAGGATTAATGGATAAATATGGTAAGAATAGGGTGTTTAATACACCTTTATGCGAATCTGCTATACTTTCAGCATCATATGGCATGAGTATAGGTGGGTTTAAGACAATTGTAGAAATGCAATTTTCTGATTTTATTAGTTCTGGGTTCACTTCAATAGTTAATCTTATTGCAAAATCAAACTATAGATGGTCGCAAAACTCAGATATTGTTGTCAGAATGCCATGTGGAGGTGGAGTAGGGGCTGGTCCTTTTCATTCTCAAACTAATGAAGTTTGGTTTAGTAAGGTTCCTGGTTTAAAGATTGTATATCCAGCGTTTCCTTCTGATGCTAAAGGCTTACTGCATTCATCTATAGATGATCCTAATCCAGTTTTATTCTTTGAGCATAAGAATTTATATAGGACTATTAGAGAAGATGTAAAGAAGAATAGATATACTTTACAGTTAGGTAAAGGAAAAATAAGAAAGATAGGGGATGACCTTACAATTGTTACCTATGGTATGGGTGTTCATTGGATCTTGGATTTACTAAAAGAGTATAATAAAACACAAATTGAAGTTATTGATCTGAACTCATTAGTTCCATGGGATAAAGAGCTGGTTTTCAATTCAGTAAAAAAGACAGGTAAAGTATTACTTTTACAAGAAGATAGCCAATTTAGTGGATTTATGGGGGAGATATCCAGCTGTATTTCTGAAGAAATTTTTGAATATTTAGATGCTCCAATAGTAAGGGTAGGATCATTAGATACTCCTATTCCTTTTGCAAAAGATTTAGAAAAGGGATATATGGCACAGAATAGATTAAAAGAAAGACTTGATTTTCTACTAAACTACTAATTATGAGTAACTTAGATCTACTTATAGAATCGATAGATCTTCTTGAAGAAGACACAAAACCTAAATGGGGCAAAATGTCTTGTCCACAAATGCTTAAGCATTGTAACAGATTTATTCAAGTTTATACTAATGAAGTTAAGTTTAAAGCTCCTATCTCTTTACTTTCTCCAATATTTGGAAGACTTCATATATTCTGGTTAAGACATATTATAAGATACAACGTCAATAAATACTTTAGAAACCTACCTACATTAAGGTATTTCAATACTTATCGCATAACAAATATTGATTTTACTAAAGAAAAAGAAGAGTTAGCAAATAGAATTAAATTCGTTATAGACTATAAAAAGGATTATATAAAGAACACTTTCCACGGAAAAATTAAAAGTAAAACCTTT